>WNFX01000757.1_pt1 | contig 32661 bp, 25 predicted proteins | sample 5400111 | NCBI WGS metagenome assembly WNFX01 (sample SAMN13153363, study PRJNA577476) | soil metagenome | isolation source: 40 cm soil or saprolite under grassland replicate 1 | place: USA:California | collected 2016-06-15 | reverse complement strand
CATAGACGGCATCCCATCCGCGTCCGGCATGTCGAAAAGCTTCATCAACCTGGCGGCGATACTCGTTGGTGTCAATGGGCACACTTTTATGACCAGGTAGAGGCGGCATGGTGAGTTGCCACTCCACCTCTGGTTGCTTATGAAGTAGCTGTTTGATGAGTGTCAGTAACTGAGCTTTACTTTGCCGCTCCAGGATGGTATCGAGGTCGTCCATCTGGGCGAACGCTTCTGGCTGCATGTGCCAGGCGAGGAGCAATGCCGCCGCATGTTGGCATCCACACTTCCCATCTATTACGGTATCACCTGAACAGGAGCAAAGAGTCGTCGTAATACTGGTATCGTCAAATGCGACCTGGACGTGATACGGTTCGGGGAGAGAGCCATAGCAATAGGCTTTGAGTGACATGCCTTGCCGTACTGGATTGACAATCGCACCATTATGAACAGACTGCTGACCTTGCGAGAAGTTTTGCTTCCCAACGAAGATGCGAATGTCGTGCTCAGTCAAGACGGGGATGCTCTTCATCTCGTATTCCTCTGAAGGTGTGATATTCATGCTATAGCATGATTTTATCATGGATGTATAGAGAGGGTATCAGAGGTTTTGGGGTTTCTTTCTTGTGATGACACAAAATACACCGATGGCTATTTCCAAAGGCTTCATCTGCTAGACAGGAGAAATGTCTCATTTTGCAGAGTAAGTTGCAGATGAAGCAATATGGGAGATAGAAAGGATGATCTGCAAAAAATGAGAAATGTTTCGTTACACGCCTGAAGTCTGGCAGATAAACTCGACCTCGTTCCCATCGGGGTCGTCGATATACATGGTGCGACTGGCCAGGACGGGATGCTTGCCGTCTCGCGGCTTGTATCCAGCGGCAACGAGCGTTTCGTATTGGGCGTCGAACTGGTCGGCGGGAAGTTCAAATGCCATGTGGTTGAGTTGGTATCCCGAAGGCTTCGCTTTGATTGCATCCGTTTTGGGAACAAGCACGATCATCTGAGGAATGCCAGTGGTTCCATCACCTGCTTTGAGAAAGACGTTGGGCAGTGTTGGGGGAGAGATAACTTCGAGTCCGAGCAGGTTGTGGTAGAAGTGAAGGGCTTTTTCTTTCTCAGCCGTCCAAAGCACGATTTCGGAGATACCAACGACGTGTTTCATAGAATGATCCTTCCTGAACAGAGTGTCTTACCAGTTACGCTCTATTATATTCCTCTCTCTTCCTCGAAAGCAAAAGGACGACTGATCCTACCTCACTTTTATGGAGTGTGAGAACAGATGAAGAAACCCATCAGCTTCTGAAAAATAGTGAAGATCACTTGACCAGTGACGAACCATTCAAAGAAGGGATCTCTGCTTCCATCACCTCTGCCTTCTTGCACATCATGCGGTGAGATGCGATTTTTAATGAATACGGTGAAAATCGCATCGATTATGGAACGTAGAATAAAGGAGAACGAACCATGAAACGTGACAGGCAGACACAATGAGCCATCGTTTGCTTTCGGAGAAGGCAAGGATCTTATGGAAGGAAAAAGGAAGAACCGCATTTTGCATCAAGGAGGAAGCTCGACACCTCTTGAGAAGCCGAAGCACGGGAGAAAGACATACTGAGGATGGACGTGTTTCCAATCACTTCCAGATGCGCATGTTCTTCTCTCAAGAAAGAAAAATACTGCAACATACACTTAATATAGATTGCAGTATTGCTCGACCGGAACCGACGGGCAACGAGCCACAGGTCGTACCTTGCTCTTATCCCTCTTGAGAAACTTTTCCCCGGCAGAAATGATATCCTCGTTTATAGACATCCAACTTATCAACTCACAGATCAACCTGATTTACATTCTCTTCCGCAACGACGTCCTGGGCCTGACAATCCGCAATGGAAGATTCCGCCTTCTGAATGGTCGATAGTGCTTCGACGTGTTGAGCAGAATAAGGAGCCATTGCGTCAGGTTGCGCGTGATTATGGAGTTTCGTATGAGGCGGTGCGGCGGGTGGTGCGGGCAGCGCTAAAGCGAAGGCTAAACACATAAGTGATGAATGAGGATATTATAAAGTGTGGTTGCCAATAATGATAAGAGAGGTCCCTTTCGTTGTATACTATTTCGACAGACTTCTCTGGAAGAGAACCTCTCCTTCTTGTGAACATGGAATAGGATGGCCCATATATATATTTACAAACCGATTATACCGGCACCTATCCCGAACCCTACAGTAAAAATGATGATACACTGGCATATCTCGATGGTCGTATCTTCTACGTTGGCAAAGGACAAGGGGATCGGATGTCAAGTACCCGTTTGTAGGGTTCACCGCCATTTTCCGTGCTAAGCCCTACAATAGGGAAACGTAATGTTGCGCAACTTGCCCTCATAGCCAATTTCCTTGAAGAACATTTTCTGAAATACTAGAGCCTAGCACGGTTTATGACGGAGAACCATTTTGCCAGGTACGTAGCACCACTCGACTTGTAGGTTTCAATGGAAACGCGAATACAACGCAAATTTCAACGCAAGCGCGAATGCGAATTCAACTTGAGTCTGGCTCTCCATCGACTTTGGTGAAGCTCAATTGCTTGATACAGAGTGATATACTAAAGTGTCCAATCGCAGACGAGAACGATCTAGAAGCTTCGGAGTTCTTGATACCATGTCCTCATCGCCATTGCTTCCTCTTCCAGCAGGATTAGAAATTGCCACCATCGAGACCGTTGATGACCTACTGGTGGTGCATGTGGTTTCGACAAAAGTGAGAACGTACTGTCCACTCTGCTTTTGTCTGGCCAATCGCCGCCATAGCCGATATACTCGCGTGGTGGCAGACCTGCCCTGTGCAGGCTTCCGGGTACAGCTCAGGCTGCATATGCGCAAATTCTTTTGTGATAACGCTGACTGTTCGCGCAAGATCTTTACGGAACGGGTTCCGGCTTTCGTCGAGCCGTGGGCCCAGTCAACGGTTCGTCTCCGTCAAGCGCTGCAAGCACTTGGAACGGCAACCTGTGGTGAGATGGGGACGCGTTTAGCTGCGCATCTGGGTATTCAAACATCTCCCACAACGATCCTTCGTCGTATCATGGCACTTTCCTCTGCGCCCGTGGAAGCTGTGTCGCATCTAGGCATAGATGACTTCGCCTTGCGCCGTAGAAGAAACTACGGGACCGTTTTGGTGGATTTACAACGTCACCAGGTGATTGATCTGCTCCCCGACCGCAAAGCTGAAACGGCGAAAGCGTGGATACGAGCTCATCCCGAAATCAAGCTGGTCAGCCGCGACCGCGCTGGGGATTATGCGACGGCAGCACGTCAAGGAGCTCCCCAAGCGGTTCAGACCGCTGATCGATTTCACCTCGTGAAAAATTTAGCAGAAGCGGTAGAAAAAGCACTGGTGCATTGTCGTGCAGAACTACAAAAAGGTCCAAAGGCGAAAAGTGTTGCCAAAGCCGAGGTTCCAGAAGAGCCTCTCCTGTCCCTTTTGACCTCCGATGGGCAGTCCTACTCGGCTCATCAAACGGAGCGGTATGAACGCTATCAACACGTGATGACTCTGCACAAGCAAGGGATGAAGGTCAAGGAGATTGCCAAACGAGTCGGTCTGGGCACACGAACCGTCCAACGCTGGCTTACCTCTAATGAATATCCTGAAACCCAGTATCATACACGACGCCATCGCAGCCGCTTTGACACGTACGCTGCGTATGTGCAGCAACGCTGGGATGGCGGATGTCATAACATTCAACAGATCTGGCGTGAGATCAAAGCGCAGGGATATCCTCATTCCGATCGTGCGCTGCGAGCCCACCTCGAACCACTTCGTGGCAGGGTGAAAACCGATTTTCCAGCAGCCTCCTCCCTGGACCGTTTTTCCGCAAAAGCGGCCACATGGCTCTTTATTCGCCCCATCAAGGATCTCGATGAGAAAGAACAACAAGAACTGGCAGCCATTCGTCAGGCCAGCCAGACGGCTGAGACCATCTACCAATTGGTGCAAGGGTTTTTACAGATCGTTCGCACACGCAGAGGTGAGCATCTCGACTCCTGGATGAGTACCGTGCGAGCCTGTCATATTCGTGAGCTAAACAGCTTCGTGTCTGGCCTTGAGCGGGATAAAGCGGCTGTCCTGGCTGGATTAACCTTGCCGTACAGCAATGGTCAGACTGAGGGGCACATTACGAAGCTCAAGCTGATCAAACGCATGATGTATGGTCGAGCTGGGTTTCCCTTGCTTCGCCAACGAGTCCTCCACGCCGCATAATGGTTTCATGCTCACCTTTCAGGTTTTCAAGCCACTCAAGAGAGGAAGGAGAAAGCATCTCTTATGAGCAACATTTCTTTTACGCTCAATCCTGTGGTGACAATGCGTGCCGTTTCCAAGCTACGAGCTTCTGTAGGCTGGGAACCCTTCGAGGGAGATGAACAGCACCGATGGGGATACTGGGCAACGGTGGGGGGCTTCGATGAGCAAGCAACACTCATTGCCTGGTGCGCTCTATTGAGTGACGGTCAACAGCACGGCGTCTTGCTTGATGTGATGGTTCATCCGCAGTGGCAAAAACAAGGCATTGGGCGAGCGTTGGTAGCAGAGGCCATCGGTCATTTTCGGGCTCAAGGCATTCGCATTATTCATGTGGATTTCTTGCCCGAGCGGGCCGCGTTCTATGAACGGTGTGGTTTCCGTATCGGCTTAGGCGGTATTTACCAACTATGAGATCCTTTTGCGCAAGGAAGACTTTCTCTCAAACTTTTAGAAGCAAGCAAGCTTCACCAAAGTCGATGGAGAGCCAGACTCAAGTTGAATTCGCACAGATCCAGCTCACTTAGGCTCATTTCGCATTCGCGCCAACATTGAAACTTACATAACCGAGCTTTTCACTTCGCATTAATTCTCATATTACAACTAATTTTGCCGCTGATATCATATGATACCAATCAGCATAGATTTTTCTCTTGATATATCTTTATGAATGAAGTTCACAAGCTACCCGAACTTGACAGTCAAGCTTACAAGCAGGAAAATAGCAAGGGAAAAAATTATTAACTGAACAGAAAGTCGGTGTTGTCATGGATTGGAAAGAACAACTCTCGGTCTTATTAGAAGGGGAGATACAGACTCTTGATGTCCGTTTAATATGCATTAAAAATGGGGAAAAATGGTTTCTAAAGCGCCTGCGTGTTACTGTCTTCCACTCAGAACCCTCAATTCCAGCGCAGATACGCTATCCTTCCTATCTCTTTCTCCGAAAGAATATGAGTTCATTGGATTTCTTGCAGCTTATTAGTGACTTAACAACACGCAGCAACCTTTCGCAGGAGGAAATAAATAAGCTATCTGACGAAGAGAAGTTGAAGAAATTCAAATTTCAGGAATGGGAAATATTCTGCGAATATGCGAATGTCTACCTCCGGGGCCATTCGCAGGGAAACTCAAGTTGGGGATTAGGAGATTATGCTTTACCTTCATGGAATTTTGACGGAAATCTCTTCCCTGATATTCAGGAGAACCAGGAACCACTTATTGGGCCTCCTTATTTTCCTAAGCCAATAGACGGGGAAGCTTGGTATCTTTATGAAAAAGCCTTACCAATTTCATATAATTCTCTTCCGGTTATCGAAATCTCTATTGAAGATGGCCGCGCATTTTTTCGTGGGATTGATATTGAGGAAGAAACCTCTATCGTTCGATGCCGATGTGGAGGAAAACTTCTGGCACAATCGAGTATTCAACTGTATACTTCATACCCACAGGTTGAGAGCAAACAAGCTGAGGGTGAGATCGTTTTTCAATTACAAGACCTACCGACCATCATTGCACTAGCCCTGACACATGCAGATGACTGGCTCGATAAGAGGGACATAAACTTATTCTACCGACAGCTAGGTATACCCAAAGATGTCAATATTATTGCTCCTCACGATAATTCCGCCATCCTTACCTTTCAAGAAGAAATTGCCAACATGATCGCCACTAAAGGTGAGAACATGACCCTCGAATTTAAGTCAAGGCTCGATGAGGGCGGGGGAATAGATAAAAACCGCTTTTTACAAACCGTCGTCGCTTTTGCAAATACCAGTGGTGGTACAATTCTGCTAGGAGTAGCTAACGATGGACAGGTACTCGGATTAGACCACAACGATACAAAAGACACAGTTGTGAGAAAGATTGACGGTAATGTATCACCTGTTCCATATTTTGAGGTTATCCCACAAGAACAAGAAGGCAAACCAATTCTCGTTATCCGTGTGAGAGAGGGAACTACAAAACCCTGTGCTCTCATGATCAATAAGAACAAACCTCAATACTATGTACGTATGGACGGTTCAAACAAGCTGGCTAAGCCAGAGGATATATGGCAGATGTGTAATCAACAAGCACAAGGTAACGTCAATGATCCGGTGTCATTGATATTCCAACAGCCTTAGAGTGAAACGAGGATTCTGCTGCAATTTAGCATATTCAGTCAAGCGCAGTTTAACAGACTTATAAGAAGGAAAATTCGTGCGAACATTCCACTTTATCTTTCAAATCCCCAATAGTTCCATTTCCATAGATGATCCCTATTCCCATGACCTGGGGAGGCTATCTTGTACGTTTGCTTTACCAGAGGGTGGAGAGATCGTTCTCATGTTACACGACTACAAGACCAACTCCGAAGGTCACTCTCTCCATTTAGGGCTTATGGCTGAAATAGATACCCCCGGACAAGATATAGATACAGCGCTTCAGATGGCTGAAACGCGCGTTCATGCAATTTTGGCTCTTGCGATTTTTCACAGTAACGCTACCGTGAGAGATATTTACTTATTATTTGGATACGAGACAACCCAAGAAGCGGAAGAAACAGAATTTATCCAAATCGAGTATGTTCAAGGTGAGCTTTTGAAGAGCAGACGTAAGCCGGATCATGAAAAGTTAATCGAGCTCACCCAGGTCTTCAACAACAATACTGATGTGGGCATTGCTATCGCTATCAGATGGTACCGTAAGGGTCTTACTGAAGATGATCCATTTGACCAGTTTTTGAGTTATTGGGCTGGATTAGAATATTTGAACAAGTCACTTGTTCGGTTACTCGGAGGAAAGCCAGAGATAAGGCACTGTGGGAAATGCGGTGAACCCTATCCTGTTCCAGGGTCAAAAGGTATTGGCGCTCTCTTCGCTCAATACAGCGTGAATAAAGACCAAGACTTCAAACGATGCCGCGATATGTCTAAAGCGTTGCGACATGGAGAAATTCAGCTTATCGAAGCCTTGACTCAAGTTCATCCACTTGCAGAACTCTGCCGCAAGATGTTACGTCGAGGAATATATTTACTCTTAAATCTCTCGAATGATGAAGAAGAACGTTTTGCAACACCGATCTATAATACGCACCTGCCTCGCTTCATTTATCGCGGTTTTTATCATATCTCTCCTTCTCAAATACCACAGCCTTATATGCAACCATTGACTACCAGCCATGAATTAAAAGAAGTGCAGGAGATCGACGGGAAACGCCAATTAGCTATGAGAGATACAGTACAACCAAGTCTTGAAGCTCTTTGCTCATTTAAAGCTGATTTTATATCTGAGCCTGGCATCGAAGTCCACCTAAGCAATTCCCCTCATTCATGAGGGTGGAGATCATTTTAGCTACACATGGAGGAATAAGTGGAACTTTGGAATGTACGAAACTTGGCGCAAGAAGACTTGAACAGTCGTTTTAAGAATGAAAATGAAACCCTATTAGACGCTTTCACGCTCATCAATAAATGTATTCAACGACTGTTTGGAGTAGGTGAAAAAGAGAATGATAGATTCACATTAGTATGTTGCCATACCCTTATCAAAGCCCGCCGTTATGCGTTGGGTTGCTACAGCCTTTGTATAGACGGTCTGGCGCAAGAAGCTGGTGCTCTTTTCCGGCCATTTATCGAAACCTGGGAACAGCTAATTTTCTATCACCAGGAGCTAAAGCGAATGGAGCTAGCTCTTGAGAACAGGCTGCCCCAGGCGGGTGAAATTGCCAAAAAGATAGGGAGTGAGTTGAAAGGGCTAAGGGATTATCTTAACAAGAATGCTTCTCACTTCTCCTTTGAACCAGATACCTTACAGTCTATGACAATGTGATCCTCATCCATTTTCATGGAATATCAGAATGCAAGAGTAGTCTTATCATATTAATTGTGTCTTGCAAGGTTGCTCCTGACGGGGGGGTCAAGTACCTGATTCTCTGAACACCACCGTAAGGGAAAATACGGAGATGTGAATGCACGAAATTCGACAAAAAGCATTTTTTTTGCTTTTACAATGGCGCAAGTTTTCTTTACCACATGGAAATGAGATATCAAGGGAAGAGCGAAGCGAGCCTTGATATCTCATTTCCATGTGGTACACTTTGCGTTGCCATTGCCGCATTTGTTTGCACTGAAACGATATTCACGCTTGTCATCAGTCGTATTGCTTCTGAACGCGGAAGCCCGTGATCATCTGCAAATTGATCAGGAGAACGATATGCTAAGCCTTGATGTGGCCTCAGTTGATTGTAAAAGTTGATCCAATCCTCTGCCACCTGAAGAAATTCTCCAAGTGTTTTATATCGTCTTCGCTCTGCTACTGCAAGCTTAAATATCCCAACAAAGCGTTCAGCGTAGCCATTATCCGTTGGGGTTCCTGCTCGACTCATTGATCGAATGAAGCCTTTTTCAAGTAATGCTGCTCGTGTCTGTTCTGCACCATATTGACTTCCCTGATCTGAATGGAAGATCGTGCCTGGTGTTGGAAACTGGACCATGTTGATGGTTGATACCACAAGATCTGCACGCATGCTATAATCAAAAGCCAGCGCGAGAATATGTCTGGTACGTTTCACGAGTGCAAAGCAACCACGGACTTTGGTTCTGTCCGCTAAAGAGATCTCAAACAGATCAGAAAACATCACCTCTTGCTGCTCTTGCATTTCCTGATCTTTCGTTTCTCGCAACAAATTCGGGACAATGCTGCTGGTTTTTCCTGGATAGACATACTTTTTCCGTTTTCTTCGTGCAACAATGTCATATTTCTTCATCACGCGTTTCACGCGATTTTTCCCCATCTTGAGCAACGCCGCAAGCTTGCGATGGCCCATGGTATCATCTTTTTCATGCCATGCTTCAATGGATACTGCCACCTTCTTATCCTTTTTCGCTTGTTTTCCTTGAAGATAGAGCGTACCGTGTGCTATTCCCAATGCTCGAGCAACCTGGCTTTTTGTGTAGGGGCCGTTGGGCTGGCAGAGCTGGTGAGCTAACTCCACCTTTTTTGCTGATTTTATTTGCTCAACAGCCCCGAGGCTTCGGACAGAATCTCTCAAAACCCTTGACTTTTAATAAGAACATATGTACCATTAAAAATGGAGAAGTCCAGCAGGGTAGCTCCCTGCTGGAAAAGATTCCGCAGAACCCTCCCATGCTTTGGAGCTCGACTCTTGAAAAAAATCTGGGGGATGTGTGAGGACACCTGAGACGAAGTTGAAGGCCGCACTTCTGGTCCGCGCGTTGGCAGAAACACATCCACGGAATCCCGCTTCTCCACCCCAAAAACACGACGGTGTGTTCAGGAAACGATAAGCAGGGACGAAGGATCGGCAGGCGTTGTTCATGCCTCGCAAAACGTCAGTACCAGTTGATCAGGAGACCCTTTCTCCTTTAGGCCAGGAAACCTTGTATGTTGGGGTAGATATCGGGAAAAAGGCTCACGTGGCTGGCTTTACCTCCATCACGTTACTCACCCGCCACCAGCGCTTTGAACATTGTCCCGCCCTGACCGCGCGAGAACTCACGGGAAGGCTTTCGCTCGCTCATTGATTGCATCAGGATGTATGTGCCACTCACCCAGGTCCAGGTCGTCCTTGAAGTAACTGGCCACTATCATCGTGTCTTGCTTGAGTATTTGCAAGAATTGGCTCTTCCTGTCTATCTCCTCCATGGACGGCAAGAGGCAGGAGGGCCTGCTCAAATCAGACAAACGGGATGCTCTGGGCCTTGCTAATCTCTTGTACAACCAATTGGAGAAAGGGATTCAGGTGAGCGATCCTCTTCAAGCAGTGCGTCGCCTGGTTGCTCCTACTGCTGCAGCGGCTCAGTTACGGGGAATGGTCCAGCATCATGCTGAGCTGATTGCCGAAAGTACTCAACGCAAAAATAAGTTGACCGCCATCTGTGATGAACTCTTTCCCGAATTGACCCGCCTCTTGCGTAATCCGAACTTGCCGACAGCCCTGTCTCTGCGTTCTCATTTCCCAACCCCAGCTGATCTTGTTGCAGCTACCTGGTCTGAGCTTCGAGAGGCCAGAGGTCGTACCTGTAGCGTCTCCGATGCAAAGCTGTTGGAATTACAACGAGTAGCCAGTCACAGTATTGGGACAAAAGATGTTCCTCGCGTGCGGGGTCTGGTCTTTGAGCAGCAACAGCTTATTCAAGAGTTAGAGTTGATCGGCCAGCATATCTCCCAATTGGAAGCGGAGATTGTTCCGGTCGTAGAGCACTCGCGAGAGGGAAAAATCTTGCTCTCCATTCCAGGCATTGGACCCCAGGCGGTGGCTACGCTCATTGCGATCATTGGCAACATTGCCAACTTCGAGCATGCCTCACAACTGAAGTCGTATTTTGGATGGGCTCCAAAAGTGGCTCAATCACGCTCTAGCCTGGACTGGACTCGTCTCTCTCCCCGTGGGGTGCGGCAGATGAAACAAACCATGTACCTCATCGTTTGGAGAGCGATCCAATGGGATGCCGACTGGAAGGAGATCTACGAGCGACTCATTTCGCGAAAGTGTCGCTATGATGAACGGACACGGCGGCAGATTGGCAGGGAAAAAGTGATTGGACGGAAGGCCGGGTCAAATGACTGGCGTCATTTTTGCTCTGCTGAAGTCGGATCAGGAGCTTCTGGCTCACCTGGCCACTGGCTCCCAGCTTCCAGAGCCAACGCTCTATGATCCTGAGCTTCATCGACAACATCGTCTGGGAAAGTATCAGCCTCGTGAGGCGGGAGCTCAGCCACCTCAGTTGCTCCCGCTTCCCTTGTCTTAACTCATCAATAGAGAGATTCTAGACGAGATTTTTTTAGGATTTCATTTTGGACCGTCAATTCTCCAATAATCTTTTTTAAATCGTCTGGCGATTCTCCGGGAGCATATCCTTGTGATTGCGCTTTTTGTTTAGGATCTCGTTTTTCATAGAAAACGTTGGTTGCATTCTGCTGAAATTCTTTTTTCCAGCGATGGAGCATAGAACTGGAAATCCCATATTCCTTGCATACTGCTTCTTGCGTGGTATCACGCTGCATGCTTTCCAGCACAACTTTTAATTTGAATTCTGCTGTGTAGCTTTTCCGTTGGTTGTCCATTTGCATCGGTACCTTTCTCTGTTTGCTTGTCTATTATACCAGGTACCGGACAGCCCAGGATGTCATCCAAAATGCTGATCATATAGGTGACGGCAATTTCTTTACTTTCGATCTCTTCAAGTGGATTTTGCGTTTCCTGATGCGACTCGGCTTCGTCAATTTCGAAGAATAAGGGCGCATGCTTACCCCTTCGGAGCATATCTATATATTCCGTATGAATAATACAGCTAACATAAGCTCTCACATTATATACATGCCTTCTTCGCAATGCCAGCCAGAGCTTAATACGAATCCTTTGCACAACATCATCAATATCAAAACCTGTTGCCCTGTGGAAGAACATGTTATGTCCTAATTGTTTTTTTACTAAACTGAAGATATAGGTGTCAAGTGACTGGAGCGTATTTTCGATATCGGCATCATAAGTGCGGCAGGACTGAGAGGCGAGGCTATCTGTTGGCATAGTTTCCTCCTGACCTTCAAAATTAGAAGGATGGCAATCACAAATCTTCCCATATGGACATTCAGCTACACATTTCCGCCCGGTGGCTACAAGGATACACACTGCTGCCTTCTCTCATATTTCCAGTAATCTTACCAGAAACACTTTGGTTTTTACAGAAAGAATATCTCAATATTTTGAGACGTGCCACGCGAATGCTGAAGGACAAGATGAGATAATTGATTTATTTAAAGGTAGGCGAGAAAGGCCCCCTTTCTATCGAGAGGGCTTGCAATTAGTTTACTGTAAAAGACTTCCTGGCAGGGGTATGCCAGGCTGAATGACTCTAGAAAGCTCTGAAAAGACCCTCGGAAGACTCAAGTTCTGGAATGCACTACGGCCAACCAAAACTATCAAACCACAAGGCTCCCCGGCGATAATTATCTAACGCCTTCCTGATGTAGGGTATCAAGTTCGCTGGAAGCTCGCTTATATCAAACCAGGCCAGATCATCACACTTATGCGGTTCTTTATTAGTGATCTCGCCTGCCCATGAAGTTGCGGCGAGAAAAAAATCTATACGCTCTGCTGCGTCTTTCCGATGCATGACGCCTACTACCTCAAGCTCTTGCATTGTGAGCTCAATCCCGGCCTCTTCTTTTGCCTCTCGAATCATCGCTGACTTTATTTCCTCGTCTCCATCCACATGCCCTGCGACAAGACCGTACTTGCCATCCTCGTAGCCCGTGTTGAAGCGACGCAGTAAGAGCACTTTCCCATTGTAGACCAGGATGAGATGAACAGTAACAAGGAACCAGAAGCGATTTGTATTCATTTAGCAACCCCTTTTCGAAGCTGAAACACTGCAAAAACAAACTATGATTAAAATATAGCAATTGAAATACATTTCAATCTAGTATATAAATATGACGTTATAATTATATAGTTTGTACAATGAAGAAATACAAAGCAAGCCTCAAGCAACATTGCATGGTAAGTACTCTCTCGGATAGAAAGAGAAAAGATCCTGTACAGCGAACTTTAGGATCTCCTTCGTACCGGGGGAATGGATAAGTCTCTTGCCCAGCTCAATGCCATGATAAAAGACTGTGCGCTTGAAAAACGACGAGCAGGGTCTTTCTCCAGTGACCTAAGCACTACTCTTTCGACCTGTAGCGAAATTTCTGGAAACTTCGCTCGTAGAGAGGGAGGAGTGGTGTATATATGTTGCCATGTAAGTTGTTGAGGGGAGCCTTGAAATGGCCGTTCTCCTGTGAGCCACTCGTAGACCATCACTCCTAATGCATATTGATCGCTGGCGGGGGATACTTGCAGTGTGAAACGTTCCGGGGCCATATATGCAGGCGTGCCGATAACGTTCAAGAACTGTTGTTTCTTTTTGCGAACTATTTCCGCTATACCAAAATCGCTTAGCCACAATTCGTTATTGTTACTCAACAACAAATTATCAGGTTTGATATCCTGGTGTACCAGCCCTCGTTCATGAATGTAATCAAGCGCTTCAGCAGTTGGAAGGAGGTATTTCAACATCTGATCCAAAGAGAGTCTCGCCCCTTGAGGATGTTGTCTTCGTAAGGAGCCATTAGCTGCGTAGTTCATGACGAAGTAGGGAGTATCATACTTTGCTATACCAAAATCCAATATGCGTATAATGTGAGGATGGTCTAAAGATGCCGTTATTCGTGCTTCTCGCTTAAAATTTTGCCACGCTATACTATCAGCACGTACCTTAGGAACTTTCATAGCAGCATACGTTCCCAAATAGACATGCTTTACCAGGTAAACATCAGCTAGTCCACCTCTACTTATCAATCTAATCACAACATACTTTCCAAAGTACTGACCTGGACGAGTCATCATATCCCTTCTCCTTCCCACTAAGGTGTAAAATGGTCAACAATGCAAACGTATACATCGAGACAGATAAAATAGTGCATTTAGCCTGCATTATTAACTTATCAGTGACACCTGAGCCGGGCCCGAAATACCGACAGTCGAAGGATAAACCTGCTCTCGATCGAGAATATCTCGGCGAGCGTCCAGTAAAAGATGATGTATCAGAATGAGCTATGAACTTCGCTCAAATTAAGGGACTTTCTACTCTTTTCTTTTCTACAGTCTTACTGTTTTCTTACTGATAGTTTACCAGAAAGAAACGATGTGATATGCAAGCGCTTCGCGAAATTCTCTGCTGAACACAACCGCTTGTGGGAGATACTCATCGCGTTTTAAGAGGGAGTCCTTAGAATCTATGGTAGAGATAAAAAATGAACAAATTGATCAGGTTGAGATAAAAAACGACAAAGACAGTCTCGGGGAACTGCAATCTTTGTCGTTTTTATGTTATACTAATCTTACTGGTAAATATGCTTTTACAGAAGGAAGTGGCTTCACTATTGCAGAACATATTAAGCTGCCTGGGGTTATCAATTTTATGACTCGCAACCACCTCACGTGATCAACTTTATTATTGTTTGAGTGAAAGAGATCAACAAGAAAAAAGCATGATAAAGCTAATAAATCCTCTTTTCTTTTTAAATCTTTCGACCGTATAAATCTCTTTTGCTCCTCGAGAATAATTTTTAGATAAGGTTGGAACTTTGTCATGACCGATTTTGCCACGCTAGTCGAAGAGTATCGCGGGAAGAAACAGATTACAAAAACAGAGTTGACCCAACGTTCGGGCTTGTCGTCTGGATACGTTAGCCTCTTAACGCGCGGTGCGAGGAAATCTCCTTCTGAGGAGACGGTAGCACGCATTGCAGATGCGTTGATGTTAGATGCAGAAAGCAGAATGCGTCTTTTTGAAGCGGCAGGCTATTCTCCAGATTCTGCCTTATCTGCTAGACAAGAGCTTAGTGTCGCTTCTCATCAAGATTGGGGGGATGCACCTGATCTAAGAGTTTTTTATGGACGCAATCAGGAGCTAGAAGAATTAGAACAGTGGATTACAGAAGATCGATGTCGAGTGATAGCTGTGTTGGGAACCGGGGGAATTGGTAAGACGATACTTGCGGCAAGGTTGGCAGAAAAATTACAAACGGCATTTCAGTATGTTATATGGCGTTCATTACAAAATGCATTACCTTTACAAGACTTTCTGAGGGACTGTATTCAATTTTTATCTCACCAGCACTATGAGGACATACCGGATGATACCGAGAAACAGCTTACTCTCTTAATGGATTGTTTACAGCGTCATTGCTGTCTGATTATTCTAGATAATTTCGAGACCATTTTGCAGGCGAATAGTGTTGGTCAATATCGAGGAGGCTATGAGGGATACAGTAAATTATTACAACGCTTAGGGGAGGGTAGGCATCAAAGTTGCCTCCTGTTAACAAGCCGAGAGAAGCCGAAAGAGATTGCGATCCTGGAAGGCAATACCTTTCCAGTGAGATCATACATATTGGGGGGCTTGCAGCTTGTAGATGGGAAAGAGTTCTTGAAGGACAAAGGACTGCATGGAACAGAAGAGAACTGGCAGGTCCTCATCGATTATTATTGGGGCAATCCTCTGGCTCTGATGGTTGTTTCTCAATTCATTAGAGAGGTCTTTGAGGGGGATATTGCCAGTTTTCTCGCGGGAGGCAATATAATCTTTAGCGACATTCGAGATGTGCTGGATGAACAATTTGATCGATTAGCATCTTTAGAGAGGGAAATTATGTACTGGCTAGCCATTGAGCGTGAGCCAGTTTCGCCCGATGACTTGATGAATAACATTGTTCACCCTCTCACAAGGAAGGAATTACTCGAAGCTTTTAGCTCATTAAGAAGAAGGCACATGATTGAAGTTCGAGTAAAAGCTTTTTTTACATTGCAGCCAGTAATTATGGAATATATGATAGATAAATTTGTTGATGGTATATTTGCTGAAATCAATCACGAAGAAGATTTTAAGGGTAAATACGTCTATTTGGATAATTATCCACTTATAAAAGCGTTGGCGAAAGACTACATCAGGAATATCGAGGTGGAGCTCATTGTAAAACCTGTTGTTCACCGGTTAAGGGACTATCTGGAGCAAGCTGAAAGTGAGAGAAAGCTCAAAAAGATACTTTCTGATTTACAAAAGCCGCAATCAAGCGCACCGGGGTACGCAGCGGGCAATATACTCAACTTGCTTATTCATCTGAATATTGATCCGCGAGGTTATGACTTTTCTCATCTGACAGTATGGCAAGCCTACTTGCGAGGGATTTTACTTCGTGATATAGATTTTACCTCCTCCGACCTGTCTAAATCTGTCTTTACAGATACCTTCAGCAGTATTTTTTCGGTCGCATTGAATATGACCGGTGAATTGTTGGCAGCCGGGACGGCAAATGGAGAGATCAGGACATGGACTACTGCAGAGGCTTATCCACACCGGATTCTGAGAGGACACACGGAGTGGGTTCGATCAGTGTCGTTCAGTCCGCTAAACGACATTCTTGTTAGTGGAAGTGAGGATCAGACGATAAGGGTATGGGACGTCGATACTGAAAAGTGTCTCAAAGTTCTCGAGGGGCATGCCAGTACCGTCTACTCGGTCGTTTTTAGTCCAGATGGCAGGACCATTGCCAGTGGAAGCGGAGATCAGACCATTCGTTTGTGGGATGTACAGACCGGAACTTGTTTGAACACTCTGCGAGGTCACGGGAGCAGGATCTTCTCCGTCGCCTTTAGTCCAGATGGCAGGACCATTGCCAGTGGAAGCGGAGATCAGACCATTCGTTTGTGGGATGTACAGAGTGGCACCTGTCTTAAAACACTTCACGGCCACACGAATCGGGTAAGGTCGGTGGCCTTTAGTCCAGATGGCAGGACCATTGCCAGTGGAAGCGGAGATCAGACCATTCGTTTGTGGGATGTACAGAGTGGCACCTGTCTTAAAACACTTCACGGCCACACTAACTGGATATGGTCAGTGTCGTTTAGTCCTACCAGAAATGTACTTGCAAGCGGGAGCGACGATAAAACCGTACGGATATGGGATATTGAAACTGGGGAGTGCCTCAAGATATTGGAGGGTGGTAGGGTTTACTCACTGGCTTTTAGTCCCGATGGCAACATGATTGTTTGTGGAAGTGACGGTCAGGCGGTCCGATTGTTGGATGTCAATGCGGGATCATCCCTCAAGACTCTACAAGGGCATGGCAGCAGGATTTATTCTGTCGCACTTCATCCAAATGAAGATACCATTGCAAGTGGAGGCGAGGATGGTGTAGTGCGCCTGTGGTACGCATTTAATAGCGAAGGTGTCAGGGAGTTACCTGGACATACGCACTGGATATGGTCTGTTTGTTTTAGTCCCAACGGGGTAATCCTTGCCAGTGGGAGTGAAGATAGGACGGTACGGATATGGAATACCAGTACGGGAGCATGTCTTAGAGTGCTGAACGGACACGCTAATCGAGTCTATTGCGTTACGTTCAGTCCAGATGGAAATCTTCTCGCCAGTAGTAGTGGGGACCAGACGGTAAAGGTGTGGGATGTGGACTCTGGCGAATGTCTCAAAACCTTTGAGGATCACAGTAGCAGAGTCTATTGCGTTACGTTCAGTCCAGATGGAAATCTTCTCGCCAGTAGTAGTGGGGACCAGACGGTAAAGGTGTGGGATGTGGACTCTGGCGAATGTCTCAACGTTCTTAAGGGGCATAGCGGACATGTTAGATCAGTCAGCTTTAGCCCTGATGGGAACACTCTGGCAAGTGGCGGTGATGACCGGGTAGTGATGATATGGAACGTTCGTACAGGTAAGCTGATAAAGGAACTCAAAGGTCATAGGAGCTGGGTATTCTCGGTAGCATTCAAGCCGGACGGAACCACTATCGCAAGTAGTAGCGAGGATCGGACAGTACGTCTGTGGGATGTAGGTACAGGGAATAGCATCGGTGTACTGCGGGGGGAAGGAGAAACAGTTTACTCTGTGGCTTTTAACCGCAGTGGAAATACTATTGTTACTGGGAGCCACGAAGGAATCATAGAAATCTGGGATGTTCACACGCAAGAACATCTGGAAACACCCTTAAGAAGTGCCAGACCGTATGAAGGTATGAACATCACCAGAGTGAAAGGTTTATCTGAGAGTCAAAAAGCTATCCTGAAAGCTTTAGGCGCATTTGAGCATTAGCGTGAGTATTGAGTTGATTGCTATTCTCCTTCAGCATTCTCTATTATCACGCTCTGATTCACAGATTAATGGGCTGATCGACTTTCGTCTTATCTCGATAGACAGAAATATTTTTTAACCCCAATCGATAGGACAATAAAAATAATTCTTTAATATCATCAACTGACGCCTGATAAGGGAGATTCACAGTTTTAGAGGCTGATTCATCAATAACACCCTGTACGCCAGCTAGATGGGCGATCATTTGAATATGAGCTAATGATGATATCTCCTTTGCTGTTTTGAGGCATTCCCGTGTGGAGACAGGTAAAACTTCAATGCCCTGGAAGCTACCCGAGTTGGAGGCTTCCTGGCAAACCTGTTCCAGGAGAAACTCTTGTCCTTCCAGTGCATTTGAAAGAAGATCTATCACAATTGGCTGTATGCTTCCATCACTAGCAAAAATGCTAAATATGGGTTCTATTGAGGGGGTTGCTTCCAACAGGATGGAGGCTCTGCCTGTGGGAGGAAGAGCGGTTGTTGAGATATTGCGCAGCTTACCGGTGCTTCTAATATGAACGGCTAATTGTGCCCATTCTTGAGAACTGACAGTACGTGTGGGATTACGACCATACTTATCTTCAAGATAAGAGCCACTTAGGTATCTGTTGGTCTGAGGAAAATCCATTGCCGAGCATGAACCTCGTTGCTCTGCCAGAGTCACGGAAGCAGACTTGGAAGTGTAGTTTATAAAGGATAGCACGTCTCTTGCCAAATCCCGGGCCTCCTGGGAATCATACGGCAGTTGACAGGCCAGCAACATATCTGCCAGTCCGCAAATGCCTATCCCGACTCTCCTGTTTTGTTGTGCAATATCTCTGCTCATAGCAGTAGGATAGCGAGGAATGCTATATTCAATAGCATTGTCCAGCACTCTTATGAGCAATTGAGTAATTTTTGCCAGTTTATCGTAGTCAATCTCTGTTATGTGTCCTTTTTTTCTGAGGACCTTACTAAGATTGATGTATCCGAAGTGACAGGTCTCGCCCTCTATCAGGCCCATTTCGGCGCATGGAGGAGTGCTGACATATTTGCTCATTGCTGAGACAGGATTATCGTTATTCATGCGTTCTAGAAAGATCAGGCCGGGATCACCATTGTGCCATGCGTTCTCGGCTATCGACATTAGTAAATCACGGGCAAGAACGCTATTTCCGTTCGACAGCGTAAAAGGCTCCTCAAGTTCTGCTTTATTCATGAAATCTTCCGTCACATCGACAGATATATTAAAATGATTCATATCCCTGAATCTTTTGGCGCTGATAAATTCTCTTATAAATGGATGGGATATATGGAGCAGCCCCATGTTGCCAATATACCTATCGTATTGACCCGTTGCAGTTTCCTGGGCAGAAAGTTCATTGATCCAGTTGAGAATAGCAACAGGGTTCTCGTAGCGTGTCAGGTTGAACCCTGTTCCCATGTTTTGTTTATGATAGGCACAAATACGTTCTTTCGTCTTGCTATTCAATTCTTGCAAGTCGACAGGAACGACTGCACAGGAAGATAACGGAGTTTCGTATCGTCCCGCATTGGTCAATATAGGAGTGCCCAGCATTACACTCCCCTCAACTACATAGCTAATGAAGTTGTCAGCCGCCTTTTTTGTATTTGCTGTATGTGTACCAAAAGAATCGTCGAGAGAAAATAGGGTACTAATTACTCGTTTGAGGAGATCTTGAGATGTCTCCTGTTGAGAGATTATACCTCCAGATATCAGTAGCTCTTGAGCTCTGTTTGTTAGGATATAGTCAGGATATTTGAAGCTATGCTTTCCTCCTCTGACTAGCTGATGATTATCTATCACAATTTTCCTCACTACTCTGACGTAATATTTTATCTGGGCGTTGACCAGGGTGCCAAAAGTAAAAGATAGAGGAACAACAAAAGCATCTCCATGCGTCGCTAATGTAGATAGGAAAAAAAACAATTCTTGAAAAAAGAACGCAAAAAGTTAGCGATGTTGTTGTACAATAAGCCGCCTAATTGTACCTCTTTGTTGATTGTAACGAGGTGATCAAATAAATAGTATTATGATACAGAAAAATTCCTATGCCGCGTCAGGCGGGAACAAGAATGACAACTGAACGTTCCATAATAAATATTGAGTATCATCATATTTAAATGCGATTATACAAGTAGAAACCTACATAAGTAGAATGTATTTTTGTAGAGGTATCGTCAATTTGTTGAGAGAAGGAAAGAGTTTTTGTAAGCGCTCAGATTTCCTGGCGTCTTTGACAAGATTCTAGGAGACCTGAGCACTTACAAAATTTAAAGCCCAGCGAATGGGACAAACATGTCAAATAATACTGGGATGAGAGAAAGTGTAAGAGTCAGTCAAGGTGGTCCTCACCCATTTTCATGGAGTATCAGAAAGCAAGAGTAATCTCATTATATTGATCATGGCTTGCGGGATTGCTGCTGTCGAATAAAGTAGAACAGTGATGTGCCGCTTCTGAATGGTCCAATGGAAGAAGATGTTTTTCTCCCAACGCGAGAAGAGAGAAGCTGTGTAAATGAGGATATATTTCAGCGTAATTCATGCGATAGCCACTGTGCCAGCAAAATCGTCTCGGCTCTCTAGCCAAACATCAGTGGCAGAGTGGTTAGGCGAGATGAACAGATTTCTTCCGAAACAATTCCTGACGTTGCCGTGATATCTGCTCCATGGGAGATGTTTGTTCCACGGAACCGACCTCGTGTGAGAGGTCGGTTCCGCACATAGCAGAAATAGGAGTAAAAAGAGCGTATAAAAGAAAATCAGACAATTCTGCCTGATTTTTAAGAAGTACTACACGTATTTATTGTTCTTTGTGCAAAACTTGCTTGACCGGAACCGACGGGCTACGGCTACGCTCTCACCAGTGTTGATCCACTTCCATTCCCCCTCCAGTTTCCTCTTTCAAAAGCTCCAACAGCTTCTTGAACAAGCCTCAAACACTGCTCCTCATTCCCTGTTACCAATGCCAAAACGGCATCCTGGCCCAAAGAAACCTCGATACGGGATTCCTTCTGAGGAATGGCCTACTGTGCTACGCCGTGTCGTTGAGAATCAGGAACCGCTACGGAAAGTCGCTGACGATTATGGTGTATCCTACGAAACAATCAGACGAACCGTTCTTGCTGCGCGTAAGCGGTTGAGAGCAAACTGAATATTCTCTATTCCTGTGTATATTTGCCAGATCGTCGTCGGAGTTCAATACGTGCAAGTGTTTCTGTTAGCGCTTCAATCTCAGGAGGTAATCCAGATGTAGAGTGCGCGGCTCGATACTTCAAACCGAGTTCAAGGAGATCCTGAACGATCTGTCCACAGTGATCTATCAATTGATCTGCTTTTATGAATGACTGAGTAACGGCCTCACGTACCTCTGGCTTTTCTTCCTGAAGGTCCTCAATTGCCTGGTCAAGGTAGTCCACGATAGCATTTGCTTCTGCGTAGCAATTTTCGGCATGTTGAAACGCTTGTTTGAGAAGAGCATGTTCTAAGTCTGGCATAGCAAACTCCTTTTTATAAAGAACGGTTGTTCTTATTCGATCTTTGTAAACAGTGTAGCACAGACAGAAATTTTTTCATACCTGAAAAAGAGCATGAAAGCAATGACAAATCAGCAGTCAGAAATCAATCAAAGCCAGTGCTATTGTGAGCAATATCGAGAGCGTTCAGTAGATCTTAAACGTGGCGCTCGATGCTGCCTATGTATATGTGTTTATCCCAGGCGAGGCGTTAATCTGGATATGTTCTCTTGCTATTGTGCTACTCATTGTTGCCCAACAGCATAGGCGACTTGCATACCTAGAAGGAGGCTTCAAAGGGCTGAAACGCGCTGAGGTCTCCTTTTTTATAAGAGTTAGATTATTACGTCATTTTATATAACACCAGCTATTTTCATCTGTATATGAGGAGCATCATGAATGGTAGGAGCGCTGTATGTTGCCAGTACACCCATATTCAAACCCTGTGAGCCTCTTTTTTGGCTATGCTGTTGAGGATGAGGATTTCCAAGTACAGCTACATGCACATTTTGCTAATCTGAGGCAACAAAAGTTAGTGAAGGATTGGGATTTACGTAGCATTAGAGCCGGACAAAATAGGAACGAAGAGATTGATAACCAATTAAATATTGCTGATATCATTCTGTTGCTTATCAGCGCAAATTTTATGAATTCGGATTATTGCTGCTCTGTGGTAATGGCACGTGCTATGGAACGTCACCACAAAGGAGAGGCAAAAATTATTCCGATTGTACTGAGTTGCGTTGACATTGTTGGGGCTCCTTTTAGCGAACTGGAGATGTTGCCAAAGGGAAACAGACCTGTAACAAGTTGGGAAGATCCTGATAAAGCATATGTGCATATTACATCTGAAATCAGAAAAGTTATTTACGGTATCCTCGGACTGAATGAGACGTTAAAGGATGTACGCAAAAAGCATCATGCTGAGCAGGACGGCTATGGTCCTTGCCCATATCTTGGAGTAAAACCCTATTCCGAGCGCGATGCCTCTCTCTTTTTCGGAAGAGAAACGTATGTACTTGATCTGATGCATAAATTATCACGCGATCAACGGCTTCTACTCGTATTAGGACCTGTCGGCAGTGGTAAGACATCTGTTATTCAGGCAGGGATTATTCCTCTGTTGCGCACAGGTAGCAAGATCATCCCACGTAGTTTCAACTGGGAAATACTGACCTGTATCCCTGGTGAAAGTCCTTCTTCACAACTTCTTTCGCTTCTTGGCGTGCACGATATGAAGGATCTCGTTGAAGGCGTCAAGCTTTGGAAGAGGCTGCATCCGAAGAGCGAACGTTTAGTATTGGTTATGGATCAGTTTGAAGAACTCTTTAGGCTGGCAAAACCTGAAGAGCAGAAATATTTTATTGTGCAACTTTTAAAGCTGATCATCCATGATGTAGCAACCATTATTATTACCATGAGTGACGCTTATTATAGTGATCTGGCTGAACATGCTGATTTCATCACAGTCGCTGAACAACAAATCAGCAATATCCCCCCGTTGCAATCAGAAGAGATTATTAATGTGATTAGAAAACCTGCTAAAGCGGCTCATTTGCATTTTGAGGATAATCTTGCTGAAAAGATCGTTGACGATACCATGAGATCTACTCAAGAACCGAAGGAACATCGTAGGAGCAGGCATAGTTCTGTGCTCCCACATCTCAGTGTTTGTTTGGAGCAATTGTGGGAGCTTCAGGAAGATCATTATGTGACGTTGGAAGATTATGAATCTATTGGCCAGGTTTCAGGGGCATTAACCGTGTGGGCAACAGAAGCGTTTCATGAACTCAACGAGAAGCAACAATATCTTGCACGTAGAATCTTTGTAGACCTGGTTGCCCTGGGAGACAACAGCGAGGGACGTCTTGATTGCCGAAGACAAAAGCCGCTTACAAAGCTGTGTCATCATAACGATGAAATGCGAGATATTCGGGAGGTGGTTGAGAAACTGGCGAAAGCACGTTTGTTGGAAACACAATTGAACGAGCAGAAAAAAGATATAGAAGTAAAAATTATTCATGAGTCTTTATTACGGGAGTGGAACTTGCTTAAGGACTGGCTACGAGAGGATCACCAGTTTCTTCTTTGGTATCAAGAGTTTGAGCATCACATGCAAAAATGGCTCGGCAGCAATGAGAATTTCAAGCAGCGTGACACCTCTTATCTCCTTCGAGGAAGGATGCTTACGGAAGCGCAACAGTGGGTAGCAGAGCAGCCTCATCGATTTACTAATGAGGCTCAAGATTTTGTTCTTGCAAGTGGTACACTACGTGAGCAGGAAGAACAACAGGAGAGGGCATTCCAGGAAATCCAGGCGCGGCAACGCATTACTCAGGCAAAACAATTGGCAACCAAGGCCCTGTTAATGCAAGAACAAGAACCACGTTTTCTGAGAAAGAGCCTCTTAATAGCGGTAGAGGCTCTTCGACGCCACCATTGTGTGGAAGCCGACCGGGCTTTACGTCAGGGATTAACATTGCTTCCTCGCTTCTATTCACGTATACATATGGCTACTGGTCGAACCATTCTGTTTAGTGGGAATGGACAGAGCCTGGCTACAGCGGGTGCGAATGGAGTTTCTTGGATATACAACGTGGATTCTCCTGACGAATTTACCGAAACCGTTCCTCTCGGAAATACACATGCAATTGCCCTTAGCTATAACGGTGAATATCTGTTAGCTGGAGTCTCTACAGGCGTTACCTGGTTTATTAATACCATGAAAGCGTGTAGGGTTGCAATGGTAAGGCAAAACGCTCGTATTCATTGTGTCGCGCTTACACAGAGGCAGCCTTATATTGCAGCTATTGGTTATGATGATGGGATAATAAGGGTATACCAATTCTTAAAAATCGATGAGCCAGATACGAGTCTTTCTGAGAGTGATTTGATACAACACGCTAAGTTGTTACATACATTTCATCACGATCAAGCGGTTTCATCGCTCTCATTTAGTCATGATGAGCGATATCTGGTTTCCGGAGGAATGGATCAAACGGTGCGAGTTTGGAGCAAAGAAGGTGGACCTTCCATAGATACATATGATTTTAAGAGCCCTATTTGCTCTACTCTATTCAATCCTGATGATACTTCCATTGCAATTGTAAGCGAGAGTGGAAGAGCTTATGTATGGCTATGGGAGCAGAAATCCCGCAAAATGTGGAAAAGGAAGCAAGATCGTGTTATAAGAATTCCTCAAGCAGATAAAATACAAGCTGCTGCTTTTGGCCCTGGAGGGAACTGTCTTACCACAGCCTCTGTCGACGGATTTGCAAGAATATGGAATCTATGGGACATGATCGAAGTAAAACTATTTCGCCATAATAGTCCTGTCTCTTCTATTTGTTATCATCAGAGTAAGGATTGGTTAGCGACGGCCTGTACAGACGGGAACGCAAGGATATATAGCATTGTAGATGGCAGGCTGAAGTATAGTATTCCCCATGATACATCTGTTCCTTCCATCGCATTAAGCTCACAGAAACCTTATTTAGCTACAGCGGATAGCCACGGATGTGTTTGGATATGGCGGCTTCATGATGGGAATTTGCCGATATGTTTTCATCATTCAGGAAAAATTGTTCATCTTATATTTGATCGAGACAATAATGAGAATGTGTTACACCTTACTATCGATTTCCTCGATAGAGTAAAGATATGGACTATTTCTCTCGATTTCTCACTGGCTAGTAAAATATATGAATTTGAGCATGCACCAGGCTGGAGTATTACCAGTGATGAAAGACGACTGGTGTTATCGCAAGAAAATAAGAAAATGCGAGTATTTAGCTGTGATGGTCGCTATATTGCAGATATTACTATTGATGGCTTTATAAAGGTTATGAAAATCAGTAGCAATAATTATGAAAATACGCTTAAAGTAAGTGATAATATTGAAATGCTTGCATTTAGCCAACATTTAGATTATATAGCTTTTGCAACCAATAAAGGCCAGATACTTCTATGGAAATGGAGGGAAAAAAATAATGAGCCAATCGCCCTCTTTCATATAAAATATGCTAGGGCGCTCGTTTTCAGTAGAGATGATGAGTATTTGATTGTTGCTGACAACAAGAAGAGAGTTCTTATCTGGCGATGGAAAACACAAACCAAAGAGCCAGATCTGGTACTTCGCCACGAAGAATCTGTTCATACTATCTCTCTTTGCCCAGATAAACGATATCTTATTACCATGAGCGATGATAAGAGTGCAAAGGTTTGGGATATAACAACAGGATTACTGGTGCAGCACCTACCTCATAAAGGGGATGTTGTATCTGCTACGTTTGATGGTGAGAGCAAATATATAGCCACTGCGAGTGCTGATCATACAGTAGGGATATGGAATGCTTATACTGGAGAACAACTTGCATGTCTGCCGCATGACGACAGAGCCTACGCTGTTGCTTTTAGTAAAGATGGTAGATATCTGGCAACAGCTTGTGATGATTCAATAGTACGCATCTGGCAATGGAAGCAAGATGATTTAGAGAAAGAAGCAAAATTACGATTGATGGGGAATCTGACGTGTGAAGAATGGCAAGAATATATTGGAAATGAGCCGTATCAAGAAACATTCGTTGATTTGGGATGGAGGGAGCTTCCTCAAAAAGATCCATTCGATGAAGAAGAAAGCTGAGAGGATGTATGTACCAGCGCTAATGCGATGACATAAGGCTTTGAGTGGATGCGCTTTCAAAAAGGCTACACAGCAAGTCGTACCGATACTCATATTGTATTCGTTACAGTTTTTTTCATCTTCTCATTTTCTATTACTAAAATGTCTGCGTCATGATATAGTATTTTAAATTTGATACTGTTAATGTGATGTATCATTTTCGATTGTTTTGACATAAAGGGAAAATAACTTGGATACGGAATTTGAGAATATCCTCTCAAGTCAACAGGGTTTGCTGTTAGATGATGACCTCAGTGATATTTTCGATGAGTCGAGCGATAGTAATGCGCCTAAATACGAAAATGCCGAAAGAATCCTTCATCTCATCCGTCTGCTCAGTATGAGTGAATGTACGCGTGCGGATATTTTAAGGCGTTTGAGGGATTACTATTCTGTAGATGAGGAAAGCGATGATTCGAGACGCACCGTCCGCAATGCCTACCAGAGGCTTCGACGCGATATGCAATTTCTGAAAAAGGTGGACTTTGAGATTAAGGAGAACAAAGACACCAATGGAACCATTCGTTACACTTTACTCAGGGGTTCTGGACCGATCAGTCCTCTTCTTTTCAAGCAAGACGAGCTTGCTACTCTGGCGGCTTTGTACACTATGTTTGTTGATCCTACAAAGCTGCTCCATGTTGATATTAAGCAACCATTATCAGCGCAGAGGATGCGTCATCCATTTGCCCAGGATATATTACAATTGATCGAGCGGCTCATAGGCGGGCTCTCTCCACAGCAGAAAGGCTTATTTGAGCAATATATACAGAAGCCCCGGCTTTATTTCAACCTTGAAGCAGTAACCGACTATTTTCCCTATCGTGCTACTCTTGATACTATTGTCAAGGCAATCTCGCTCCGCCAACAACTCAGCTTTGAATATATGTCTACTCCTTTTCCGCACAATGTCACGCCCCATAAGCAGGTTGACCCCTATTATCTCATTCAGCAGGATGAGCATATTTATCTGGTTGGATTTAGCCACGATGCCTTCAATTCCCGTAAGAATCGCATCTTTGAATGGCGTGTTGACCGCATCAAGACGGAGAGCATCAAGATACAACCGGGTCCGGTAAATGGTGTGCAACGTTCTCGTCCTATCACGTTTCGTTATTGGGCCGATATAAGCATTGCTAAAAGTGGGTTGAGCCAGCGCTGGATAACACATGAGGTAGAACGTGAGGAGATCATTGGTGAGGGGCGATCACGACGGCATAGGCTCTTGATACGTGCACAAGCTTCCAACGACTGGCGTATCATCCAACAACTCCACAAATACGGAGATAAAGTAGAACTCATCGATCCTCCTGAACTGCGAGAGAAGATGAGGCAAGAAGTAAAAAGAATGTACGATCTATACTTTTAAGCAGGCGGAGACCTCATAATAGAAAGATAGAAATAACAATCTTGTTGAACGTGAAATTCTATGGTATGCTAGTCATCAATAAAGCCCGACTGAGGGATTGCAACTCATTTCTAGGCTATTGTCTAACTACGGCAAATTTAGCGTTCTCTAAAGCCCGATTGAGGGATAGAAAGCCATCTCGTCATTTATTTTTCGCTTCCATAGCTAAGTTTCTTATTTCTCCACCCATTCAATACAAATACATTGTGACAGAAGGCATTTTTGCTCGTTATTTAGGTTACATTACTAGGCTATTGACTTAAGAGGATTTTTCTTTTAAAATTGTAGAGAGAAATCAAACTTTAGATTTCAAAAAAACCCTTTGCAGATAAGGAAGGAAATTATGAATAGTAAGAGTAGTTGGATACAGCTAAACCTCTTTGATGATGTTAGTAATAAAATCCCTTCTAAGGACAGAAAAACAAAAAATCTTAGGGAACAGTTACCTGTAAAATTTCGCGAACAAGATGTCGTTGAAGTTCGTTGTTGTGTCGATGCCGATATTGAAGGGGAAATCAGTACAATCTGGCTGATTCATGAATTAGACTACGAAATGAATGTTGATGAAGTACAGCAACATCCACGTCGTCTCTTCGTACGCGCATTAGTTCGTAATGACCCGAAGATACTTCTAGATCAACTTAAGAAATATGGCGATAAGGTAGAGCTCATCGGACCTCCTGAGTTGCGAGAACAAATGACGCAAGAAGTGAAGCGCGTGTACGACCTGTATTTTAACCAGGGCAAAATCCGCCCTATATAGAGTTTTTGGGGTTACATGTGGTGTAACAGGGATCATTTATGCTGGTAACAGGTTGCCAATAGTAGCCATATGAAAGGAATACGCATGAAAACATTGCGTCTGAGGTTAGGATCTGTCTACTCCCGCCTCGCAGACAAAAAAGACATACAGGACCTGGATATAACCAGACTGCCCGCTCAATGGCGGGATCGGCTGCGTGGTCATCAAGCCCAGACATGGAAAGCATTTGAAAATCCCGCCTTTGATGTCATCTTCGATACTGCTTTGACTGGCGATGGAAAGAGTCTGGCCGGGCAGTTACCGATGTTGGTTGATGACCGCCAGGCACTCCTCCTCTATCCGACAAACGAACTGATCAGAGATCAAGTAAAACAGGTAAAAAGATATCTCAATGACTTTAGGAAAAAGCAGCCCCCCCAGCCACTCTATAGCGAACGGATTACCGAGGAGATTGAGAAGTCTGGCGTGAGCAGTCGTTCTTCTGTCATTATTCATTGGCTCAAAAACCGTGACTTCATCTTGAGCAATCCGGACCTGTTTCATTTGATGAGCAGCTATAGCTATGGCAGCGATCAGGACAAGCGGGAGTTCGTCTATTTGCTTCCCGAAGGATTCCATTACTTTTTGTTCGACGAGTTTCATATCTTTGGTCCACCGCAAGTAATTTCTATCATCAATATCATGAATTACCATAAAGTAGCCTGTCCGCAGCGGGCAATAAAATACGTATTTTTGTCCGCTACCCCGACTCGTCTGTTCAAAACGCTTCTGGAAAACAGCGGTTTTCGTGTACATGAGGTAAAGGGAGCATACTCGTCTCTCCCAGTTGCAGGCCATACCCCAGAACCAATAGTACAACCAATCACTCTACACCTGCATAGCCTGAGCGATAGAGGTGCTTATGCATGGGCTGAAGAGCACCTGGAAGAGATCGTTGCTTTTTATCGTGCTAATACGGGGGCAAAGGGAGTCTTTATTGTTAACTCTGTAGCGACGGCCAAACGTCTCGTCGCCTATTACCATCATGTGCTAGAGAAGTATGGTATTCAGGTGGGCGAAAATACTGGTTTGACCGATAAGCAAAAGAAGCTTGATGCAATGGAGAATCCAGACGTGCAACTGATCATTGCAACCAGTACCGTTGATGTAGGAGTTGATTTCAAGATTAATTTGCTGATCTTTGAATCTACTGGTGCGGGAACATTTATTCAACGGTTGGGAAGATTGGGGCGTCACCCAGGTTGGAATGAGTACCGTGCCTACGCGTTACTTCCTGATTGGACGGTAGATCGGTTCGCTTCTCAATTTCCTGATGGGGCTGATGTGGAGCGCATCAGCTTCCTGGATATGATACGAACACAGGAAGAATTCACGACGGTCAAAGATGGTACAACCACGCTGAAACCTGTTTTTCAACCAGATCAGGAATATAAGCATTACGCAGGGTGTTGGGGTGGCATCCAGGTAGCCCATATTGTTGTACAGGCTGAAAAAGTAGGGAAGCAGTGGAAAAGCGATCTCATCAAAGACTTGCGTCAACAGTACAACACAGTGTATAGGCATCCAAAGCAGAAAGATTGGATCGGTTCGCAGATTGCTCGTTATAAAAAGATTGCCGAAAGTACTGATCAAAAAATACTGGCAGAGTTGAATACCTTTCGAGGCAGAAGCCCTTTGAATTGTGGTATTTACGATACAACTGATCACCATTTCAAGACCTACGATCTCTTTTTTCTGCTGGCATACACCCGCTTCCGCACAGTAAAAGAAGCACAGTTCAAGCAAATGGTGGAAGATCGCCAGCAGAACTTTGAGCGGTACCGCAGCCGTGATTTACAACTTTACGTGATCTTGGAGAACTACGTCGAGGAGCGTGAGCAATTTGGTCTGACCTGCTCCTATTCCTTCAAACGCAACCTCAACCAGGTCAAAGTATACAGTACCTTCGCCATTCGAGATAGCCGAAATCTGGCAAATCAACTTGACAACCAGGTCAATGAGCGACTCGGCAAATTAGAGCTGGTGTGTCTGGTGACGCAAGGGAAACCACAGGATTTCAAAAGGAATAATGGTCTGAATTCGCTTTTCTCTGTCTATCAGGTGAAAGATAAAGAGAACATGGAACGCAGCATTATGTTTGGTCTCGACGCGTTCCTTGCCCATTCATTGGTGTTTTGGAAGACGCTAAAAGACGAAGACGATGATGAGCTCTTCATTTGCTAAAGGGGGTTATTCGTGTTTCAAGCTGAGGTATTACAACAGGTTACCAGGAAATTTGCGGTAGGTACGAGGGTTCATACTGTCCTGGCATCATTTGCAGAAACGATGCTAGAGCCACTGATCGAACGCTATAGCCTGTACCCTGCGAAAGGAACGACCGTAGCGCACTTTGCCCATAACGCCGACCAGATGATGTCAACGCATATCCTTAATGGGCTTTTTCCTACACTCACAATCGTGTATGAGGCACAGAAACGTAATGTGCCTCGTCTTGCACGACTGGATGAGGAACATCTCAAAATCTACATGCTTTCCTATATGATGCATGATCTGGATAAAATACTGGGTGATACCAACAAATTCCATACACGTACAAAAGCAGCGGTAGCAGACGCACGGCAAAAAATCCTGAACGAGCTTGAAAAGCTCAACGCTCGGGCTTTCTTACCAACGGTGGAGAGTTGGATCGACGAAATTTTGTGGTTAGCTGTTAATACCCAACGCAGCCGAGAGATTAATCTCAGCCATACAGCCTTCATTGCTTATGAAACATCACAATGGACCGGAGAGGTCGTGGAAGCATTTCGTCCACAACATCAGCATTTTCGCACGCCAAGAATAGAAGCTGCGTTACGTGATCTATGTACGTTGAGTGATCTGCTGGCCTTTCTGTTGAAATCACCGGAGGAAGCACTCTTGAGCCAGGGTGCGGCACGTATCGGAGAACTGATCAGGAATTTGACGGATGTGACTGTTGATGAGGTCAGTGATCACTTCACGCTAGCGTATCACAAGCTAGCAGAGGTACGTGGTTTCCTCAGTAATCATATCAATAATGCAACCATGCGCTATCTGTCCAGAATTTATCCACAAGGCCAGGAGCAACTCATTCCGTTTCTCTTCTTTCCAAATGGTGTTATCTATCTGAATCCCTCGCGTCGCCCTGCTCCTGTGATTGATAGAGATATGGTAGATACAGCAGTGCAAGATGAGATAAAAGATGCCTGTCACGAATTTATCGAAGAAGGAAAAGGCTTTGGCTTTGACCCTAAAGGCCGTCTCGCCTATCCTCGTTACTTCCACGATTTTCTGAGCTTACCGAAATTTTTACAACGCTTCGCGAAAAAAACTCTCAGCGAGAGTAAAGTTAATGTTGCAGAAAATACACTACAGGCAATGAGAGGACTACAAGCCAGAGATCTCATACCCGCTGATATCGATCTTGGATATATCCCCAGTCAAAGTATTACGCAGCTTGGGCGTTTTCTACTCAACTACGTTGATCTCATCCAGAAAAATCTGGGTAAAGCTGCTACTGACCTCAAAACCGAACTAGAAAGGCGGCTCAGTATCCGTTTTGGCGAGGAGCTCTGGAAGCAGGCTAAGCGTATTCCCAGTAGTGGAGGTGTGGATTATCGTTATTACTGGTTGGCGGCGCAGTTTCTTCTAGCACATCCTCTTGCTGAAATAGAAAAAGAAAATCCTGGGGACAGCCTGTGTTTGTCAATGATATCGGGGACCAATTTCGAATCTGAATGGGGGCAATTGTTGCCCGTAGGTTTGACAATGATAATCAGATTTGGGGGCCATTTGACAACGAAAAAAGGGAACCACCTGACATTTGCTAACGAAAAAGGGAGCCACCTCCTTCTCCCTGTGTTTATCGAGCTTAGGATGCTTCGGCTTGTCCCTCCTCCTCTCCCCGCTGTTCGCTTTGCTTGAGCCTCTGACGAAAGCGAAACGAGTCGCCAAGAAATTCGAGGATGTGCGCTCGGTGAGTCAGCCTATCCAGCAAGGCAGCCGTGAGATGTTCCTCACCCATCACGCTATTCCAATCGCTAAATTTGAGATTGGAGGTAATGATGAGGGCACTGCGTTCGTAGAGCGCCGAACAAAGCTGGAAGAGGAGATTAGCTCCATCACGACTGAAAGGAATGAAGCCAAACTCATCCAGGACGAGCAGCTCGTACTTGCCCAGTTGTGAAAGGTACCGCGACAGTTTCAATTCGTGTTGGGCACAGATCAGGTCATTGACCAGGGTCGCCACATTGTAGAAGCGCACGCGGTGCCCCTGTCGGCAGGCGG
>WNFX01002785.1_pt1 | contig 32762 bp, 30 predicted proteins | sample 5400111 | NCBI WGS metagenome assembly WNFX01 (sample SAMN13153363, study PRJNA577476) | soil metagenome | isolation source: 40 cm soil or saprolite under grassland replicate 1 | place: USA:California | collected 2016-06-15 | reverse complement strand
TCAGGGGCAGATGATCGTTGATCCAAACGGTACCAAATTCGAGCTGGGAAGAGAGGCGCATGGCACGTCCAATATCTTTCGTAAAGACAGAAGCCGCAAGTCCGTATAAGACATCGTTTCCTTTTGTGAGAGCATCCGCTTCATCTTCGAATTCCTGAATAGTGACAACTGGTCCAAAGACTTCGTTTTGTACAATCTCCCAATCCTGATGGACATCGGAGATTACTGTTGGCTCATAATAATAACCTTTGTCAAATCCATTGGGCACGCCGCCACCGGTAAGAACCTTCGCGCCTTGTGCTTTAGCACGATCAACAAAACCAGAAACACGCTCGCGCTGAACTCCAGATATCAATGGCCCCATTTGCACTCCATCATCAAACGGCAAACCGATTTTGATATTCTTCATCGCTTCGACAACTGCCTCCTGCATGATGTTTACTTTGCTCTTTTCAACATACAGGCGAGTAGCAGCCGTGCAATCCTGACCTGTATTCATGGTTGCTGCCATCGAAGCTTTCGCGGCGACCAATTCTGGATCCGCGTCATCAAACACGATGAAGGGGGCCTTCCCTCCCAATTCCAAATGAACTCGCTTGAGAGTGTCTGCAGCTGTCTTCATGATTTTTTTTCCCGTATTCGTTGAACCGGTAAGACTGACCATGCGTACATCTAGGTGCTCGACAATCGCTTGACCTACTTCATTGCCGCCAGAAATCACATTCACCACACCATCAGGAATTCCTGCCTCCTTAATCAGCTCGGCGAACACGAGTGTCGTAAGAGGTGTACCTGGCGCAGGTTTGAGGACGATGGTACATCCCGCAGCCAATGCGGGGCCAATCTTCCACGCCGCCATCATCAGCGGATAATTCCAGGGTGCGATCTGACCCACCACCCCAACCGGTTCACGCCGATAAATGGAGGTATAGCCGGGCATGAACTCGCCCGCATGATAACCATGTGTATCGCGCGCGGCGCCTGCAAAAAAGCGCAAATTGTCCACTGCAAAGGGGATATCGCCGCCTAGGCTGACGTATTGATAGGGCTTGCCCGTATTTTCAGACTCAAGTTTAGCAAGTGATTCAGCATTGGCTTCAAGCAGGTCGGCCAATTTCCAAATAATTTTGGAGCGTTCCCCCGGAGATTTTTTCGACCAGCGACCGTCATAAAAGGCACGCTTGGCTGCTTGCACCGCGCGGTCCACGTCTGCGCGGCTGGCATTAATCACTTCAGCTATTTCCTTGCCCGTCGTTGGATCTTCAATGGACATGACACTTCCACCTTTCGTGTCTTCCCACTTGCCATCAATCCATAGCTTGTAATTCATTTTGGTCTCCTGTTGATGGGTTTATACGTTTATGAATTCAACCGAATCGCAACCATTTGAATATTGGTCATATCTTCCATGGCGAACCGCACGCCCTCACGACCTAAACCGCTTTGACGATTACCACCATAAGGCATATGGTCCGCGCGGAAGTTCGGCGTATCATTGACGATCACGCCGCCGAAGTTCAACCGCCTGACAGCTTTGAATACGCGATTTATGTCATTGGTAAAAACGCCAACTTGCAAACCGAATTTGGTATCGTTTGCCTGTTTTAAGGCACTTTCAAAATCGTCACTTGAAATGATGGATGCAACGGGAGCAAATGCTTCTTCTGCGATCACTTTCATTTCATCATGGACATCAGCTAGGACTGTCGGATAATAGACTGTGCCATCGCGTTTGCCACCTGTCAATACTTTTGCGCCTAAGTTCTGCGCTTCTTTGACCCAACCTTCGATTCGATCCACCTCCTTAGAATCGATCATCGGACCCACATCCACGCGTTCATCCAATGGATCACCCACTACCATCGCTTCAGTGGCTTTGACAAACTTTTCCGTGAATGGTTCATAAACCTGCTTCTCGCTATAAATTCTCTGGACTGAGATACAAACCTGTCCAGAATTGTAGTATGCCCCAACTGCACAACGTTTGGCGACGAAATCCAAATCAGCATCTGGCGCGACAACCACAGGCGATGTATTCCCAAGCTCAAGCGTCACTTTTTTGATACCAGCTACAGACAAAATATGACGCCCAACGGGAGGGCTACCGGTGAAGGTAATCTTATCCACACGTGGGTCAGTAACAAGCCATTCACCTACAGTTCCCCCTGAACCGACGACAAGGTTGATCGCACCAGCCGGAAGACCTGCTTCCTGCAAAATCTGACATAACTTTACCGCCGCGAGCGGGGTTGTCGAGGCAGGTTTTAATACGAGAGTATTTCCCGAAGCGAGAGCAGGCGCGACTTTGTGAGCAACTAAATTAAGTGGAAAATTGAACGGGCTGATCGCGGCGATCACACCTACGGGACGGCGAGTCCAAAACCCGAAATAACCAGGATTTCCGCCCGTTTATAGGCAGGCATATCGGCCATCCCATCTTCGGCGCGCTCGGCTGCATCAATCGCTGCATCCACATCCTCTTTACGTGCGGTAGGCAAAGTTCCAACTACCTTGCCATCATATTTATTTTTTACTTCCATAACGGGTCCCGCATCAACCCATTGTCCGTCAATCAAAAGCTTGTAATCCATCAGTCTTATTCCAATCTATATCGCCCAGGCAATATCCAGTTTTTCCAGAGTTTGTTGTGTTGGGATCCCATCCGGAGACCAGCCTGCCAAGCGATAATAATCATCAAGCGCCTTTTCGACCTCTTGCTGAGTCAGCGCAAAGTTTGAAGTTGGACCTGTCCCTTGCAACTGCTTGAAAAATTTCTTCGGTAGTTTATCATCCTTGCGCCCAAGACCTTCACGGGCATTGAATACACGGAATAAATTTAAACGACGCGCGCCTACTTCCATCAATTCTTCCACAGAGATGTCCCAACCTGTCACAAAACTGATCATTTTGGCTGTATCGTTTGCATCATAAAGTGTCCATGTAGGACCGTACACAAATTGACAAAGTTCGGCTGAATCTAGCATTGAATAGAATAACTGGGTCTGATAGGCGAACCGAACTTTTTCCTCCGAGAGCGAATAAAGTGGTTGGGGAGAACCAAGCCCAATTTGTTTGAGGCGGTCGAGATTGAAATCCGCAACGCCTTCTTCATAGTAAGGATCATGCTCGGAAGATTGATGATCAGCTCCGAATGGGTTAACCGCATAGATTAAAGCAAGCGAGCGTTTGGCTTGCGGCATATGTGCCGGCGCTTCTGCACCTTTCACAGTGATGAGACACTCATCCGCACCATTGCCCCAAATTTTCGCAGCGCGCTCGGAGCCCTGACTTAACACTCTGCCAAGCGGACCTTCATTTTTCACGATGACATCCAATGCACTGAGCATTGCATCTGCATCACCAAACTTGAGTTCAAGCCCACCAGTATGTTCTTTGGTGATAATACCCTTTTCATAGCATTCCATTGCGAAAGCAATCGTCGCGCCGCAGGCAATGGTATCTACTGCATATTCATTACAAATTTGGTTTGCCTGAGAAATTGCCGCTAGATTATCGATACCACAGTACGAACCAAACGTGCCAAGTGTTTCGTATTCCGGTCCACCATAGCGTGGCTCCGCCCGGTAGGCACCTTCCTTTAACTCAACCACCCGCTTGCATCTCACAACACACGCAAAGCAAGTATCACGCTCTTTCAAGATTGTTTCGACCATGTGTGCACCACTAATGTCTTCACAACGTTGGAACTGACCTTCATTATAGTTATGCGTTGGTAAAGACCCAATGGTGTTCTGGAACAACACAACTGTTGCAGTACCTTCTGCTGCCAAACCAGGCATATCCGGGTTATCAGGCAAAATTTTGGGACCTGTTTTATTGAGCGCTGCTAACGCTTTTGGATCAGCAATGGTTGGTTTTTGCCTGCCGCGCACGACCACTGCCTTAAGATTTTTGGATGCCATGACGAGACCCATGCCTGTCCGTCCATTATGACGATTGGACATCGACACAAGCGAAGAGAACAACACACCGTTTTCAGCCGCTGGTCCGTGCTGCAAGATCTCAGCCTTTTTATCTACTTCGGCATGTAATATATCATCCACTTCCCCCGTTTTCTTACCCATCAAATGCACAGCATCGCGCAGCTTTGCATTGCCATCCACAATTGCGAGGTACACAGGTTTGAGCGATTTGCCTTTGATCACAATCCCATCAAAACCTGCGAACTTCAATTCAGCAGGAAAAAACCCACCACTTTGCGAGTCACCAATACCACCACTAATTGGCGATTTAGCGTTGGCATTCAAACGACTCTGACCGGAAATTGGTACGCCTGTCGTCACGCCGGTCATTAACGTCAATACATTTTCAGGCCCAAGGGGATCTACGCCCTTTGGCATTTCGCGTAAGATGTAATGCATACCCATCGCACTCCCTCCCAGGTACTTGCGGTAAAAAGCTTCGTTTGGCTCCTCAACCGTTAGCTCACCCTTGGTTAAATCAACATGCAGGATCTTGCCGTTATATCCATAAGGCATGATGCCCTCCTCCGTCTAGTTTTTTCGATTATACATTTACGGATGATTTACAGCAACGTAACCTTGCCGAAAAGGACGATCCTTTGGCGGCACTCGAAAAACACTCGCTCCACTCAGGACGCCTCGTTCACAGCCGAGAGTTGATCCCATTGTGAAATGCGTCGCACCTTTCGGACAGTGCAATCCTCTTCACAAAAAGAACATTATTGAAAGGATTCGTTCCATCAAAATAAGTGCGACGCTTAGAGTTATACTACTTCAGTTTGCCGTGTCATTTCCTTAATTTCATAGGGAAAGCCATATTCCGCCATCTTTTCCATGAATGGCACTGGCTCAAACGCTTCGGGACCTAAAACGCCGATTCCTTTCCAGATACCGTGCTGAAGCAAATCCATGCCAATGATAGCGCTAAAAGCCGTCTGCGCGAGAACCGCCTGGCATCCCCAAGCTCTCATACATTCTTCATTATCAGCAACCTGATAAAGATAAACTTCTCTTTTTCTTCCGTCTTTGGTGCCTTTTACCCAGGTACCTGCACAAGTCTTGCCTTTCATCTTGTTACCAAGGTGAGCAGGATCAGGTAAACACGCAGCTACTACATCGCGTGGCGCCACTTTCAGACCTTTGACATTAATCTTTTCTTTGTTATCCAATCCAAGTTTATGAAGAGTCTTAAGAATACTGATGAAGTGCTCACCGAGGCCATATTTAAACGTGACGCGCTTCGCTTTTACCCAACGTGGAATAAGCAAAACCTCCTCGTGTTCCACATTGACAACATCAATAGGACCAATCCCCTCGGGAAATTCAAATGTTTCATGCTCAGAGAATGGTTCAGTGGTAAACCAGCCTTTGTCTTGCTCCCAAACAACCGGTGGATTCAGACATTCTTCGATGGTCGTCCAAATCGAGAAGTTGGGAGCAAATTCATAATCGTCAATAATAATATTTGAGCCATCACGGATGCCGATTTCTTCGATCTCGTCGAAAAGATAATCCTGGGCGTAACGCGCAAAAACATCCGCCATGCCAGGCTCAACGCCGATTCCTAACACGGCGAGCAAGCCTTTTTTTTCCCAGTCCTTTGCCTTATCAAACTGATAGTCTCCCAGTTTGATTCCTGTCTTGTGGAACGGGTCGTCTCGGCTTGGCTCAGACAAAGTCAGCGCCATATCCATGTAGGTCGCACCGACGTTGTAAGCGGCATCGAAGATCGGCTCGTTGAAAATAGGATCCACCGCGTTCATGATCAGGTCAATGTTGTATTTTTTAGCCAGAGCTTCAATACTTTCCTGCCTGCCCGCGTCAACGAATTCAATTGGGAAACGTTTCGAGTCAACCAATTTCTTCTGTACTTCCTTCGCGCGCTCGAGGTTGTAATCGGCAAGCACCATGAGCTCCATCCACTCGCGTGGTTTCGCGATTGCCGTAATGGCTTCCCCTACTCCCCCAACCCCCACTAATAAAACTCGCATAAACTCCTTTCGATTGGCTCTGCCATCCATCAATGTGCGGGGGCAGACAAAGTATGTTGGAAACCTCAGTAGACTGTGATCCAGTATGAGGCGAATTCCCTAAAAATAAATCTCTTTAACGATTTTCAAGTGCATGAAGGTTTCCGTCTCGCGGACTCCCTCAATCCCGTAAAGTTTCTCAGTAACAAAATTCAAAAGGTCTTCATGATCCCGACAAAAAACTTCAATCATAATATCGTAGCGGCCGCTGACCACAACAAGATAAACAACCTCTTTTAGTTTTGCAATCTTATCCGCAACCTTGAGCATTTGATTCCCATCGGTGCGCACACCAATGAGTGCCATTGTTTTGATGCCACGATGAACAGGATTCGTAATGGCAACAACCTTAAGATAGCCCTGCTCAACAAGGCGGTTGTAGCGCTGACGGATCATACCCGGCGAGACGCTGAGCTGCCCTGCAATATCAGCAAATGTTGCGCGCCCATCTTTGCGAAGAATATCAAGGATTTTAAGCTCCGTTGCATCAAGGGAATCAGGCTGTTCTATGCTTTTTTTGCTGTTCACACGGTCATTTTATGCTGAATCAGCATAACTGTCAATGAATTAGTAATGATTATGCAGTTACAAGTCGTAAAAAGAATTTTTAAATGAAAAGCCGACCTCTTGCAAGGTCGGCTTTTCATTTGAACTTACTTTACTGGCCCTTTACCTCAGTCCAGATTTGATCATAGAGTGGAAGTGTATCACCCACATCTTCAATGCGATGACCATTTTTGATCGCCTCAGGCGGTGTATTGGTGATCGGTGAGTTAATATAAGCATCGTAAATCGCACCTAAGGTTGTGGCATTGCCATTTACATCATTGACATCCATTGAGTTGCCTTTGGCATAATCCAAGGCAGCTTTATTTGGATTGGTATACGGAAAGTCACGTAACATCATCCAAAAGACATTGCCTTGCATCGTGTAGTTCAGCCACGCATACGCGGCGTCAGGGTGAGGCGCGTCTTTAGGCATAGCCCAGTTATCTTGCCAGAGCATTGCACCTTCTGTTGGATAAACATACTGAATAGAGGACACCTCTTGTTGAGCAAGGAAAGCTTCACCCGTCCAGGTCATGCCAAGATCAACATCGCCAGCAATGAGCGCAGTTTTTGGGCTGTCACTGTCAAAGAGCTTGACATTTGGAACAAGCTCTTTCAATTTGGCTTTGGCTTCATCGAGTTGTTTAGGGTCTTTCGTGTTGACGTCATAACCAAGGGTCAAGAGCGTAGCGCCGATCGTCGCCCGCGAGTCATCCAACATCACGAGCTTGCCTGCATATTCTGGCTTCCACAAGTCAGCAAAAGATTGAGGAGGCGTGGTCACTTTATCGGCGTTGTAAACAATGGCATCGGTTCCCGCCTCGTAGGGAATCGTGTATTCATTCCCTTGGTCGAAGGATAGATTCAAATAATTCGGGTCGAAATTCGCGAGCACAGGCAATTTGCTCTGATCGAGTTTTTGAATCAAGCCGTTCTTGACCATCGGTCCAACGATATAGTCCGTTGGCTGGACTAGGTCGTAAGCAGTGCCACCCGCGGATAGCTTAGCATACATCTCCTCATTGGCAGAATACTCATCGCGATTGACCTTGATGTTGTACACCTTTTCGAAACATTCCTGCATATCTTGAGGAATATACTCCGTCCACACAAAGAGGTTTAGCTCTGTAGACTGCACATCCATTTTATTCTCTGCAGCCGGACACTCAAATCCGTCCGAAGCAAATATCCCACTTCCGGTTGCAGCAGCTGCTGGCTCAGTCGCCACCGGTGATGCAGTGGCCGCGGGCGATTCGGTAGCCGCCGGCTCTGTAGAAGGTGCTTCGGTGGCAGCGGGTGGCTGAGTGGCTGGAGCTTGAGTAGCAACAGCCGCGCCTCCCCCACAAGCAGCCAGGATCATGCTGGCAACAACGAGAATAGCCAACACTTTAAACTGTTTATAACTTTTCATCTCTCTCTCCTTTAGAGTAAATGATTTTCAGAAACACGGCCATTTCACTTAATCCAGATATGCCATGATTTCCACATGTTGGGTATTTACACTTCAAAACTTACACAATTCATAGTAGTTAATCAACTTTTCAAGCGCCCTAAAAGTTTAATCAACGGTGAAGTTCTCCCAAATTCTGATAGATGGAACCAGAAGAAACATCATTACTATAAATTGGGAATTGTCCCTGGAACTCACGCAATTGTTTCCAGGTTTGGCATAGTCCCAAAGTTCCAAACTCACGTGTCTTACGAACCTGATCCAGATCAATCAATTCAGTTAGTATCATGTCATGTTCGCCAGCTTGCTGAAGCACGCGCCCTTCAGGATCCACGAACAAAGATCGTCCTCCGCCCCACGGTCCAAGGCCATTGACATCTATGACGTAACATTGATTAAAGATGGCGTTGGCTTGCGCAAGGATTAATTCGGCAGAGCGGTCGGACGTAGCCGTCAGGGTCGGATGCAAAATGACCTCGGCACCCATCCATGCCAGTGACCGTATCACCTCGGGGAACCAGGCATCATAACAAATGCATAGTCCAAAGCGACCCACCTCCGGCACATCAAACACACAGAATTGATCACCGGGGGTCGTCTCAGATTCATAAGGAAGCCAGGGAAACATTTTACGATATTTCGCCACGATATCACCATCAGGTGATATTGCCAAAGATGTATTGTAAATTACTGAACCATCTGCTTCATACATGGAGCCTGGCACGATCCATTTCTTCGTCTTACGCGCCAACTCACAGAGTCGGGTCGAGATCGGACCCGGAATTGGCTCAGCGATTTTGAGACGGGGATCCGTCGAAGAGGCACTCACAAATTGGGCGACTCCAGAAGCGACCAGTTCATGAAATAAAATCATCTGGACCCAGGAAAAGTTCTGCTCAATTTGAGTAGCAGCCTCTTCCATTTTTTGTATTGTGGCGGCTGCATCCCACGGCACCACAGACATCTGCACACCAGCGATTCCAAAAAGGCGCGGCATATTGGCTACTGACCGCCTTTCACTTCCGTCCAAACCTGATCATACAACGCGGTCGCGTCGCCGACATCCACCGCGCGATGACCATTTTGTACCACATCCGCGGGTGGGTTCGTAATTGGGGAGTTAATATAATTATCATAGAGTGCACCTAGCGTAGTGGGCGCTCCATTCACATCAACAGTCTCTATTGAACTGCCCTTTGCAAAGTTCAGAGCCGCTGTGTTTGGATTGATATACGGAAAATCGCGCAACATCATCCAGAACAAATCAGGTTGCATGGAATAGTTCAGCCAGGCATAGGCCGCATCTTCATGCGCGGCATTCGCAGCAATGCCCCAGTTATCCTGCCAGTTAATCGCGCCCTCCGTGGGATAGATAAACGTGATGGCAGGATTCTCTTGACGAGCCAATTCAGCCTCAGCAGTCCAGACGATGCCCAAATCTACATCACCGGCGATCAATTCTGTCTTGGGACTATCGCTATCGAACACCTTAATATTTGGCATCAGTTGTTTCAACTTTTCCTTGGCTTGATCGAGTTGTTGCTGGTCAGTCGTATTGACATCATAACCCAGTGTAGTCAAGGCAACCCCAATAATCGCGCGCGAATCATCGATTGAGACCATACGGCCCTTATAGTCAGGATTCCATAAGTCAGCCCAGGACTTGGGAGGATTCTTCACCTTATCCGTATTGACGACGATAGCATCAATGCCGGCTTCATAGGGAATCGTGTATATATTTCCGGGATCGAACGACAGATTCAAATAGGTCGGATCGAAATTTGCCATAATGGGTAGGCGGCTTTGATCTAACTTTTCGAGCAAACCAAGCCGAATGATGGGTGGAACAACATTATCAGATACATGCAGTACATCATAATTTGTACCGCCTTTTGAGAATTTGGCAAACATCTCTTCGGCAGACGAATACTCATCACGGTTAATCTTGACGCCATAAACCAGCTCGAAGCAATCAATAATGTCCTGAGGGATATATTCTGTCCACACGAACATATTCAGCTCAGTGGACTTAACATCCATGCGGGGATTCGGCTCAGGGCAATCGAATCCTGTGGAAGTAGTCTTTCCACTTGAAACTGAATTAAAAGCAGCAGGCTCAGTAGCCGCGGGGGATTCAGTGGCAGATGACACTTCAGTAGCGGGTGGCTCCGTAGCCGGCTGAGTAGCAGGCGCTTCAGTGGCAGCAAGTGGCTGAGTGGCTGGAGCTTGAGTGGCAGGGGCAACCTGACCTCCACAGGCAGTCAGAACCATACTAGCTACGATCAGAAACACGAACAATCTGAACAGCTTTCGGTTGTTCATCTCTTTCTCCTTTATCCTTTAGAAGATTGGCTGTACACGAGATAGAACACCTATCTTGTGCGATACCCGTATTATTTGGCTTCGCGATTTTGGATTGTTTGCAGTAGGAATACAGCTACAAAAACGATCGTTATCCAGACGGTAGAAAGTGCGTTGACTTGCGGTGTAATGATACGTCTGAGCAAGCCATATACATAAATCGGTAAGGTTGTGGACCCTGGTCCATTGGTGAAGAACGTGATCACGAAATCATCTAGGGAAAGCGTGAATGCGAGAAGGGCACCGGAGAGAATGCCAGGCAAGATCATAGGAAACGTTACGCGTTGGAAGGTAATCCACTCGTTCGCGCCAAGATCCATGGCGGCTTCTTCGAAGGATTTATCAAAGCCTTGTAAGCGAGCCTGCACTACCAGAGTCACGAAGGGAACCATAAAGGCGATATGACTCACAATAACGGTGCCCAGACCTAAGGTCAAGCGCGAATCGCCTGCCAGCTTAAGTGCATGGTTGAGTAATCCAAACAACTGGCTGAACAGAGTCAGAATCCCAATACCCATTACGATTTCAGGGATAACGATCGGGATGTAAAGTGATACCTGAGAAAATGTTTTTAATTTGAAATTGTAGCGTTGAAGTGCCAAGGCAGCCATCGTCCCAATAATCGTCGAGACCGCCGTAGCAATAAAGGCAATGGTCAGTGTATTCTTAGCCGCCTTTATCACATCCCTATTTTTCGAAAGTTCGCAGAACCAATGGAATGGGCCGCATGGACTCGATTTGACAATACTTCCTTGCACTACCAAACGCTCACTGAATTGTGGGATAAAACCGGCAAAGGTTATATTGGCACGTGAGGCATTAAAAGAATACAATATCAACGCAAAAATTGGAGCGTATAGAAAGAAATACACTAAGATGGTAGAAACGATGATCAATGGCGAGCGGCGATATGGGTTCATTCCGTACGCTCCTTTTCAAGTAGGGTTGTAACGTGCGGAGTCACCCCGCCACTTACATTGTGTGATTTAGGAGCTAGCGGGGTCATGCGACCACAATCTCCTCACCAAAGCCAAACTTGCGGGTATAGAAATAAGTCACGATCAATGTTAAGACCATTAGAACCAAGGAGGCCGCCGAACCAAATGTCGGATCACGCGCGTCAAGAAATTGACGCTGAATTAGGTTACCCACGAGAATCACTTGCCGTCCACCAAGAATGTCAGAGACAATAAATGTACCCATGACTGGGATAAACACCAAAATCGTTCCTGCAACCACACCTGGTAAGGAGAGAGGCAGCGTAATCCGCAGGAAGGTACGAAACGGATTCGCACCTAGATCCGCGGCAGCCTCATACAGGTTATTTTCGATTTTTTCTAGCGATGTATAAATGGGCAAAATCATAAACGGCAAGAATTCATAGACCATCCCCACCAGTACTGCACCGGGTGTGTATAGCATCTCCAGCGGCTGAAAATGGATATGAAGCAAATGTGCAAACCAGGCTAGAATAATATTGATCGCTCCTTCCTTACGGAGCAACATCATCCACGCATACACACGGATAACGAAGTTTGTCCAGAGAGGAATCAGCACCAGAAACAAATAAGTGTTGCGTTGTTTCGGTTGAGCTCGTGCAATAAAATATGCCACTGGATATGCCATCAAGATAACTACAACGGTTGTATTGAATCCCAACGAGAGTGATCGCCACAAGATTTGAAGATAAAGCGAATCAAAGCATATGGATGCGCCACTATCACACTTCGAAGAAATTCCCAAAAGGCGAATGTAGTTATCCAGTGAGAAGGAAAAAATCACATTTCCATCGGCGCTACGCCTACCGAAGCTCACCACGAGCGTCAATAGAAGCGGGATGATAAGCAATGCTAGCATCCATAACACAGTGGGAAGTGCCAATAACGTACCCTGAGCTGATTTGTTTTCACGAAGTCGTTGAAACATAAGACCTCTTACTCGTTTTTCAATACTAGCATATTTTCGGGCATCAGCATTAGCGAGACTTTCTGCCCAATTGCATAGAATGAGCGGGGATCAAGACGTGAAATTCGGTTTTGTTCCCATACTTTCATCTTCACGCCATTCACTTCAACAATCACATGCGTATCCGAACCAATATAAACCGTGTTGACCACTTTCCCTTCGAAGCAATTCTGGTTTAAGGCATTATTTTCTGCAATACGGACTTTCTCTGGGCGGATCGATACAACTACTTCTTCACCTTTGACCATTCCTTCAGAAACAGGAAGACCAGTCACTTCTGTGTTCAAGCTGGGGAGATGAACGACCGCTTCCTCTTTGGACAGCGACTTAAGTTTACCCACGAAGAAGTTCGACTCACCAATGAAGTCTGCTACAAAGCGGCAATTGGGACGTTCGTAAATCTCAACAGGCATTCCTACTTGAAGCACTTTGCCCTTACTCATCACCGCGATGCGATCCGACATGGTCAGGGCTTCTTCCTGATCATGGGTAACATAAATAAATGTAATCCCCACTTTCTGCTGTAACGCCTTCAGTTCGAGTTGCATCTCTTTGCGCAACTTCAAATCGAGCGCGCCTAGCGGCTCATCCAGAAGAAGAACATTAGGAATCTTCACAAGCGCACGAGCCAGAGCGACACGTTGTTGTTGTCCACCGGAAAGTTGCTTGGGACGTCGCCGATCCAGACCAGTTAGCTGTACCATTTCAAGCGCACGATCTACTCGTTGTTTAATTTCCTCCTTATTCGAGCCCTCCATTTCAAGGCCGAAGGCCACATTTTCATAAACGCTCATATGTTGAAAAAGCGCGTAATTTTGAAATACAGTATTCACGTTACGTTGGAAGGGCGGCGTATGACCCATCGGTTTCCCTTCGATGTAAACTTCTCCCTCTGTTGGCCATTCGAACCCTGCAATCATTCGTAAAGACGTCGTCTTACCACAACCCGAAGAACCCAGCATTGAGAAGAACTCGCCGTTCTTGATTTGCATATTAACATGATCGACCGCGGCCAGGTCATGGCCTTCAGGTGTAATAAACTTCTTAACTACATCTCGCAACTCAACCGCAAACTCGTTGATCATGTATGAAACTCCTGAGATGATTTTCTTTACACGGGCACTTTATAGAGTTCTACTGACATCTTTCAAAGTATCTTGCAAGCGTTCCAGTAAAGTATCCAATTGTGGATACGTAATCACAAGTGGTGGTTCGATACGAATGGTCTGTGCGCTGGTCAGCGTTCCGGCGACTAATATACCGCGTTTAAACAAACCTGCCGCAACTTTATACCCAATCTGTGGACTTGCGAAGTGCATACCGATTAATAAGCCTTTACCGGTTATTTTCTCATAAATTTGCGGGAATTGTTCACAGAGTTTCTGCAAGCGCGACATAAGATATTCACCTTTTTCCGCGGCTTGCTCCCACAATCGTTCGGGCAGAGTAACATGGATTGCAGCGATCGCGGCAGAACAAGCCAGCGCGCCGCCCCCGGTCGTTGTTGTATGCATAAATGGATTGGGGTACATCATCGGATAAAAAATTTCCTCAGTGGTGCAAACCGCACTGATCGGCATCACGCCTCCACCCAAGGATTTGGCAGCGGTCAAAATATCAGGGATAATATTCCAATGTTCAACGCCCCACAGCTTTCCCGTTCTCCCAAGACCTGTCTGCACCTCATCCGCAATTAAGAGGACGCCATATTTCTTCGTCGCTTCACGCATACGCGGCCAGAAATCATCAGGGGGAACAATAGCTCCTGACTCACCCTGGATTGGCTCAAACATCACAGCCGCCACACCAATACCAACCTGCTCACAAATTTCGAGTTGCTTCTCAACTGCTTCGGCATCCCCAAATGGGACATGATAGACCTGCCCCGCGTACATCGGACCCATCCGGTCGCGATAATCCGATTTGCCCATCAAAGAGAGCGAACCCATGGTCTTGCCATGAAACGCTTTCACCCCAACAATAAATGCAGACTTGCCTGTATAAAGTTTTGCAATTTTTATAGCCGCTTCATTGGCTTCTGTTCCGCTTGCTGCAAACCAACTATATTTCAAATCGCCAGGTGTAATCGATGCCAGCAATTTTGCAAGCACGCCGCGCAAGGGATCTATTAATTCCTGCGAAGGCATGGGAGAACGGCTGAGTTGAGCTTTTACGGTCGCGACCACGTCAGGATGACTCCATCCCAAGTCCATCATGCCATAACCACCGAGGAAATCCAGATACTCACGCCCAAGGACATCTTTGAAGACCGCGCCTGAGCCAGTCCATTCGACAGCAGCCCAATCACCGGCTTCGGTCACAGACTTGCGATATTCCAACCAATTGCGATTGTAATGTTCTGCAAAGTTGACCTTTGATTCGTCGATAATCTTATGTGCTTCGTCTACAGATGGAAATTCTGTTTTGTGAATCAAGTCAAGCCAGCGAGATGAATAATCTAACGCATCTTCGTAATCTTGGGCCATAAAATTCCTTGAATGATAGGAGTCGAAGTCTCCTGACTTCGCATCAACGTCAGGAGACGTTGGACTCCGATTAGAACTTCCTACTCCACTCTTTGGGCCATCTCTCTACAACAACCTTTTTCTGTGTAAAGAATTCGACGGCATCCATTCCCTGGCCATGCATATCGCCAAAGAATGATTCTTTCCAACCGCTGAATGGGAAGAATGCCATTGGTGCGGCAACACCGATATTGATGCCTATATTGCCCGCTTCCGCCTCATATCTAAACTTCCGCGCTGCCGATCCACTTGAGGTGAATAGACTCGCCTGATTGCCATACTGTCCACTGTTCACTAGTTCGATTGCTTCATCAACTGTATTGACATGCATGAGACTCAACACGGGTCCAAAGATTTCCGTCTTCGCGATTTCGCTTCCGCGCGGGACGTCAGCCAGAATCGTGGGTCTGACAAAATATCCACCTTCATAGCCTTTGACTAAAGCCGTCCGTCCGTCGACGGGAATAGCCGCTCCCTCCTGGACACCGAGTCCAATCAATTGCTCGACTCTCGTCTTGCTCGCGGCATTGATTACCGGTCCCATCTGCACGCCTGAGTCGAGCCCATAACCCACAACACGCGTCGAAGCCGCGTCACAGATCAGCTCGGTAAATGTATTGCGCGCCTCAGCCACTGTCACTGCGAAAGAGACAGCGAGACAGCGCTGGCCCGCGCACCCAAAAGCGGAATCTGCAACAATTTTAGTTGCCATCTCCATATCTGCATCAGGCAAAACAATGACCGGATTCTTCGCACCGCCCTGTGCTTGGACACGTTTGCCATGCGCGGCGGCTGTGCTATAAATATATTTTGCAATGTTCGTCGAACCAACAAACGTGATCGCGCGAATCGCCGGATGCTCAAGAATTCCGTCCACCGCTTCCTTCGCACCATTGACCAGATTCACGACACCATTTGGAAAGCCAACCTGTTCGATTAGCTTGAAGATGAACTGCATGGTCATGGGAACTTTTTCAGAGGGCTTCACTATGTAAGTATTGCCCGCCGCAACAGCATAAGGCAAATACCAGAAAGCGATCATGCCGGGAAAGTTGAAGGGCGCAATGGTGGCACACACGCCAACAGGCTGTCGAATCATCAACTCGTCAATACCGGGCGCAATATCTTCAACAAGTTCACCTTTCATCAAGTGCGGCATTCCACACGCAACTTCCACATTTTCAATGGCGCGCACCATTTCAGCTTTCGCCTCTTCAAAGGTCTTGCCACATTCATTTGTAATCGTGCGTGCAATTTCATCGTGATTGGCTTTAAGCAGGTCGCGCAATTTGAAAAGATATTGCACGCGATCCTGAACAGGCGTGCGTCGCCAGATAAGGAAGGCTTCGCTAGCTGCCGTCGCGGCAACATCTACATCCGCCTTGCTACCTAGCGGAGTTTTCGCTATCACCATTCCCGTTGCTGGATTAATGACATCCAGATATTCATTTCCAATCGGCTTGATCCATTCGCCGTTGATGTAGTTTAAGATTTCCATGTTATCTCCAAAATAGAGATTGGAGACTAGAGAATTAGTAATTTGCTACTAGTCTCTAATCTCCAGCCTCCAATCGATAAATTACGATTACACAACCATCTTATCCATAAGTTCCGCTAATCCTTCGTCTAACAAATTTAGTCCTTCATCCAATTGCTCTTCTGTGATTATCAAAGGTGGGACAACAAACAAAACATTCTTGAAATTGAAAACATATACTCCATTGGCAATCAAGAAATTCTTAAGAGGCGTCAAATCCATTGGCTCTTTTGTCTCGCGGTTTTTCACCAGCTCTAGCCCTGAGAATAAACCGATATAACGTACATCTCCAACAGATGGATGTTTTAACTTCAATTCTTCCAAGCATTGGCCGAGATGCTTCCCAACTTTCTTCGCGTTCTCGAAAATCTTCTCTTCTTCATAGGTTTCAATTGTTGCGAGCGCCGCAGCACACGCCAAGGCATGGCCGTTATATGTCAAACCAGCAAACAATACTTTGTCGTCAAAGAATTTGGCAATCTTCTCACGGACAATGACTGCACCAAGTGGCACATATCCAGAGGTAATCCCTTTTGCAGTCGTAATGATATCTGGCACGACATTCCAGTTATCCACGGCGAACCATTCGCCTGTGCGACCCCATCCACTCATCACTTCATCGGAGATCAGCAGAATGCCATACTTATCACAAATCTCGCGCATACGAGGCCAGTATTCATCAGGCGGGATGATAAGGCCGTTTGTTCCCGTCACACCTTCAAGGAAAATGGCTGCGATCTGATCTGGGCCCTCATGCTCGATGACTTCTTCAACATGCTTGATGCATTCGCGATGACAAACATCAGGTGTCCATCCAAATGGACAGCGATAGCAATATGGGTCGAGGAAATGTACCACTCCTGGGATCGCTGGCTCCACAGGCAAACGACGGTAATCTCCGGTTAATGCCATTGCGCCAAGGGTTGCTCCATGATACGAACGGTAGCGAGCAAGAATTTTAAATCGTCCTGTATAGAAGCGCGCAATTTTGATGGCATTTTCATTCGCTTCTGCACCACCCAGGGTAAAGAAAGTTTTTTTCAAATCACCGGGCGTAATTTCTGCCAGTTTCTTTCCCAGCAGTCCGCGCGGCTCAGTTGCCATACTAGGGCTAGCAAATGTCAATTGCGCGGCTTGATCTTGAATTGCCTTCACCACTTTCGGATGTTGATGACCAACATTTGTGTTCACCAATTGTGAGGCGAAATCGAGATAGCGTTTTCCATTCGCGTCCCAGAAGTAAGACCCCTCGGCCCTTACCAGAGGAATCGGATTCACTTGTCCTTGGTTGGACCAGGAATAAAAAGTGTATTCCTTATTGAGATCGACAATTTCTTTTGCTGTGAGGTGAGTCATGTTGTCTCCATAGTAAATATATAAGAAAACAGGTACACACTCAGTAGATTCATGTACCTGCAATCATTTTATTTTTTCACTTCTTTTACAATCTCTGCATACACATTCAACGTTTCATCAATATCAGCGTCGCTATGTTCATAGCATAGAAACCATGGTTCGCGCGCATCATAGTCAGGCATTACACCGCACTCGATAGCTTTTTCCGCAAGATTGAGATACAAAGAGTGATCACTCTGCGCCCAATCGCGTTGACAGGTTACTGCATCCACGCCAAAAGAGAAGGAAAACATCGCTGGATAACCCGTAAACACTGCGGGAATACCGTTCTCTTCAAAGATTTCCTTCAAGCCTTCCATAAGTCGTTGTCCGCGCTGTTCAATTGTTTTAAGAATCGGTTGCGATTGGAGCAGGCTCAACGTTGCATACGCGCCCGCCACCCCAGGCTTATTGTTTGTATAGGTTCCACCTTGTGCTACCCCATGTCCAATAATTGACATAATCTCTTTTTTGCCGCCGAACGCGGCGATAGGGTAACCATTGCCCAGGGCTTTCGCGTACGTTGCGAGGTCCGGTTTGATATGATAATACTCCTGAGCACCGCCGTTCGCAATACGAAAGCCAGTCTTCACCTCATCCAGAATAAAGACACATCCATATTCCTCGGTCTTCCTTCGAATGAGTTCAAGAAATCCGTCCTGCGGGTTGATCGCCGCGCAATTTCCTTGACACGGTTCAGAGATGACCGCCGCAATCTGTTCCCCGTAAGAACGCATAACGTGTTCAAATCCCTCAAAATCATTGAATGGAAGTGTAATGATAAACTCACGCATGGACTTGGGGATACCAGACGATCCCGGCACCGGGATTGGACTGCGGCGATTTCCGTAAGCTTCCACAGGCGCATAGGTTGACCACAAAGTGTGATCATGGAAGCCGTGATAATTACCTTCAAATTTCAAAATCAAATCGCGACCTGTATATGCGCGTGCCACACGAATCGCGTGCATGGTTGCTTCTGTTCCTGAGCAGGCAAGTCGAACCATTTCCACTGCAGGAGCCATTTCCACGATCATCTCCACAACGGCAATTTCAAGTTCACCGGTCATTGCAAAGAGGATCCCTTTTTTGATTTCTTCAATTACCTTATGATCCACTTCATCGTATGCATGGCCTAAAATGATCGGCCCAAATGCCATACGATAATCAATATATTTCTTTCCATCCACGTCCCACAGGTATGCACCCTTTGCTTTTTCAACATAGGGTGTAATTTCCTGACCCCAAAATCGAAAATTGGAGTTTACACCAAGCGGAATAATTTCTTGAGCACGTTTTTGCAGTGCAAGCGTCTTTGGGCCAAACATATGTTTTCTCCAAGTGGCTTAGTCTGTTGCAGCAGGTATTTCTTTTTCAGAAATTTCATGAACGATTCTTTCCGGGACACGCCACTGATATACATCCTTGAGAATAAGCGGCACAATAGAAGTGGTTGTCTTGCGGACCCCAGGCACCTTACGAACTACGTCAGTAACGAAGTGATAGATCTCGGCTGTATCTTTCGCCACAATTTGAATACTTACATCTGACTCCCCAATGCCACAAGCCACATAACTAACGTTATCAAACTCCACCATTTTCTTTGCGACTTCAAGGATGCGATCTGATTCAACTTCCATCCATATATCTGCGATGGTTGTCAAGCCAAAAGCTTGAGGCCTTGCCACTGCACTGATACGAACCACCCCTTCATTCACCATTCGATCAATTCGATAACGAACTGCGCGCTCTGAAATATCCCCAATACGACGCGCCATCTCTGAAGCAGGCATCCGCCCATCTTCAAGTAGGAGATTGACAATTTTTATATCAATTTTGTCGAAATTATACATACTTATCCAGTTTTATTTCCGAAACCTACAGATATTTTGCAAATATACATCAATATATACATACAAGTCAAGTCACAACAAGAATTTCATTTACTAAAGTTCGTATAATTAGATTTTTTCATCGCATCTAATATGAGTTATCGCAAATTGAGACAGATTTCACATTGACGCAAGATTGTCACACAGGTATAATTAACTCTTGGCATTATCACAATCTTGTAGGAGCAAAGTTATGACAACAAATGATATTGCGTCGACAACGACGCTAGAACTAAAAACAAAATTAAGCGGAAAGATACTGAAGACAACTCTGGCGGGGGCATTGGTTGATGTGGGCCAGAGCATTCCTGGCGTCATTCACATTTCACAGTTGAGCAAGGATCCTGTTAATAAAGTGGAAGATGTTGTAAAGGAAGGACAAACTGTAGACGTTTGGGTCCGCCGCGTGAAAAAAGATCGCATCGAACTTACGATGATCGAGCCGCTCGCTCTTGAGTGGAAAGAGATCGAACCTGACATGGTAGTCAAGGGCAAGGTCGTTCGCCTCGAACCTTACGGTGCATTTGTGGATATTGGTGCGGAACGTCCTGGCATGGTGCATGTCAGCGAGTTGGCTCATGGCTATGTGAAGACCCCTAGTGAAATTGTGAAAGAAGGCGATGAGGTCGAAGCCAAAGTGCTGGACGTCAATCGCAAAAAGAAACAGATCAAATTGAGCATGAAAGCGCTCGAGCCGGAAGTTGAAGAGTTCAAACCTGCGAAAAAAGAAAATAAGAAAGATGGCAAACGCCGCTCGAAGAAAGAAAAAGAGATGACCGAGGCACCTGCACAGGAAGAAGAAAAAGAGCCCGAACTGACCGTTATGCAAATGGCATGGCAGGAGGCTCTCGATAAAGCGAAAAAGGAAAAATCCTTCAGAGTGAAGCATGCAAAATCCAATATTTCACGAGAGCAAGAAGATCTACTAGATCGTACAATGAAGAAACGCCTCCCCACCGGTGGATAAGAGTTGCATCGATAGTAGAAGAGCGGATCACCTAGTGAATTCCGCTCTTTTTATTTTTAATTATCCTATACAGATGTATCACTTAGATATCTTGCAAACGCTTCGGGCCGCAAAAACAAAAGGATAAATACTGCCGAGAAAAATCCACCTAAGTGCGCCCAATGATTGACACTGTAATCCGCTTTTCTAAGCAGGATTTGAATAGCAGGGATAATTTGGATCCCAACAAAGTACAATACGATCCATATCGCTCGAATACGGGGCCATAGTGGGACAATGCTTACAAAAACCAGTGTACGAATGCGCCCACCTGGATATAGAAGTAAGTAAGCGCCCATCACACCGAAAATCGCCCCGCTGGCACCGATCCCAGGAATACGCGAGTCCGATTGCACCAACGTAAATAGAACGTGGGCCCATGTTCCCGCTAGCAAATAAAAAGCCAGGAACCGCCATGGACCACAGGCATCTTCTACGCGCCTCCCAAAGACCCATAAAGCAAGCATATTTCCAAGCAAGTGAAAAAGACTACCATGCAAGAACATCGCAGTGATGCTGGAAAGTGCACCGGCACCTTGTGCACTTAAAATAAGATGCGGCGTTACAGCATATTTCATAAAGAATGGCCAGTAATTCTCACCAACAATAAATATCTCAATATAGTAAATCAAACAGTTGATGACAATTAACGTAACAGTCATGATAGGGAAAAATGAATAGCGATTTGGTTCCGTATCATTCAATGGGAACATAACATTAACCTAGAACAGCTTAGGAGGAATTTTAAAATTCTGTAAACGAGTCAAAGAATCAAGAATCAACAAAACATGAGGAAGAATAATCAGAAACCATCCTGCGGTGGCAGCTACCAAACGAGCAAAATCAGATCCCTCACCCTGCTCATGAAATAACTTTTGCCAAACGATATGATCGGAGCGCACTTCCGCGAGTGAAAGCAGAAAACTTCCGCCTACAACAAAAGGCAAGCCCAGCCACACATAGAATACGGGGTGCGCAAATGGATTTAATCCTACTTGCACAAGAGCAAGACTCAAATACAATAATGGCCATCCAAACGTCAAGCGGGCAATGGAAGATGTTGGTGCAACGTAGTGGATTTTCTCCTTCTGTAAACTTTCAATGCGAATGATTTGCTTATAGATATGATCAAACTCTTTTGAATTTTTGGTTTTTGCCGCCAATTCTTGATAAACTTTCAATGCTTCTTCAAATCTTCCCAACTGCTCTAGCCGCGCCGCAGCTTTCATTGGATTAGCTTTCAGATATCTTGCTTGCTTCAAAGCTGAGACAGTTTCTATATTGGATGGATTAAGTTCATATACTTTCTCCAAAGCAGCAATTTGTTGATTAGTATCAGGAGAAATCCGAGCAATCAACAACCACGCGGCTTCGTAGCTACCGTCTTTCTCCAACGCTTGTTGGGCAAGGCGAATCGCAGTATCTATCTCATTCCGCTCTGCATGTGCGCTTGCTTGATTGAACAAATCTAACGTATCATCAATATTTTTTTTCGCTATTGAAGAGTTATTCCTACGTTGAAGTTCTGTCAGATAGGCCCGTGCTTTTTCATTGACGGGATTGATAGTCAACACATTTTCACATGCAATGATTCGATCTTCCAAAGAATCGACCAAACCAGCGAGCCACATCCAGGCCATTTCATTCTGTGGATCATCTTCCACAAGCTTGAGGAGCAAATCGCGTGCTTCCACTTTTTGTCCTGCACGCGCCGCTTGAATTGCTTTCTGAAGAGCTTCTACTGAAGACATATAACAAATTTCCTAAATTCTCTTGTCTTCCTGTAATTCACGCAAAAATTTTTCTTTATTAGCTGAACGAGCCGTTTTTCCGCTCGACGTTTTCAATATCCACTTTGGTCCAACAACTTTTACGTATCGTAAAGCAATCGCAGAATTTTTTGTCACATGCACACGGATCGCATCAGCGATTTTTTGTTGTTCATCTGCACCTTCGGAATCCACTTCTGCAATAATCACAACATCTTCAGTTCCCTGGGTTTCATTGAACATGCCAAATGCCACAGACCGTCCGGCATGGACACCGGGAACTTCATATGTCAGAGATTCCAAATCCTGTGGGTAAATATTTTTGCCTCCAACAATGATCATATCTTTTTTACGCCCAGAGACAAAAATTTCTCCGTTTGAGATATATCCATAATCACCCGTCAAATACCATCCCTCACGGAAAGTTTTTTCCGTAAGATCAGGGCGATTGAGATAACCGGTCAACATGCAATCGCTTTGAAGCGCAAACTCACCGATGACGCGCTCTGGCATTTCATTCCCAGCTTCATCAACGACCTTGACTTTCGTATTTTCCAGTGGCAGGCCGGATGACATCATCTTCATAGAAGGATGACCATCGAAAGGACGCTTTGCAACGCGTTCAGTCATAAATGTTTCTCGGTCAATTTCCTCGACAACGGGTATTCTTCCCAATTTGCTTTGGGTTACACTGAAAACATTTTCTGCCATGGCGTAAGACGTTTGAAGCGCCTCGAATTTCAAGCTATAATCTTTGAAGCGTTCATAAAAAGCGATATGACTTTCCCAACGCACTGGTTCAGAACAATTAATGACTGCACGCAACGTGGATAAATCTACACCTTCGATGTGACGATCACGGATTTTCTGTGCACAAAAGTTATAAGCGAAATTAGGAAGCCATGTCAGAGTTCCACGATATTTCGAGATGAATTGCAATAACTTGTATGGTGCGCGCACCCAGTCAAAAGGTGACATCATCACTAAAGGAATCCCCGAAAGGATTGGCATAAGGAATCCAGCAATCAAGCCCATATCATGGTAAAGTGGCAGCCACGAGACAATTACATCCTTTTCATTGATTGACAGTGATTTGCCATAAGAATCGAGTTGATTAAAAACGGCTTGGTGAGAAAGCGCAACGCCTTTTTGCAGACCAGTTGTCCCAGAAGAATGCTGCAGCAAAACAATATCTTCCGGCTTCCGTTGAAAACCCTTCAATGAATCAAAGTCAATAACAACTTGAGGTTCAATGCGATTTGTAACGATCACCGAACGAACCGAATCCCCCTCCTGCAACGCGGCGCGAACCTCCACTTCAAATTCTGGATATGTAACGATCGCAGCAGGTTTCGTTACAGAGATGAGAGCAGATAGGTCAGCTCGATAACGGTCAGGCGAGAGCTTCTCAGTCAAAAAAGGCATAATAGAGGGAATGGCACCATGTAAAATAGCCCCCCAAAAAGAGTAAACCAGATCCTCACCATGTTGCAGGATCAGCACCACCACTTCACCGGCTTGGATTCCCTCGCATTGCAACGTCCGCGCGTAAGCACTGGCTCCGCATAGAAGTTGGTCATACGTTAACGGTAAATCGTCGCTGCTAGAAAACTGCAAAGTAACGGCGACCCGCTCCGGTGCCTGGGAATGAAGCGCTTTGAGTCGCTCGGGGAAAGTTGTCTTTAATTTCATTCTTATTGCAAACCTAGTGCTATAAGCCAAGTTCCCATTAAGGACATACAAGCTTTTTTATTTCGGGAGCCAACAATTCAGCGAATAGTTTCTCACCAGAGCGTCTTCGATGAAAGTATGGATCAGTAAAATCTTCAGGAGGAATGGCATTCCAATAATCCAGCCATTTGTGGTTATATTTTTCTGTCCATCCAACCATAAATTGCCGATACTCATCATAAACCCAGCGTGGATAAAGTCCATTGTATCTTACAAGGCGATTCTTGCCATTTGCCACAAAAATCGGCTCATTCACCAAAACAATCGGCAGATCTCCCGATACCTCATAAGCAGCGGACAAGACGTCCATTCTAAGAGAATCAAACAAACCTGATAGTTCTCGGAGTGATTTGCTTAAATAATTCAGATCATCATCAACGTCAGGACTCGGCAGACCGGGCTCCGGCTGACGACTTTCATACTCATCGATACCAGTTGCTGCCCAAAGGATTCCAAAAGCCTGCATGAGTACAATATTTTTTAGGCGTTTCCGCTGACCAATAATTGTCTTGTCCCAGAACGAAGGTTCTTTAATAGGCTGCGAATAACCGGACAACTTAAGCCCATAGGTCTTGGCTAGTTGCAAGTATTGCTCCGCATGCGGAGCAATAAAGGTCAATTCTTCGGTTTTGGGCTCAAAGGTAGACAAGGTAACAATCCAAAGTACCAGGTCTGGCTGATATTCCATGGCCTTGTCCAATACGAGAAGATCACGTGCAACAGAAGAGTAGGGAAAACCAAGATTATATGCACGAATGCTGCGGCCGTCACAAGTCTGGAGATGAAGGCGATTGATTTGTTCCGATAGCGTCTCGTTTGCCGGCAAACCAAAGCCCCAGGTAGTGGAGTCACCAAGCAGAATCAGGCGAAATTCGCTGGTAGGCTTTCTTTTAGAAATGACATGGGCTCCAAACATGGCATCGAAATCTTCATAAACAGGCGCATTATAGCCAGCAAAATAAAGTGAAGGTTTTTCCTCATAAGGAAAACGCAACCTGCCCGGAACAATGTGATTGTAAAGAGTAATCTTCCCTAGAGGCGGGTCAACCAGAGCAAAAATTAAGTTGATGGCAACAAATAGAAATATTGCTTTCAACAATACCCGCAATGGATGCGCATCATTCTTCATTACGCGATGTGATCAATGCCGCCAATTGAGCCAAATTATCAAAGGTGTTCGCATTCAACTCTGTGTCGTCGATGCGGACTCCAAAAGTGTCTTCGACAAATAAAGCGAGATCCATCAAGCTGAAAGAATCAATCAAACCACTTGAAATCAATGGCTCATCTGCTGTGATCTTGCGATTAGGTTGTTTAAGAACTTGTGTAGCAATATATTTTTCAAGATTGGAAATAGTTGTGTCAGTCACAGGAAATCCCTTCGATGAATTTATGTTTTTGTATTGCACTCAGTTGACTGCAAGGTTGGATTAATCTGTTCTATGAGAAGGCGCTCACCCTCTACAGAAAGATGGAGACCAGCATCTGAAAAATATTCAGGCGGGATGGCATTCCATAAATCCAGATAATTCCATCTTGCACTTTGTGCCTCAGTTGCAATGTACTCTCGATACTGGTCATATGCCCAACGAGGATAACCACTATTGTAACGTACCGTCGAATTTGCTTCGTTCGCGATAAAAATAGGCTCATTCACTATCAAAATTGGCACAGGCTTCGCCATATCGTATCCTGCTGTTAGGGCACTGAACATTAGCATATCTTTTATGTCTTGTGTGGGTTGCAGGCCATGATAGACAGGATTATCACCCACATCAAAATTCGGCGGAGCATCTTCAGCCAAAGTATTTGTATCTTGACTAGTAGCAGTCCATAAAAATCCGAGCATTTGAAGTTTAATCTGGCGAGCCAGATCCGATCTTTGACCTATTAATGTCCTTCCATAAAATTTAGAGGCAGTTTCAAATTGCTTGCCTTGCTTAAAAGGAATGTCATAGGTATTCAGTATCTTTGCCACACGCTCAGGGTTTGCAATCAAAAATGGATTGGTACGTTGGGATGTCAATGTATTAAGCGTAACAAACCAAACAATAAGGTCCGGTTTATACTCCATAGCCTTATCCAAGATTAGCAGGTCTTTGAGGATTGAGGGATGGGGATAGCCGAGGTCATATGCTTTTATCGTTTTATCCCCGCACTGTATATTCAATTTATTCCACTGTTCCGAGATTACTTCATGCGCACCCAGACCCTCTCCCCAAACAGAAGAATCCCCAAGTAATACAACGCGATATTCCTTCAGTCCTTTGGGTGCCGAAATTAAATGAGATGCAAACATGGCGTCGACATTATCGACTGTGATACTGTAAAGGTCCCCACTCACCCCAAAAGGTAATCGTGTCCGCCCTGGAAATAAAACATTGTAAGCAGAGCCTATAATACCTTGTGGATAAACCAAAGCATAAATAATATTAATAATTACAAACAGGCATAATGCTTTGACTAGAACACGGACAGGGTTGATTTCTGCTTTCATGCAACACCAAACAAAATGGCCAGCGTACTCCATACTTTGGCGGGAGTGGAAAGGGTGAAAAATAGCCAGCCAATTGACACATAGTTAAACGTCAAAAAAATACCGGAGTATCTCAAAGCCGCCTGACCTGTGCGCGTTTCTGCCCAGGCGGGCATATGAGTTTTCATAAAGCCACTCCACCGATTTTGAATAAAAAGTCCTGCGCCATGCCACAACCCCCAGAGGATAAAGCCCACTGTCACCCCATGCCATAAACCGATCAAAACCATTGTACTAATTTGTGCAATCAGAATAACTAAGTAGGATGGTATTGCTTGCTTGTTAGAACGCATAGCACGAATCAACGGATTGAAAAAATAATTGCGGAACCACTGAGTTAACGTCATATGCCAGGAATTCCAGAACTGAGTGAGATTCGGTTTCAAATATGGGGAAGCAAAATTCTCAGGCAACCGTACGCCGAGCAACCTGCCCAAGCCAATCGCAATATCGGTATAGCCGCTGAAATCAAAATAAATCCGTAAAGAATAACTGTATAAAAGAACCCACATCCATACTGGGGAACTTACTTGCTGCGCAAACACATCATTGAGGGCAATCCATGCCAAAGCATCAGCAATAACGAACTTTTTGAACAGCCCTAAAAAGAAACGGCTACCTGCCTCAATCCAGCCTTGTCGATCGAGCGCCAAAGGATTTTCCAAATCATGGGTAAAGTGCTCAAGACGATCAATTGGACCTGCAGTAAAGGATGGAAAGAAAATCACATAATCGACATATTCTGCAAGTGGAATAGGAGACAAGCGTCCAGCTTTTCGGTCAAGGATGGTGTGCAGCAAACGAAATGAGACATATGAAAATCCGAGCCACGAAAGGGACGATAATCCACTCGCTTCTTTCCCGCGAAAGGTTGATATTGCTTCGAATAGAGTACTCAACGCTGACGGCACTTTGATCAGAACAAATAGAAGGATCAAACCAATCGCTGCAATGACAAATAAAACAGATGGGAATTTCTTGAACCGCGCGATCAAAAAAGCAAAAGTTAAAAAGATAATCATGAAGACCCCAAGCAACTGAGGTCTCGGTGTGGCGCTAATGAAAATCTGCTCGAGACGGAAGTACTGATTCAAATCCATAAGGATGATCACACCTAACAAAACCACTACAGCAGGTAAATTCTGCTTCCAACTGCGCACCTCAGGAGTTGAGGTCAGCAGCCAAGTGAACACTGTTATCGCTAGCGTAGCTGTTGGAAGCCAAAATGTTAAAGTGATCTGGTCTTGAGGAGGTTGCAGCCAAAAGATAATGAACGCGCTGACTCCAAGCAGCACCAATGTACGCCCCTTTTTCAATTGTCCAACTAGGAAGGCAAGTGCCGCAATAATGAAAAGCTGCAATATGGACATTTAGAATCCCTGATAGATCCAAGTTGGGGATGTATCAGCGGTGAAGATAACCAGGGCAATTAAGATAAGACACAAGAGAACTGCCAGGAGATTCTCGCGTGTAAAGAGGACTTGAAATATTTTTTTCATACAGCTACTCACTAAGACTGTCGTAAATAGGCTTCCATGAATTCATCCAATTCACCATTGAGGACGGCTTGCGTATTTCCCGATTCGTGTTCGGTACGATGATCTTTCACCATTTGATAGGGATGTAATACATAAGAACGGATTTGGCTTCCCCATTCGGCTTTAGTGTATTCGCCGCGCAGGACCGCTCGTTCCTCTTCTTTTTCAGCCTGCTTCAACTCCAATAAACGTGCTCGCAAGATTCGCATGGCAAATTCGCGGTTCTGAGTCTGTGAACGCTCATTCTGACAAGTAACAACGATCCCAGTAGGAATATGCGTGATGCGGACAGCTGTTGCATTTTTTTGGACGTTTTGCCCACCCGCCCCCGATGACCGGTAAACATCTATTTTGATGTCTCCAGGGTCAATTTCAATTTCAGCTTCATCCATTGCAACTTGAGGAAGGACCTCTACCAGTGCGAAAGAGGTATGCCTGCGGTGTGCAGCGTCAAAAGGAGAAAGCCGCACCAGACGATGAACTCCTTTCTCAGGACGAAGATACCCAAAAGCATATTCACCGTTCACGGCAATGGTTACGCTTTTTATGCCCGCTTCTTCACCCTCAGTAATATCGAGGACCTCTGTTTCATATCCATGTGCTTCCGCCCAGCGCAAATACATACGTTCGAGCATTGCAGCCCAATCTTGCGAATCAGTTCCACCCGCGCCCGCGTGAATGGCAAGGATCGCTGAGTCATGATCGTACTTACCAGAGAGCATCGCGGTAAAAGATCGCTTCTCTAAGTCAGTTTCAATGACAGAAGTTTCGGCCTCGAGTTCAGCACGTAGACTTTCATCATCGAGTTGAGCAAGTTCAAGTGTGTCATTCAAGTGATGCGAGAAACTGCGCCACGAATCGACTTCGGCTTTGATTATGTTGTATCGCTTCATCACCTGTTGCGCTTGGGAAGGGTTGCTCCAAAAATCAGGCCCTTCTACTTCTTTTTGAAGTTGGGAAAGTTTGAGTTCCTTTGACTCAAAGTCAAAGACGCTCCAGTAACTGACGAGTCAAGTTCTGGGCGGACAATAAACGATTCACAAGGTCTTGCATTTTGCCTCCAAAGTTATGATGCTTCAGCTGCCGTCCCACAGGAATACTACACAACAGACGGCGATCAAAGCAGTAAGTTATTGACTCAATATGCCTCGAACAAACGCATCTGGGTCAAAAGGAATGAGGTCTTCAGGCTTTTCACCCAGACCAGCAAATAAAATGGGCAATCTCAGTTCGCGCTGGATGGCAAATGCCATGCCACCACGCGCCGAAGAATCCAGTTTCGCTAATATCACGCCTGTCACACCGACCGCTTCTTTGAATGCCTTTGCCTGTTGTAAAGCATTTTGCCCTGTTGTGGCATCTAAGACGAGCCAGACAGCATGTGGCGCACCAGGTAAAGCTTTCCCAATTACACGATCAACCTTTTTTAGTTCTTCCATTAAATTGAACCGCGTATGTAAACGACCCGCCGTATCGATAATGACCAAATCGAGGCTGCGCGCCACGCCTGATTGGACTGCATTGAACGCGACCGCACCCGGATCTGATTCAGGCGCACCGGCGATCACATCAACCTTTAGCCTGTCTCCCCAGACTTGAAGTTGATCTACGGCTGCGGCACGGAATGTATCCGCCGCACCAAAGAGTAGAGTCCTTCCTTCAGACTGAAAACGTTGCCCAAGTTTCGCAATAGTTGTAGTCTTGCCGGAGCCATTGACACCAACCACCATGATGACAGAAGGTTTGTTCTCCCACTTGAGTACCGGCGATGGATCAAGTCTAGCACGGAGCTCAGCTTGAAGCGCCGCTGAAAGTTCTTGAGAGTAGATTAAGCCTTGGTCTCGTACGATCAGGCGAAGCGATTCCAGAATTTCAGTTATAGTTTCGATTCCTATATCTGCTTGAATGAGAAGCGTTTCCAAATCCTCCCAAGTCTTGCCTGTAATTTCGGTGGCACCCAGAAGTGTTGCGAGCTGTCCAAATGCTACTTTGCTCGTTTTGGCAAGCCCGCTTTTCCATTTCTCAAAAAAATCAGCCATGACGGGCGATTATATCATGGGGGTTTCTATGATATACTTTTTTTCCGACTGAGGGCAATTCCAGTTTAGTTGCCATAGACTCTGCCTTTTAAGGCAAAATAATAAAAGGTGTATGATCATGTCAAACGAACCAATCCATGTTACTGATGCCGCATTCGAAAAGACTGTGCTACATTCATCCATTCCCGTGATTGTAGATTTTTGGGCGCCATGGTGTAATCCATGCAAGATGGTCGCGCCGACCCTCGACAAGCTGGCAAAGGAATATGAAGGGAAAATCTTGATTGCGAAGGTAAACACGGATGAAAATCCCGAATGGATGATGAAGTATGGTATTCAGGGAATCCCCACTATGTTATTCGTCTCCAATGGGAAAATCGTTCATCGACAGGTTGGTGCTTTACCAGAACGCATGTTGCGCGATGTCGTGACACAGTTCATGGAGGTCGTCAGTCAGCCGTAGCCCGAAGGAGGGCCTGATGAAAAAGACTGGTGTTGTCCTTGGTTCGATTTTTGCATTATTACTCGGCGCCTGTATTCCAATCCCTGGTTTTACTCCTACGCCTGCAACAGGACCAACTGTAGATTCAGCAGGAACGTCGGATGCGCTGTTCAAGACTGCTGTTGCACAAACGCTGACAGCTCAGCCTACGCCGACCTCTGTCACCGCGACCAATACGGTCACTCTCGCTGTAGCATCATCCCCAGTCGTCCCTGCTACTGATACTCCACCTAGTACTCCATCAGCTACCCTCACGCCGCTTGTTGACTTAACGAACATTGGCGCAACTGCGACAGGCAATATTCCTACTGCCACAGGTGCAATTGCAAACGCGACTTCTACCCCAACACTTGCTGCGGGGCAAGTGACTGCTATATGGACTCTTGCTATACGTAAGTATGGAACACAACCACCCCTGGTTCCTTTTTCACACATCACTTTAATTAACAAGGCAAACGCGGAAGCTTATATCTCTTTGCATGTGGACCTGCCGGAAGGCGGAAATTCAGTCATTGAATATCCTGTTAAAGGAAGAATAAAAATTGAGGCGCCAGTTGGATTCTATCGTTATGTAACCTGGGTGGGCGGCAGGAAGATGGTTGGAGCGTTTCGGCTTCATCAAAATGATGAAATATCAATCACCTTGTATAAAGACAGAGTCGTTATTAAATAGGCTACTTCATAAAACATCAAATCAATCGAAAGTGAATCAGTAAATGAAACGAAATGTATTCGTCATTAGCGTTGTATTCATTTTGCTTGTGAATGCGTGCGCTCCACAAGCCACGCCGACTGCAAACCCAGTCGATATTCAACATACTGCTGAGGCGGCCGCCTTTACCATGGTGGCTGAGACTCAACAAGCACTACCAACTGCTACTCCTGTACCACCAACAGAGATTCCAAGCCTAACTCCTCTGCCCACAAATACACCTCCTCCTTTGCCTGGACTTGGGACACAAGAGGGGCTTCCCACTGGCGTGCCAACGTTTACTCCGCAATTCCAGCAACCCTCCTCGAATTCTATAAATAACCAAGATGTCTGTAATCAACCATTGACTGCCTGGCAAGGACCTACCGCAAATTTCAGCATATCAAACCAAACCAAACCTGAAGGAACGATCGTCTTATCTATGTATGTGGTAACAGACTTGAATCAATGTGGGTATCTCATCATCTCTGGTGATAGCTTCTCAGGACCGGTCGGGAACTATAACGCCGGAGCATTTATCACCGGCAAACAAAATTTTAAAGCGTTCGGCAGCTTCAGAATTACCGAAGGCAGTTGGTCAATTATTGTCAAAAATGATAGCATCCTTGCCAAAGGCGGATGTTCCCCGAATTGCTAAATTCACAGGAGATCTTCATAGGTATGAAACATCTTTCCACTCTCACCATCGTACTTGCAATCGTCATGATTATCAGCGCATGTGGAGCACCAGCCGCGCCGACCGTTAACCCCGTAGATGTACAAAGTACAGCACAGGCTGCCGCGTTTACAATGATCGCAGAAACTCAGGCAGCGATCCCGACTGCAACGTCCGCGCCACCCACGGAAATCCCCACGCAAACATCTTTGCCAACAAATACACCTCCGTCATTGCCAACCCTGGAAGCAACCTTTACCGCTGCACCAATAACAAATAGTAATGGCAATGCTAACGTTGATCCCTGCGCGACCAGAGTACTTGGATCCCCAAAAGGTAAACAAACCACAATTAGAATTGTGAACACCACAAAAGTGGCTGTTACGGTATCTCTTTATCTCAATGAGACAGAGGGTCAGGGTGAGTGCGGATATAGGTCTTACAGTCTTGCCAGGAATGGGGATGTTGTGATTACAGATTTGGTTTACGGTTGCTACAGCCTGTGGGCATGGAGTGATGACCCGAAAGGTAGATTTAATTCAGGCGGCTATGGTTGCATCAACAATCCTGACAAATGGACATTTCAA
>WNFX01001095.1_pt1 | contig 32823 bp, 24 predicted proteins | sample 5400111 | NCBI WGS metagenome assembly WNFX01 (sample SAMN13153363, study PRJNA577476) | soil metagenome | isolation source: 40 cm soil or saprolite under grassland replicate 1 | place: USA:California | collected 2016-06-15 | reverse complement strand
CGGGGAGCCGCTCCCGGCAGGCACCCAGGTCATCGGCCGCGGCAGCCGTCTGCATTTCCTCACCGGGACCAGCTGGTACCAGCTCGGCATGAACGATATCCCGGCATGACCGTACCGCAGCCAAGCTCCGTTAGCGCTCATCCGCGTAAAGGCCGGTTTGCCAAAGACGAACGCGCGGCAGGACGGTGCCCGCGACGTCCAGGCGCTGCAGGTCAGAGCCTATGACTCAGTTTTGGCACCCCACAGGATCTGCTCGCGGATGTCCGCGAGGACTTCCGCGTCGCTGCGGTGCAGATATACGGAGGTGGTTGCGCTGATGTGGATGATCGCGGTGATCACCCGGGCCAGTGCCGCCGCGTCGGAGGCGTCGATGCGCCCACCGCTTACCAGCACGCGCCCGATGCCGGCTTCGAGTCGGGCGGACAGGGCGAGGCCCTCGCGCCGGTAGGGCTCGGCGGGATCGCCGAAGACGAGTTCGTGCAGGTAGGTGCGGCCGTTCTCGACGTGCTCGCAGATGCAGGTGACAAGGGGGCGGACGAGCAGCAGCGCCTGCTCGAGTGATCCCTGCCCGGCAGCGCCGGTCGCGGCAGCAAGCCCGTCGTCGACGGCTGAGGCGAACTTCTCGTTCTGCACCATGATCAGCAGCTCCGCCTTAGTAGCCGCGTACAGGTAGAGGGTGCCGATCGCGACGCCGGCCCGGTCGGCGATCTGCTGCGTCGTCACGCCGTTGACGCCGTGCTCGGCCAACAGCTCGCGCGCCGCAGCCAGGATGCGCTCGCGCTTCTCCTGCTTCGCCTTCTCGCGGCGCCCAACCTGCGGCCCTGTTGCACTTTATGACGACCTCCCTTGACAAAATAGATGAGTGAACTCATAATTGAGTCTACTCGGAATTATCGGACGGTACGAGCCAGGCAGAAGGAGTGAGCACCAGATGAGAGCGTTCGTCCTCAGCAAGTACAAGGAACAGCTGCAGCTAGACGAGGTCGCAGAGCCGACGGTCGGCGAGGGCGATGTCCTGGTGAGGGTGGATGCCGCCAGCCTGAACCAACTCGACGTGAAGATCGCCCAGGGCGAGTTCAAGCAGATCCTCCCCTACGCGCTGCCGCTGATCCTCGGTAACGACTTCGCGGGTACCGTCATCCGTGTCGGCCCCAAGGTGCGCGGATTCAAGCCCGGTGACGAGGTGTACGCGCGGCCGAGCCAGGACCGCATCGGCGCGTTCGCCGAGCGCATCGCCGTGGCAGAGTCCGATCTTGCGCTGAAGCCAACATCGATCGGCCTCGAAGAGGCAGCGTCACTGCCTCTCGTCGCGCTCACCGCCTGGCAGGCGCTCGTCGAGCGCGGAAACCTGCAGCCGGGCCAGAAGGTGCTCATCCACGCTGGAGCCGGCGGGCTGGGGTCGATCGCGATCCAGCTCGCCAAGCACCTAGGCGCTACCGTGGCCGCCACCACGAGCGGATCGAACGCTGACTTCGTGCGCGAACTCGGCGCCGACGTAGTCGTCGACTACCGCACGCAGAACTTCGAACAACTACTCGAAGGCTACGACCTCGTGCTGGACAGCCTCGGCGGGGAGAACCTCGAAAAGTCGCTGCGCATCCTGCGCCCCGGCGGCAGGGCGATCGGCCTCTCGGGTCCGCCCGACCCGGCCTTCGCGCGCCAAGCCGGCCTGAATCCAGCGCTCCGCATGGCGATCACGGGCATCAGCCATGGCATTCGCGGGAAGGCCAGGAAGCTCGGTGTCACGTATGAGTTCCTCTTCATGCGCGCCAGTGGCGAGCAGCTGCGCGAGATCACCCGGCTCGTCGACGAGGGTTCGCTGCGCCCGGTGGTGGACCAGGTCTTGCCGTTCGACCAGACCGTCGAGGGCCTGGCGGCCCTGCGGAAGGGCGGTATCCGCGGAAAGGCGGTGATCAGCAGCCGCTGAACCGGCATTGGCGCCCACCCCGCGCATCCGATCAATCGTTAACACGCTTCAGGAGAACCACCATGAGCACACAGCACACCTCGAATGAACCTGTCATCACCTCGTACGCCCAGGCGCCGTCGCGCACCGTGACCGCTGGCGGCGTCACCTACGCCTACCGGGAACTGGGACCGAAGGGCGGGATCCCCGTTGTTTTCTTCGTCCACCTCGCCGGGACCCTGGACAACTGGGACCCCCGGATCATCGACCCGATCGCCGAGAACAGGCACGTCATCACCTTCGACAACCGCGGCGTCGGTGCGTCCAGCGGAGACGCGCCTGACACCGTCGAGGCGATGGCCGATGATGCCTACGCCTTCATCACGGCCCTCGGTTACGACAGGATCGACGTCTTCTCCTTCTCTCTCGGCGGCATGGTGGCCCAGGCCCTCGTGGTCAGGCACCCCGAGCTCGTCCGAAAGCTCGTGCTGACCGGCACCGGCCCGAAGGGCGGGAAGGGCATCGACAAGGTCGCCGGCACCACCTACTGGGACATGCTGCGGGCGACCCTGACCCGGTCGGACCCGAAGGAGTTCCTGTTCTTCAACCGCAACGCCGCCGGCAAACCCGCCGCACGTGCGTTCGTCGGCCGGCTCACCGAGCGCACCGTCGACCGTGACGCCAAGATCTCCGTCAAGGCGTTCCAGACGCAGCTGAAGGCGATCAAGCGCTGGGGACGCGGCACGCCCGATGACCTGTCCACGATCACCCGGCCCACCCTGATCGCCAACGGCGACAACGACCGCATGGTGCCCTCGAACCTCTCCGAGGACCTCCACCGGCGCATCAAGGGCAGCGAGCTGATCATCTACCCCGACTCCGGCCACGGCGGCATCTTCCAGTACCACGAGAAGTTCGCCCCCGTCGCCGTCGAGTTCCTCGGCCGCTGACCACCGCCATCGGCCTCAAGACCCGGCCGCCCGACCTACGTGACGGGCGGCACCTCCCAACCGTCTACCGGAGCATGCAACCATGACTGAGCAGAGCACCATCCGCTACGAGCGCACCTCACCGCAGGTCGCGAGGATCACCTTCGCCAACCCGCCCGTCAACCTCATCGTCGGGGAGACCGTCTTGCGCCTCGCCGCGATCGTCGACGAGCTGGCCGACGACCCGGACATCCAGGTCGTCGTGTTCGACAGTGCGGTGCCGGACTTCTTTTTCAACCACTTCGATCTCGCGGCCGCTGCCGACTTCCCCGCCCCAGAGGGAGACGACGAGCTGCCGGTGTGGACCGACCTAGTGCTGAGGATCTCGAAGGCGCCCTACGTGACGATCGCGACCATCCGCGGCCGCACCCGCGGCGGCGGCAACGAGCTCGCCCTCGCGCTCGACCTTCGCTACGCCAGCAGCGAGCACGCGATCTTCGGGCAGCCCGAGGTCGGCAGCGGCCTGCTGCCCGGAGGCGGCGGCACCGAACGCCTGCCGCGCACGATCGGACGCGGCCGGGCGCTGGAGGTCATCCTCACCAGCGCCGACTACGACGCCGACACAGCCGAACGATGGGGCTGGGTGACCCGCGCCCTGCCCGACGCCGAGCTCGACGCCTTCGTCGACGCCATCGTCGCCCGGCTCGCATCCTTCGACCGCACCTCGCTCGCCGCCGCCAAGAAGGCGATCAACCGCGCCACCCTCCCGCCGGACGCCGACCTCGTCGCCGCCTACGGCGAGTTCGCCCACTCCCTCACCCTTCCCGGGTTCCTCACCCGCGCGGCCGGCGCACAGGCCGTCGTCGAGCAGGCCGGGATCGACTTCGAGTACCGTCTCGGGGAGTACATCGGCGTCGCCAATCAGCGGAAGTAGCGTTGAGGGCCGCGGCAGCCCTCAGATTCCCGTGATCCTCAGGCAGGGCCCCAGAACGGCCCGCGCAGACCGACACGACGGAAGTAGATCCGTTCTGCGGGTGGTCAGGAAGTGCGCGACTTGATCACCCGCAGACGGCCCCTGGCTCGCCAGCGTCCAGAAATGCGGGGTTACGCGCGACCGAACCCACCGAGTGGCGACTATACTCAAAAATGAGCATAGTCATATCTTATTCCCGGAGGATACTCGCCATGGCCGTCACCACCACGCCGACCGGGCGGCGCGAGCGGAACAAGCAGGAGAAGCTCGACCGCATCGTCGCCGCCGCCAGCGAGCTGTTCGCCGAGCACGGCGTCGATGACGTCACGACCCAGCAGATCGCCGACAAGGCCGACATCGGCACCGGGACGCTGTTCCTCTACGCTAAGACCAAGGGGGAGCTTCTGCTGCTCGTGCAGAACTCCCACTACGTCGAGGCGCTCAAGCGGGGCCGGGCGGATGCCGAGGCAATCCCTGACGTGCTGGACGCCGTGCTGGCAATTGTCCGCCCGATCGTCGAGTGCAACCGGGTCCAGATCGACAACGGCCGCACCTACCTGCGGGAGATGGTCTTCGGTGACCCGGAGGAGTCCCGCCACGCCGAGGCGCTCGCCATCGTTGCGCAGACCGAGGAGGCTGTCGCCGCAGTCCTATGCCGCGACAACCAGGTCCGGACAGACGAAGCGGCCGCGCTTGCGCACGTCGTCTCCGCGATCATGTTCCTCAGCATGGCGGCGACAGTGAACACCGGCCTGAGCGTTGATGACCTCGTGCAGGACATACGGAACCAGCTCCGCGTCGTCCTGCTCCGCCAAGGCTGACAGCCAAGGCATCACGCCCGGCCGGAATCCGTGGCCGCCCTGGATGCGCCGGCACCCCAGGGACAAGTTGTCACGGGCCATCTCCGGCACCAGCGCCCCGCGGGCGCCGCGGGCCTCGGCCGCCGCGGCGAGCAGTGCGGATGCGCCCAGCGCCGCCTGACCGGGTCAGCGCGCCAGCGCTGCATGGCCCGCGGGACCGGAGTCGACGCGAGTGACCTCGCCACGGCGTACGAGCTGACCGCATGCCTCGCAGGCCACGACCGGGTGGTACTCCTCGCCACAGGCGTGCTCGAACCTCATCGGCGGGCCAGACTCACCAGCGAGATGCCGATCCCCGAACTCCCGCAGCGCGGCAATGATCGGGCCGAGGGACTGGCCCAAGTCCGTGAGTTGGTACTCGAAACGAGGCGGCCGCTCCTCGTACTGAACGCGGGTGATGAAGCCTTCGGCCTAAAGCCGGCGCAGCCGCGCGGTGAGGATGTCGCGCGGGGCGCCGGTGTAGCGCGATCTCGTCAAACCGATGGTTGCCGAGCAGCAGCTCGCGCACGACGAGCAGCGTCCATTTCGCGCCCACGAACTCCAGCGCGCGCGTCCTGGCGGCACGCACGCCGTCCGCCATACGTCCGTGGACAGCGCAACATGACGATCTACAGCGCGACAAGGTGACACACGGCGGGACAGAGAAAAACGGCCCGCCTAGCCGAGAATTCCCAGCTAGCGGGCCGTTTCCACAGGTGGTGGCAGGTGTTGGGTTCGAACCAACGTAGGCTGAGCCGACGGTTTTACAGACCGTTGGCCCTGACCAAGGTAAATTTAGCGTGCGGAGCGGGTGACGATCCGTACCGCAGGCATCGCCGAAGCCAGGCGAAGAATGTCATCCGGATCGGCCGTCACGACTACCGCGCGGCCATGCATGGACGCCACGGCGACCGAATGGGCATCAACGACGTCCCTTGTATCTGCCCCGGCACCATGAAGGACCGACCCGACGCGGCGAGCGAGATCGAAGTCCGTTGAAACCACGCGGACCGCGGGCCATCCGGCTCGGGTGTCGCGATGCCGCGCCAGCGATGATTCGACGGCACGGGTACGTCCTGCGCCCCGGCAGCACTCAGCGCACACCAGCGCCGGGACCAGCACGTCGCTCTTGCGCTCCCAAGCCTCGGCCAGTAGCGCCCGCAGGCGGTCGGGCGGAGGCTGCTCAGTCAGAGCGTCCAGGCCGTCGGCATCCAATATCAGAGGCGCGCCGGTCATCCCGCGGCCATGCCCGGGCCATCCTCGGCCTCATCGAACGCAGCGGCCGCATCTGCCTGGACTTCGGGTGGTACCGGACCCGCCTGGGCTTCCCACCGGTCAAGAAGATGCCGCAGCGTGGCGAGCCGGCCCAGGCGCTCCACGTGTTCGGCGAGCGCAGTGTTAACGACGACGGACAGTTTCTGCTCACCGAACGCGTGTGCGAGATCGACGAGCTCCTCGTCCGCCGTCGGCAGATGCCGCCTTCCCCGCTGGCCGGTCATCCTTACTAGTCTGTTCGCTGGGCGCTGTGATCCACGGTACGGGCTGGGGAGGTGGCAGACGTGGCTGGGCCGCCACCGCGCGGTGCCAACCTGCTCGACCTGCTGGAGCCCGGCTGGCGCCGGCACCTGAGCGCGGGCGGGCTGGCCGGGACCCTCGAGGTCGAGGCGGCGGTGCGCGACGCGGTCGCCAGGGCGCTGGGTGATCAATCGCGCGGGCGACCGCCCATGGAGGTAGCGCAGCAGTGGCCGGCGTGCCTGATCGTGGGACTAGCCCAGGTGGCTGGTGCCTCTTATCGCAACGGACGCTTCTGGCCCGGCTGGCATCGGGCGGCCGGGCTGCGGGCGACCCGCCGGTCCGCCGATCACTGGGGCCAGGCCTTCCTCGAGGCGCTGACCGTGCTGGGAATCCCCCCGCCAGGCACCGGACGGGAGGCGGTGCTCGTTCATGCCGCGGTGCCCGATGCCTGCTTGCCGGAGTTCCTGCGCATGGTCGCCGCCGGGCGCGAGGCCGGGGGAGACGGCGCCGGTGCGGACCTGTCCGGCACGGACCCGGCGGTCGCGGCGATGCTGCGATCGGGCGGATCGGCCGTGACCTCCTTCGTCGGACGTTGCCGCTCGGCGCTGCACTTGCTGACGGCCCCGGACCGCCCAGCGGACGGGGACCAGCCAACGGGCGATCAGCCCTTGCCGCGGCGGATCCTCGACGCGGCCCGGACCGTGGCGGCCGAGTTCGCGAGGGGGCCGGCGCGGACCAGGGTCTTGCGTCTGGAACCGTTCGGCCGGGGCGTGCTGGCCGCTGACGGACGCGACCAGACCTGGCGGTCCGCGTTGCCGTACGAGGTTGCGGAGCCGCTGCTTGTCTTCGACGAAGGCGGCAGGCAGGCCGACCCGGTTCTGCCCGCCGAGCCGGTCTGGGTGGTGCATCCAGCCGACCTTGAACTGTGTTCCGACGTCCCGCCCCGGCTGATGGTGACCAGCCGGCTGCCGCTGACCTGGCGCGGCTGGCACATGGCCCAGTTGGACCTGCGCGGCGTCTCGTGGCTCGAGCTGGAGACCCCGGACGGTACGGCCCGGCGGCGCCACCGGGTACGCGGGCGCGTGAAGCCGCGCCTGGATGCCGGGCCGCCGGTGCCGGGAGTGACCACGGCGGCCGCTGCGCCGGTGTACCCGCAGTTGCCGACCGTCCTGCTACCCGCCGGCGCGGGCCGGTGGCGCATCGAGGCACGCCGGGCAGGCAGCGGTCCCGTGCTCGCGGCGGTCACCACGACCGCTGCCGACTGGCGGCCGGATCAGCTATGGCGGCAGGTATCGCGGCCAGTACTCGGCACGGTGACAGTGACGGTGATCCCGGCCGACCGCCCGGTCGCCGGCTCTGGCGCCGGCCTGCGCCGGAGCGTCACCGTGGCGGAAGGGCTCGGCGTGGCCTACTCCCCCGCGCCCCGGCTGACCAGCGAGCGGGGCCTGGAACCCGCGGAGGCGGTGCTGGCGGCCCCGCCTGGCATGACGGTCTCGCCGCTGGCGGCGCTCATCCCGGCCGAGTCCGTCATGATCGGCATGACGTGCGTGGCTGGCCCGATCGTCGTCCCGCTGCGGGTCAGGCCACCGCACCTGCGGATGCGGATCGAACCGGAACCTGGCAGCGACGGGAAGCCCACCGCGTGGCACCACCTCGGACCGCTCGCCATCGGCGGGTCCGACCTGCGGCGAGGCGGGGCACTGCGCCTCGACCTGCCCGGTCTCGCCTGGGACCCGCCGCTCGAGGTGATCGCGGGAGAACAGGTCGTCCAGGTGCTCCAGCCGACCAGGCGGGGCCGCTATCCGCTGCGCCGGATGCTGGACACGGTGAACTCCCGCCGGGAAGTGTCGCTCCGGATCACGGCCGGAGGGCGTACGGCCATCGTCGCGCACGTCCGCGGGACGGCTGACCGCGCCGACCCGTGGCTTCCGGCCGACACGAGTGTCTTAGGCACTGGAACCCTGGAAGGATCGGTACCGTGGATGTGATCGCCACTAGCGCCCTGCTGAGCGCCACCTACCGTCGCTACCTGCGATCATTGCTGCCTGTCCGGGATCGGTCACTCGCCGCCGCACTGGCGGAACGCATCGCCGACAGCCCGCTGCTGACTAAGGGCCCGATCCTCGAGGCCACCCCCTCGTACCGGACCGGGGCCAGCCTGCGCGAGCTGATCGCCGACGGGGTGCTCCACCCGGCGTTCGCCCGGCTCGGCGGGCCGGCCCTTCCGCTGGACCGTCCGCTGTACCTCCACCAGGAGCAGGCGATCCGCAAGGCCGCCGCGGGCCGCAATGTGGTGGTCGCGAGCGGGACCGGGTCGGGGAAGACCGAATGCTTCCTGCTGCCGGTGCTGTCCGCGCTGACCGCAGAGCACGCGGCGGGAACCCTCGGGCCCGGAGTGCGGGCGCTGCTGCTGTACCCGATGAACGCCCTCGCCAACGATCAGGTACGCAGGATGCGCCAGCTGCTGGCCGGGAGCCCGCAGATCACCTTCGGCAGGTACACCGGCGATACGCCGGAACGCGCGCGTGAAGGCGCGTCGCTGTTCGAGGAGCTCAACCCCGGCGAGCCGCGGCTGCCCGGCGAGCTGCTGAGCCGTGAGGAGATGCGGGACAATCCGCCCCACCTGCTGCTCACCAACTACGCGATGCTGGAGTACCTGCTGCTCCGCCCGGCGGACCTCGATCTGTTCGAGGGCAAGCATGGCGGCCACTGGCGCTTCGTCATCCTCGACGAAGCGCACGTCTATGACGGGGCGAAGGCCGAAGAGGTCGGCATGCTGCTCCGCCGCCTCCGCGAGCGGGTAGGCCGTTCGGCGGCCGGCGTGCAGGCCGGCTTCCAGGCGATCGCCACCAGCGCCACGGTCGGCGACCAGCCGCGGGCCGTGACGGGCTTCGCCAGCAAGCTGTTCGACCTGCCCTTCGAGTGGCATGACGATGATCCGTCGCGGCAGGACCTGGTCGGCGCGCAGCGGGAGGACATCCCCCCGGGGCCGTTCTGGGGGCCGCTGGCCGCCGCGGACTACCTTCGGCTGGCCAGCGAGGACGGCGACCCGGCCAGCGAACTGCCGGCCCTGGCCCGCGCGGGGGGGTCTGGAGGGGTTGTCCCCCCGGGCAGTGCCTCCCCGGGGGGGTCTGGGGGGGTCGTCCCCCCGGGCAGGCACGGTGATCTCCTGCCCCGTGCCGAGGCGGCCGCGGCGCTCTCACGCGAGGCAGCCATGGCTAAGCTCCGGGGCCTGCTGGCCGGGGCGCCGATGCCGTTCACCGGCCTGGCCCGCGAGGTATTCCCCGGCGAGCCGCAGCAGGCCGCCGAGGCCGCCCTGGCCGCCATGGTGACGCTGGGGGCACGGATGCGTGACCCGGCAGGGACCCCGGTGCTGTCGGCTCGGTATCACCTGTTCGCCCGGGCCACGGAGGGTGCCTTCACCTGCTTGACGCCGGCCGGCCCGCACGTGTCGCTGGCCCGGCATGAGGTGTGCCCGGACTGCCACGGGGCGGTCTTCGAGTTCGGCTGCTGCAAACGCTGCGGCGCGGTGCACCTGGCCGGCGTCATCGACCGGGACGGCGCAGGCGAGCGGTTCACCTCGCGCGTGATCCGCGGAGACCGCCGGGCCTGGCTGCTGCTCGGCGGCGCGCAGCAGGCCGCCGACGAGGACGACGAGACGCTGGAGGACGCGGACGCCGCCACCGCGACGGACAGCATACTGTGCGGGCGCTGCAGCGCCCTGCACCCAGGAGCACTGCACCCGGGCGTGCCTGTCGACGGCCCTGCTACTGACGATAGGGCGCCGTGCGGCTGCACGGCGGACAGCCTGCGGCCGGTGCACCGGCTGGCGGTGAGATCCGGAGCACCGCGCGGCTGCCTGGCCTGCGGGGCACGCGGCAGCGGCATGATCCGCCTGTTCGAGAGCGGCAACGAGGCCTCCGCCGCCGTCCTGGCCACCGCCCTGTACCAGGCACTGCCCCCGGCGGATGATCTCGCAGGCCAGCCCGGCGGCGGCCGGAAGCTGCTCGCGTTCAGCGACAGCCGGCAGGCCGCGGCGTTCTTCGCGCCATACCTGGAAGCCAGCCACTCCCTGGTGCAGCAGCGACGGCTGCTCCTGGACGGCCTGGCCCGCGCCACGGCCCGCGACGCGACCTGCACGGTGGACGACCTGATCGAGGCGACCGCCGCGGTGGCGGGCGAGGCCGGGGTGTTCGGCCGCCGCGAGTCACGGCAGGGCCGCCGCCGCGAGGCCGCCCGCTGGGTCATGCGCGAGCTCGTCGCTCTCGACGAGCGCCAGTCCCTGGAGGGGCTCGGCCTGCTGCGGGCCGGGCTGGACCGGGATCCGTCCTGGCAGCCGCCCCGTCCGCTGCTCAACCTCGGGCTCACCGGTGACGAGTGCTGGCTGCTGCTGGCCGAACTGCTCCGCACCGTGCGGCTGCAGGGCGCACTGACCATGCCCGAGGAGGTCGACCCGGCCGATGAGATGTTCGACCCGCGGCGCGGCCCCATCTACGTCCGCGGCGACGGCGCGGAGGCCCGGCTGAAGGTGCTGAGCTGGCTGCCCACCCGGGGAATCAACAAGCGCCTGGACTACCTGCGCCGGCTGCTGGCCGTGCTCGGCGCCGAGGAGACGGACACCCGCGAGATGCTGGCCGGGTGCTGGCGGGCGCTCACGGCGCTCCGCGGCGGCTGGCTGCGTTCGGCCGCGCTGCCCAGGATCGGCCAGGTCCATCAGGTCGACCACAGCTGGCTCACCCTCGCCCCTGACTCCTCCGGCGGGGAGGTGCGGCAGTGCGACGTGTGCCGGAGGCTGGCTGCCATGTCGCTGCGTGGCGTGTGCCCGACGCTCGGCTGCGCGGGCCGCCTCGGGCCGGCCCGCGGCGGCGACGACGAGCACTACCGCGCGCTCTACCGGAGGACCGCGCCGGTCTCGCTCACGGCGCGCGAGCACACCGCCCAGTGGACCGGGCTGGAGGCTTCCGATATCCAGCAGCGGTTCCTGGCCGGCCAGGTCAACGTCCTGTCCTGCTCCACCACCTTCGAGCTCGGCGTGGACGTCGGCACGCTGAGCGCGGTGCTGCTGCGCAACATGCCGCCGAGCACGGCCAGCTACATCCAGCGGGCCGGGCGAGCCGGGCGGCGCAGCGATACCGCCGCGCTCGTCCTCACCTTCGCCCAGCGCCGCTCGCACGACCTGTCCCGCTACCAGGCGCCGGAATCGATGCTGACCGGGCAGGTCCGCGCGCCCTACGTCCCGATCGGCAACCCGCGCATCGACCGCAGGCACGCGCACTCGGTCGCGCTCGCCGCGTTCTTCCGGGACGCCAAGGAGAACGGCGGCCAGGAGTGGAAGACCGCAGGCGACTTCTTCCTGCCCTCGGCCGGATCTCGTGACGCTCCGTGCCAGCGGGTCAGGGGATTCCTCACCCCGGTTCCGGCCGAGGTCACCGGCGCGCTGCGAGTGATCCTTCCCACCTCGGTCCAGGTCAGGCTGGGCATCGCAGACGGATCCTGGGCGGCCGAGCTGTGCGGGCTGCTGGACCAGGTCCGCGCCGAGCTCACGCACGACGTCGCCACCTTCGAGGAACGCCGCAGGGAGGCGTTCGAGGGCCGCCGCAGCGACCTCGCCGCCCGGTTCGAGCGCAGCATCAACACCATCACCCGCCGCCCGCTGCTCGGCTTCCTGGCCAACCGGAACATCCTCCCCAAGTACGGATTCCCCGTGGACACCGTCGAACTGCGCACCGCGCACTGTGACAGCCAGGTCGGTTCCCGGCTCGAGCTGAGCCGGGACCTGTCCATGGCGATCCACGAGTACGCGCCGGGCTCGGAGCTGGTCGCAGGCGGGGTGCTGTGGCGCTCGGCGGGTATCTACCGGCTGCCCGGCCGGGAGCTGATCACCCGCAGCTATACGGTGTGCCGCGGCTGCCAGCATTACCGGGAGGGCGGCGACGACCTGGAGCCGGCCTGCACCGCATGCGGCCGCCCGGCCGATGGCCCGGTCCGCGAGTACTGCGTCCCGGAGTTCGGGTTCGTCGCCGACCCGCGCACCGGCAATCCCGGCAGCGTCCCGCCGCAGCGGTCCTGGAACGGCGCCGTCCACGTGGTATCGCTGGGCACCGAGCTCGCCGAGACCCGCTGGCAGGCCCCGACCGGAGCGCTCGCCTGGTGCCATTCCGGCACCCGCGGTCGGCTGGTGTCGCTCGCCGAGGGGCCCGGCGGCAGCGGTTTCCTCATCTGCGACTGGTGCGGCTGGGGCGGCCCCAACCATGGCCGCGCGCCGAGATCCCATGTCAGCCCGCTCCGCGGAAAGCCGTGCACCGGCCCGCTGCGCTGGCGGTCGCTGGCGCACACCTACGAGACCGACATCCTGCGCCTGCAGCTGGACGCCCCGGGCCTGGACACCCGCGCACAGTGGCACACGGTGCTGTACGCGCTGCTGGAGGGCGCGGCCGAGGGCCTGGAGATCAGCCGCAGCGACATCGGCGGAGTCGTGCACGCGGGCGCCGACGGGAGCAGCGGCCTGGTGCTGTTCGACACCGTCCCCGGCGGAGCGGGCAGCGTGCTGCGGATCGCGAGCACCTTCGACCAGGCCGTGGCGGCGGCGCTGCGCCGGGTCGGCTCCTGCGACTGTGGTCTGGAGACCTCCTGCTACGGCTGCCTGCGCACGCCTGGCAACGAACGCCACCACGAGGACCTGAGCCGCGGCGCCGCGCTGACCGTCCTGGCGTCACTCAGCGGGCTGCGGCTGGCCGCGGACGGGTGACGCGTATCAGCCCAGCCCGTTCGGAAATTCAAAAGCATTCAGCCCGAACGGACGGCGGTATCTCGCCGACCTCAGCCGGAGCGGGACCCGGCGGTAGTTCCCTGAGATTGTCATACGCCGCCGGTATGGTCTGGTGTCGTGAATGTGGCCAGTCCGGATACTGCCGCCGATCCGGGGGACGGCGCGTCCGCCGACGTCTTCGGCATCGACGCGTTCACCCTGGACGACCGGCTGCGTTTGTTCCACTTCGCGGCGGCGGAGAAGCGGCATGAGTACCTGTGGCTGCTGCGCGCCTTCGACCGTTCCCGGGCCAATTACCAGGTGCTGATGCACGCCTCCGACGCCAGGGCCATGCTCGGCGCCCTCGCGGCGGAGCATGCCGAGGCGGGCACGGTCGGCGACGTGCAGGTGCTTCTCGACGCGCTGGCCGAGTGGCAGGTGCTGGACCGCTCCTACGACGGAACCCGCGCCGCCAACCTGGCCGAGTACCGCAACCGGCACTATGTTTACCAGTTCACCCAGGCGGGGTACCGCGCCTACCGCGCGGTGGAGGACGTGCTCGGCGCCAGCCTCGAGGATGCGCAGCTGTCCCGGCTGGTCTTCCCGGACATCCTGTCCGACCTGGTCACGCTCGAAGAGGCGGCGAGAACGGGCGACGCCCCGGAGGTGTACCGGAAGCTGTCCCGGCTGGACGGGGTGCTGGCGGACATGGCGCAGCGCGCCGCCCGGTTCTACCTGATGCTGGGCGACCTGGCGCGGACCAACGACACCCGGCCGGAGGTGTTCCTCGCGCACAAGGACGCGCTGCTCACTCACATGCGCGAGTTCCATTCCGAGCTGTCCCGGTACTCCCCGCTGCTGGCCGACGCCGTCGCGGCGGTCGACGCGGCCGGCACCGACCGGATCGCGGCGCTGGCGGCGGAAGCCGACGAGCGGCTCTTCCGCACCCTCGCCGAGCGCGTCGCCGACTGGCGGCACCGCTGGGGCGGCCTGGTGCAGTGGTTCGGCGCCAGCGCCCGCAACGAGGCCGAACGGCTGCAGGACGCCACGATCACCGGGATCGCGAACGTCACCACACTGCTACGGCGGGTCACCGAGTCCCGCCGCGGCGGGGTGAGCCGGGAGAGCCAGCTGCGCCACCTCGCGCAATGGTTCGCCAACGCCCCCGCCGATGCCGACGCGCATGCCCTGTTCCAGGCGGTGTTCGGGCTCGGCGCGCCGCGGCACGTCTCGGCCACCTGCGACGACCCGGACCTGATCCCGGCCCGGCTGTCGTGGTGGGAGGCCGAGCCTGTGACGCTGTCCCGGACCCTGGTCCGCACCGGCCGGGCCCAGTCGCTGCACGGCCCCGGCAAGATCCAGCGCAACGAGGAAGAGCGGCAGCGGCTGCGCGCCGAACAGCTCAAGGCGACCGCGCAGCGCTGCGCGGCAGCCGCGCAGCTGGCGAGCGATGGCGTATACGAGCGGGTACTCGATGAGCCAGAGACCCAGGCTCTGCTCGGCCTGCTGGACGTGGCGCTGGCGGCGCGGGTCCCGGTCAGCCGGACGGTCACCGGGATGCGCGGCCCGCTAGCGACCGGTTCGGCACACGGGGCCCGGCTCACCCTTCGCCCGGCGGCCGGCTCCACGACCGTGCACACCGTCCGGGGGAGGCTCTACCTCGACGGCCTCCGGCTGGAAGTGATCGGCCCTAGGGAGGCCGGGGCGGGTGGGGTCAGGGCGGAGGTGACCGGATGAGGGTCGCCGCCGACGTGGGCCCCTTGGAGCTCGCCGAGTACCAGCAGGCCGCGCGGCTGGTGCTGCGCCACCCGCTCATCACGGCCAGTTACCCGGACAGGACGGCGCTGCCGCTGGCTCGCAAGTGGGCCAGGCAGCTGCGCGCGGATTTCGTCGAAGTCCTCGGCTACACTCTCGTCAGCACCGGCGAGACGATCCGGCTGCGCCGCGTGCAAGACACCCTGGACGCCACCCGCCCGGTCCTGACCCGGGCCCGCCGCCCGTTCGACCGGCGCCGTTACGCCTACCTGGTCCTGACGCTGTCCGCGCTCGGCCGGTCCGGCAGCCAGGTCGCGCTCGGCGAGCTGGCCGACGCGGTGGCCGCCGAGGCCGGGCGGATCGACGGGCTGGGCATGGACACCGGCCGGAAAGCCGACCGCGACGCCTTCGTCGACGCGGTGGCCTGGCTGGAGGCGCGCGGCGCGCTCCGCATGGCCGACGGGTCGGCAGCCGAGTGGGTCAACGACCCCGAACGCGCCGAGGCGCTGTACGACATCGACCGGGAGATCGTCTCGGTCGTCTACGCGCCCAACCGAGTGCTGCAGCACCTGAACTCGGTGACCGAGCTGCTGAATGGGACGGACCGTGATGGCCCCGCCCAGGGAATCAATGCCCAGCGCAGGCTGAACGCCCGGCGGGCACGGCGGCTGGTCCTCGAGAACCCCGTCGTCTACTACGCCGACGTGAACCCCGGACTCCTCGGCCAGCTGCGGTCGGCGGCCCTGACCGAGGACCTGGAGCGGCTCACCGGGCTTCCGCTGGAGCGCCGGGTCGAAGGCGTCGCCCTGGTGAGCGTCGGCCAGCGGCTCACCGACGTCACCTTTCCCGGGACCGGCACGGTCGCCCAGGCCGCGCTGCTGCTGTGCGCGCGGATCGCCGGCTACCTGCAGCGCAACCGTACCCGGGTGGAGCACCTTCCCGCCGCCACGGCCGCCGAGCGGCTCGCCGAGGCGGCGCGGCGCATCGACTCGGCCCTGCCGGACCGCGGCCGGGTGGCTGATCTCCTCGTCTCCGGCGGCACCCCGGGGGACACCGGCGACCTCGGGGCGGTGGCTATCCCGGCTCCGGCGGCCCGCGTCGACGGCCCTGCCGTAGCCGCTGCGGACACCGGAACGGAGACCGCCGCGTACTCCGCTGATATGACATATCCGTTCCTCAGCGAGATGTGGCTGCGCACCGAGCTGCGCAAGCTGGTCGACGAGTTCGGTTCGGGCATGGCCGAGAAGCAGGTCGCCGACCCCGCCGGCCTGCTCGGCGACGCGCTCGGCCTGCTCGCGTCGGCAGGCCTGGTCGCCCGGGTCGACGGCGGCGTGCTGGTGCTGCCGCTGCTCGCCCGCTACCGCAGCGTCACCGCCCAGCTCAAGGAGCCAGCGAGACCATGACCCGTTTCGAGCCCACCCGCGCCGGGATCATCAACATGTGGGACTATCGCGACGAGGAGTTCTGCTTCGCGGGCGGCTGGCTCGTGCTGCGCGGCCCGAACGGTTCCGGCAAGACCAAGGCGCTCGAGGTGCTCTTCCCGTTCGTGCTCGACGGCCGGATCGACCCCAAGCGGCTGAACCCGTTCGCGGCCGAGGACCGCACGATGAAGTCCAACCTGCTGTACCGCGGTGGCGAGAACGCCGTGGGCTACGCATGGCTGGAGTTCCGGCACGCCGACACCGGCGAGGCGGTCACGGTCGGGATCGGACTGCACGCGCAGCGGCACCGCGACACCCCGGTCCGCTGGCATTTCGTGGCCGACGGCCGGGTCGGTGAGGACTTCTCCCTCATCACCGACGACGACCGGCCGATGACCCGCAAGCAGCTCGCCGAGGAGATCGGCGAGACCACCCTGTACGGGTCGCCCACCGAGTACCGCGCGGCGATCGACCAGCGGTTGTTCGGCCTCGGCGCGGAGCGTTACGAGCAATTGCTGACGCTTATTCTCACGCTTCGGCGACCGCAGCTCGCGAAGAACCTCGACCCGGTGAAGCTGTCGGACACCCTCACCGACGGCCTCCGCCCAGTCGACGACGACCTGATCGCCGAGGCGGCGCGGTCATTCGACGACATGGAGGCCGTGGCCCTGACGCTGGAAGGACTCGCCGCCGCCGACGAGGCGACCCAGACGTTCCTGGCCAGCTACACGACCTACCTGCGCACCCACGCCAGGTGGGCGGCTGACGCGGTTACCCGGCGCCGCGAGGCGACGGCGGCAGCGCGGCGAACCGTGGCCGCGGACACCGAAGCGCAGCAGGCGGCCGAGGACACGGCGCAGGCCGCGGCCGCGCGCAGGGAGGCCGCGGAAAACGCCGTCGCCCGGCTCCGTGCCCGGATCGAGCAACTCCGCGCCAGCAGTGCTTACCAGGCGGTGGAGCAGATGCAGGATCTGGACCGCCTGGTCCGCACCTGCCTGCAGTCCGCCGCCGAGGCGTCCGCCGAGCTGGGCAGGCGCCAGGCTGCCGTCACCCGCGGTCGTGACGAGCTCGGCCGGGCGAAAAGCGTCCTGGCCGACATGCAGGCGGCCGTCTCCCGGACCGCGGCCGAGCTGGCCGGGCATGCCGGCGAGGCGGGCATGGGCTGGCAGCCCGCCGACGCCTCGCCCGAGGGGCTCGCCGAGCGGGCCGGCGCGAAGCTGGCCGTCCGGCTCGAAGCGGTTCGCGCCGTCCGGGCCGCAATCGCCTGGTATCACAAGGCCGAGCAGGCCCGGGACCTGGCCAGGCTCGCCCTCGACCGGGCGCAAGACGCGCTGGCCGGTGCCGAGCAGGCCGAACAGGCGGCCGCCGACGCTGTGCAGCAGGCGCTCGACGACGCGGAACGCGTCCTGGGTGACTGGGCCGCCCGGCACGCCGGGCTTCTCCCGGATGACGACTGGCGGCGGCTCACCGAGGCGCTCGGCGATGCGATCACGCGATTCGGCGACCCGGACGCCCCGGCGCCGGAGACCGTTTACAACGGCGCCGTCGCAGCCGCCGAGCAGGGGGTCCGCGACGAGCAGGCCGCGCTGCGCGCCGCGCGGGCCTCCGCCTCGGCCAACCGGGACCGGCTGGCCGAGGAGCGGGACCGGATCGCGGCCGAGCGTGACGACGCGCCGCCCGCCTACCCCGGCCGGACCGCGGACCGCGCCGGCCGCGAAGGCGCGCCGCTGTGGCGGCTGGTTCGTTTCGCTGATCACGTGCCGGAGGACCGGGCAGCCGCGATCGAGGCCGCGCTCCAGGCGACCGGCATGCTGGACGCAGTGGTACTCCGGGGGGACGATCCCCCCCAGGCCCCCCCTGCTCCTGGGGGGAAACCGTTCCCCCCAGACCCCCTCGGCCCCCCATTCCCCCCCTGGGACGACGGCTTCCTGGTCCCGGGCGCGGCGGCGCCCGGGAGGAGCCTGGCGGACGTGCTGGAGCCCGAGGACGACGCGTCCGTGCCCCGGGACCGGGTCACCGCGGTGCTGACCTCGATCGCGCTGGACGGCGGGCTGTTCTCCGCGGCCGCCGTGATCGGCGCCGACGGCGGCTACTCGCACGGCGTCACCGCCGGGCGGCACGGCAAAGAACACGCCGAGTACATCGGCGCGACCGCCCGCGCCCGCCGCCGGGCCGCCCGGATCGCCGAATGCGAGGCGAGGATCGCCTCGCATGAGGCGGAGATCGCCGGGCTGGACCGCCGGGCCGCCGGGCTGGCCGACACGCTCGCCGCGTTCGCCGAGGCGCGACTCACCCTGCCCGCCACGCCGGCGATCGCCGCCGCGCAGCGCGAGCACGCCCGCGCCGCCGGGCACCTGCGCGCCGCGCGGGAAAACGCGGAGCAGGCCCAGGCGAGCTTCGACGAGTCCGTCGCCGCCTGCACGGTAACCGAACGCGCGTTGCGGCGCGCAGCCATCGAGCATGCCCTCGACCCGGACGACGTTGACCGGGTGGAGGACGCGGCGCGCAGGTTCGAATCGGCCGCCGGCGACCTCGCCGCCCGGCACCGAGAGGAATCCCGCCAGGCGAGCATCGTGGCCGAGGCGGAGACCCGGCTGGATCACGCCGCGGAAGAGGAGGCGGCCGCCGCCGAAGGCGAGCGCACCGCACGCCGCCGTCACACCGAGGAGGCGGCCAAGCTCGAGGCGCTGCGCGGCACCGTGGGCGTGGCGGCGCAGCAGGTTCTCGCGCAGATCGAGGAGGCCGAAGCCGGGCTGACCGCGGCGCAGGCCGAGGAGAAAGCCTCCCGCGCCGCCGAGATCGACGCGATCCGGGCCGCGGCCCAGGCGGCCGAGCGCGTGGTCAAGGGCCGGGAGGCCCTGGCGGTCGCGGCCGGGGAGGAGCGCGCCACCGCCCGCGGTCTCGGGCCGTTCGCGGCCAGGGAGCTGCTGGACGTGCTGAACTGCCCGCCCGGCCTGGCCTGGCCGGCGGCCGACGCCGACTGGGACGCGGCGGACCCGCCCAGCCCGGTGCTCCGCGTGTACGAGGCGATCCTGGCTGTCACCAGAGACCTCACCCCGACCGAGACCTCGCTGAAGATGTCCACCACCCGGCTCACCCGGGCGCTGGAGGAGCTGCAGGCCCAGCTCGCCGCAGCGGGGCAGGATTACCACCCCGAGTGGGACGGCGCCGACGGCGTCATCGTGGTCCGGATCGCCGACGAGCAGGGGCCGCTGCCGGTCGGCGCGTTCGCCGGGCGCATCGCCGCTGCGCGCCGCGACCAGCAACTGCTGCTGTCCGAATCGGAGCAGCGCATCCTCGAGGACGCCCTGCTGACCAGGCTGGTCCAGCAGATCCACGACCGGACCGTGGACGCCAGGGACCTCATCCGCAGGATGAACACCGAGATGCGCTCGCGGAAGATGTCCTCGGGCAAGACCGTCGGTGTCAAGTGGCAGCTCGCCGACCATCTCGATGACGAGCAGCGCGCGGTGTGCGCGCTGCTCGAGGCGGGTGCCTCCCGGCTCAGCCCGGACGCGCTCAGCAGGATGCGCAGCCACTTCGCCGCGCAGATCAAGACGGCCCGCGCCCGGCACCGTGAGCTGCCGTACCGGGAACTGCTCGCCCAGGTGCTCGACTACCGCCGCTGGCGCCAGTTCGTCTTCCAGCTGGCCGGCCCGGAGGGTGGCGAGGAGACGCTGACCCGCGCCCGGCACAGCCGGCTCTCCGGCGGCGAGCAGTCCGTATCGCTGCACCTGCCGCTGTTCGCCGCCGCGCACGCCATGCTCAACTCCGCGTACCCGCACGCGCCGCGGCTGCTCGCCCTGGACGAGGCGTTCGCGGGGGTGGATGACACGGGCCGCGGCGAGCTGATGGGCTTGGCGGCCCAGTTCGACCTTGATCTGTTCATGACCGGATACGCCCTGTGGGCGACCGAGGGCTCGATCCGCGCGGCCGCCCATTACGACCTGGCGCACTCGCCCGTGCAGCACACGGTCAGCGCCTTGCTGCTGGTCTGGGACGGCGGCGAGCTGATCGCCGACGAGGCCGGCGAACTCGGCGCCGCGCTTGGCTCACCGGGAACCCGCCGGGCGACCAGTGCGGCCTGAGCGAGCGGGAGACACTATGAGCGAGCCGAAGGGCCGCCTCGAAAGCGGCCCGGAGGCGAGCGCGGGAAATACTGCATGACCGGCGACCTGGAGGAACTGCGCGGCGAGGGCTGGTCGCGGCTGCTCGCGAAGGCCAGGAAGAGCCTGGAAAACAGCGGCGGCGCGCTCGACCGGTCAATCGGGCTGAACGCGCCCGACGACAGCGAACGTCGCCTGGTGATCAGCATCACCGGGCAGTACCGGCCGGAAACGGCGCGGCGCCTCACCGTCGCCCTCGCCGACCTGGACGCCTCGCTGCGCCTGCGGCACGGCTCGGGACTGCGGGGCACGCTCGAGGCGCTGGGCGGGCCGCTGCGTGACCGGCAGGCCGAACGACGCCGGGAGGCACGGCGGATCCAGACCACCGCCGCGGCGGCCGCCGGTTCCGTGCTCGCCGCCGAACCCTGGTACCGGGCGTGGCTGTCGGCGCTGCGGTCCGATGGCAGTATCACCCGGCTGGTGCGCCGGGACAACGAATTGCAGCTCGAGCGGGCCGTGCGGATCCTCGAGTTCCTGGACGCCCGCGACCCGGACAATCCGGTCCCGCTGCCGGTGCTGGCTGAGCGGCTCACCGGTGACACCAAGGCCCTGCTGGCGGGCGGACCACTCGCCGGCCTGGTGCTGCGCGCGCTCGCGATGCGCTTGGGACTAGACGGCGTACCGCGGGACCGGGCGGGCCAGCGGGCGCTGTGGGAGGGGTCGGGGGCCATCGCCGATGACCTGGCCAGCCAGGTGCTGGTGCTGAATCTACGCTGCGCTGGCGACGACATGGTGTCGGGCTGGCTGAACGACGCCGCCGGAGCCGGGCTTCCGTTCCGCCTCACCCTCCAGCAGGCCGCCCAGGTATCCGCTCCTGTCGCCGGTGACATCTACGTGTGCGAGAACCCGGCCGTGCTGCGGGTCGCCGCGGCCGAACTCGGGGCGGGTGGCGCCGCACTGGTCTGCACCGAAGGCGTGCCGAGCGCCGCTTGTCACGCCGTGGTCGGGAAGGCCACCGCACGCGGCGCGCGGCTGCACTGGCGGGCCGACTTCGACTGGGCCGGCCTGCGCATCGTCGGTGCCGCCATGACGAGGCACGGAGCGCGGCCATGGCGGATGACGGCCCGCGACTACCGCGACGCACTCGCGGCGGGCGAATCAACCCCGCTCACCGGCCCGGAGGCGGTCAGCCCGTGGGACCAGCAACTCGCGTCGCTCATGACCGGAAACGGTCGCGCCGTCATGGAAGAACGCCTGATCACCACGCTGCTCGCCGACCTGAAAGGATGATCACCGGGTCAGCGGCGGTGCCGAGGTCAGCTCGCCCGTGCCTTTACCCGGCATCGCCGGGGCGATAGGCGCCAGTTCTCCGCGCTGTCAAGCAGGGCGGCCCGTATGCCCTGGATTTGTCAGAGGGTGGCCCTACCGTGATTCTCAGTGCTCGCCCGAGGGAGCGAGATGGGAGGAGCGGACCATGAAGGAACTGGTCGTGCCGGTGCCGGAGATGGTGTCCGCAGCCTACATAGTCCCAGTGCCCGCGCCCGTGAGCACGGTCGAAGCCAGGCGGCAAGCCGGTAAAGCCGTCAAGGCGAGGCTAACCGGACCGCTGCGGATGCTGACGGCGGAATAGCTCGCCAAGGATGCGGTGAAGATCGAGGTCCAGCCGGCCGGTACGCCGCCGCCAGGGTTGCTCGACAAGCCGCACTTCGGAACCCCCGTTGCGCCGCATCTACATGGGCCACTGTCGTCGGACCTAGCGCCCGGTCGTAGCCCACGAAAATGCTTCCTGTGCGGATTGTTTCCGCAGCTCAGAAGCCACCTCGGTCGCTCATGGCCGACATCAGCGGCAAGCTGGATCGCGTCCACCAACGCAATCTTCCCCGCTGCTCACGCCGAGATCATCATCTTGAGCAACCTCCAGACGGCAGATCTCCGGACGATCACCGAGCGCCTGGCGGTGATGACCGGGCTGCAGGCCAGGTGAGCCTGCCCCGCCCTGCAGACTTGTGGGAGCGGCCGGGCCGGTCGGCGCGCTGACCTGACCCGCCTTCCAGGGGCAGCACCAACCGCAGGACGGCGCCGTGTCCTGTGCTGGACACCTCCGCCCTGCCGCCGTGCAATTCGGCGGCCTGCAGCACGATCGCCAAGCCCAGCCCGAAGCCGGGAAGGCCTCGCGCCGCCGCCGAACGGTAGAACCGGTCAAAGACAAAGGGAACGTCAGCGGCCTGCCCGCAGGGATACCGGCGCGGGCGTTCCGCGGAAGTCTTGTGCAGATCTTCACAAGCCGCTTCCGCCGAAACGTGTCCTCCCCGTGCAGGGCCGCCCACTTCCGCCAGTCCTGTGGCTCGGAGCCTTCCGGCGACGCACGTAGCCGTTCTGGGCGGCTGGTAACGATCGGCTCTTGGCACCCCTGCACGCGCACCTTTGGTTGATCTGCGTGGTGGACGGCCGGGCAGCTCGAGCAGCGTCCCATCGGCTCCACATGCCGCTGATGTCCGCTTCGCGTGTCGCGCCCACCACCCCTACGGCGGTGAATGCGCGGCGTTCAGCGCGATGCGTAGGCGGGCTCGCCTCTTGCGTTCCGAGAGCTAATATGTAATCCTATCATTACGTAACTCTAGTATTACATGTACGGGGAGGTTGTTGTCCTCAGCGCAGTTCATGGTCGTGGTTGAAAGCGCGATCGTCACCCTTCATTACCTTCTCGCAAATGCGGGAGACCAAGAGAGGAGAGAGACATGCCGGCGGCCTACATCGACATTCCGACTGGCGTGAATGACAGCGGCAAAAAGAAGATCTTTACGCAGATGTACGAAGCGGTCCACGAGGCGTGGCCGATTCCTGATACGCGTGTTCTGATCAGGGAATGGCCGGACGAGGCAGTGAGCCAGGATGGTCGGATCGAGCTCGTGCCGATGCGCCCGATCTGCACCCTCGCCGTCCCGCCGGGCCTCGAGCTCGGCGCCAAGCGGAGACTGATCAAGCAAATCAGCACCACGATCGGAGAGGCTTGCGGCCGGGACGTCGAGGAGATTCGCTTGCCAAGCGGGACGAAGATTTACAACAACTGGGTTCTCACGTTCTTCTGGGACCTTCCGCTTGACCATGTGGGGCTCGGCGACCTCATCGCGGCCGAGAATCCCCTGGTGCTCGAGAGCCTGCCTCCGCAGTAGCACCCAACTACCCGCGACTCACCGTCGAGGCTGACCGGGTTTCGTGGGCACCTCCTTCTGCGGAAGGAAGATGGCACGATGCCGGCCAAATACGACGCAGGCACCAAGGCGCAGGCGATCCGGGCTGGTGGCCTAACCCTCATGCCGCTTCGGGTCCCGGGCCCTGGCGCAGAGCTAATATGTAATGCTACTGTTACATGTATGCCCGGCAACATAGTACCGCTGGAACGCGGGCTGGAGGAAGACACCGCCCCGCTGTGGCGGGCGCTGGCCGACCCGACCCGCCGCCGCATCCTGGACCTGCTACGGGAGCGACCGCTGATCACCGGCGAGATCGCCGCGCAGTTCCCGATATCGCGGATCGCGGTGATGCGCCACCTCGAGGTGCTGTCCGAGGCGGGGCTCGCGGTCAGCCGCAAACGGGGCAGGCAGCGGTGGCACTACCTGAACACGGTCCCGCTGCAGAAACTGCACCGGCGGTGGGCCGATCCGGCGGCGGCCGGGTTCGCCTCCGCGCTGCTGCGGCTGCAAGACACCGTCGAGGCTGAAGGCAGGCACATGGAACCGATCCGGCCGACCATAGACATAGCACAGGACATCGAGATCGCCGGCACGCCCGCCGCAGTGTTCGCCGCACTCACCAAGGACATCGGTGGCTGGTGGGGACACCCGTTCGTGACCGCCCGGGCCACCTCCCTGGCCCTGGACCCGCGGCTAGGCGGGCTGTTCACCGAGCGGTGGGACAACGGCGGGCACGTGATCGCGTCGGTGACCGGCTGGGCGCCGGACGAGCACCTGATGCTGACCGGCTCGTTCCACATGGGCGTCGGCGTCGGTGTAGCCGCCTTCGACCTGACCGAGTCCGGTGCAAGCACCCTAGTGCGGTTCTCGTTCCGGGCGATCGGCGTGGTGGATGCCGAGGCGGCCGGGGCGATGACCCGCGGGTGGGCGGAGCTTGTCGGCATTCGGCTGAAGGCACTGGCAGAGACCGGGACCAGGCTCGGGATTGACCCCGATGAGCCGCCCAGCATCCGGCCCATCAAATAGAGGAGCGATCGTGGCCGAGTCACTCAACTCGGCCACGATCGATTCGCATGACCTGACGATGAACGAAAGGAACCGCGAAATGCCCACCGAAGTCGCAAGCACCGAATACGGCGTGATCACCCACCACGACGAGTGGAATACCCTCGAGCTCAAGTGGCTGCCCACCACCAAGGACGCCACCGAGGCGCAGGCCAGAGACACGATGGCGCTGTTCGCCGCCGAGACCGAGAAGCGTAAGCCGCAGTTCCTTGTCGTGGACACCACCGAGTTCTTGCACCGGTGGGCCGATGACATGATGGCCTGGCGCGATAAGGAGATCATTCCGCACTACAACGCCGGGGACGTCACCAAGTTCGCCTTCATCACCGGCGAAGGTGCTCCATTCCCGACTGTCGAGTCCGGTGCCGACCCGGCGCCCGAAGGCCCTGCGACTTTCCCCACCGGATGGTTCGCCAGCCGGGACCGCGCCTACCAGTGGCTGGCCAGCTGACAGGGCCCCGGTTTCCCAGCAACGGAGGTTACCGCATGAATCTAGACGACTTTCCGGCACCGAAAGAGGGCTTCGTCATCAGCCATGTGCTCGTTGTCGCCGATCTGGAGCGATCCCGGGAGTTCTACCGGTCGCTGCTCGGCGGGCAGGTGCTGCTGGAGGGCGACCCGGTCATCATGAAGGTCGCCAACACATGGCTGACCCTCACCACCGCCGGCGGTCCGACCGACGACAAGCCGGGCGTCAGCCTGGGCACGCCGACCGAGACCGGGTTTACCAGCGGGTTCCTCAATGTGCGTGCGGCGGACATCGCACGGATCTACGAGGAGTGGTCGGCCAAGGGTGCCGAGTTTCTCACTGAACCCAAAGATCACGGACCCGAGATCCGTGCCTACCTCCGCGATCCGGACGGGCACCTGATCGAGGTTGGCCAGGTCACCGGACCTCTGGATTGATCAGAAGGCAGCCGAGGAGCCCAGGAGTGCAAACTGCCACCCAACGACGGCAAGCCGGTTCTGGCGCCCGGCGCGGCCGGGCGCCAGGGCGGCGCGGTGGTGCGGCACCGGCTGGAGCGCGGCAGGCCAGTGCGCTATTGGCGCTTACCCGCCCAGACAGCCCGGCGCCCCGGGTCCTGACCGGCGCGCAGTGTCGAGGTCGCCGCGGGGTGACATGGAAGGCAAGGCCAAGCCTGGAGCGGGTGATGCGCGGCGTCCGTGGGATGTACAGCGTTCAGGACTTCTGGACTTCTGGTCGTGGGGCGCGGGGCGCCATGGTGGTTGCCCACGGCGCACCGAACTGGGCGATCTGGAATCAGCTGTCCAAACGGAACACGCATTGAAGGGCGCTCGTAATCGGCAGGGAGGCTGAGCTTTCGAGGCAGCTGGTGTTTCGTGACAATGCTGGTGTTCCGTGACAATACGGTGAGGATCCCGGCAGTTCGGGCTGTGCGACGCTGTCGGCAGGTGCTCCGGCAGGATGAGGGGCGCTTACCTGGTTCGACTGCTGCCCGGTTGTATGACAAACTCAATACATGGCTAAGAAGTCATCCTCCGCGGCGGACCCGGCAGCCGTAGGCCGGGAGTCGTCTGCCAGCACGTCCGCGAGGGTCCGCACTGGCCGTCTTCCCGTGAGCAGGCCTGCGCCGGCCGGGACCGTGACCATGCAGGCCAGGATCGATGCCGGATTCGCCCGCGAGCTGGTAGAACACGACGCTGCCGTGCTCGGCCTTGACGGGCCTTCAGAGCTAGTCCGGGAAGGGCTGCGTCTGCTTCACCGGCGCGCTTGCGAGATGGATGTCGCCGCCGCTTACGACGAGTTCTATTCAGGGAAGGCAGCTCCGTTGCCAGCGGGCGTGGTGGCAGCAGACTCTGAGTAGGCGGTGGAGCCGCTCAGAGGCGACGTCTGGGATGCGCGCCTTCCCCGGGCAGGGGATCACCCGGTCGTTGTCCTGACGATCAACGTCCTGATCCCGCGCCTGAGCGCCGTGACGGTCGCCGTCGTCACCGGGACTGAAGGACCTGGGCAGACGCATATACCGGTAGACAGCGAATCGGGCCTGACGGGCTACGACGTCAGCTACATCAACGCGACAGACCTCCACTCGGTCGACAAGTCGCGGCTGCGGCATCGGCGCGGAAGGCTCCACCCACGCGAGCTGGCGAGGCTGGAAGAAGCCATCCGCGTTTATCTAGGGCTCTGATCCGTCCTCAGCGCAGGCCAGGCATGCTCACCGGCCAGCCAGCCATCTCCCGTGATGGCCAGCTTGGCGAGCCTCGACCCGGAGGGCAACGAGTTCTGCGTGCTGGCGCCGTGGAGCGGCGCACGGGACACCGGGCCGATCGCCACGGTGGTCGTCGACTGCGCGGATCCGCGGGCCATGGCCCGGTTCTGGGGCCAGGCGATGGACTGGACCTTGCACGAGGTGACCGACGATCATGCGGTGCTGCGCTCCGCCAAGGGTGTCGGGCCGTATCTCCAGTTCCTCCGCACGCCCGACGTGAAGACCGTGAAGAACCGCGTCCATCTCGACCTGCGGCCGTACCCCGGTGACGATCAAGAGGCTGAGGTGGCCCGGCTGCGGGCTCTCGGCGCCACCGGCATCGACCTCGGCCAGGGCGACGTGCCGTGGACGTGCCTGGCCGACCCGGAGGGCAACGAGTTCGACGTCCTCACCCCGCGCTGACGCGAAGCCTCTTCCTCTGATACACCACGATCATGGACGTGGCCTCCGGGAGGACCGATAACGGCACAGTCGGCTATTGGAACTGTCTGAATGCCTCAGCTTGGCGGCCCGGTGCGGGATAGCGGGCGATCGTGGGCTGGCGCGGGTCAAGGGTAGGGGCGCGCCTGCTGCCAGGGCCCGCGTCCGGGCGACCAGTGTGCTGGCCATCCGCCCGCGCTCCAGGTCTCACTCGATAAGTACGGCTTCCGTGACGTCCAGGAGGAAGACGTCGGCAGCCGCCCGGGCTCGCTGGACCACCAGGCCCCTGGGCATGCTTCGCGGAGCGGCTTGGCGGCGGGCGCTGCCAGTCCGGAGAGTTTCAGCTCGGCCTCGCCAGCATCCGGCCCGCTGATTGCGCTGTGCGGCACGCACCGTGGGTCCTGGCGCAGGTCACGCGCCTTGCCGGACCAGCTCATGACGCCGAACATCAGCTGGCCGCCTGCGAAGTACGGCTCGACGGGGCTGATCCGGGGGCGAGCCGTCCCGGCGGAGTATGCCGAGCAGGGCCACGCGCGCCTGCTCCAGCAGCGCGCGCCCGGTCCGGGCGATGTGAGGCGTGCCCTGCTCAAGGTCCCGCCACGATGCCATCAGGTGTCTTCCCGCCGCCGCCAAGGCCAGAGGCCCTTTCTTGAACAGAAAAAGGGCCTCTGGCATGTGGTTTGTAAACGACCTTGTAAACGTGGCCCCGGTTCAGCCGCCGCGCCTGGCGGACTGTGTCTACTTCTCCAGGTGCGCCTGGAGCGCGTTCGCGGTATCTCGCAGGTTCTTGCGCCCGATGCTCCCCATCATCGGCGCAAACAGCCAAAGGGCGCCCTTCGGTCGCATCTCAAGCTCATGGTCGATGCGTGTCATGTCGCCTTGGGCAGTAAGAAGAAACCGGTGGCCGCCCGCGAGCGTCTTGATGTGGGGAACGATTCGCACGCGCTCGGGCCGCGTGAATTCCTGCAGCTCCTGGACAACCTTGCCGAACCCCCGCAGCTCCCACTCGAAGCGTGTTCCGTTACCGACCTGGCCGGAGTCAAGCCGCCGGGAGGAGCGGACAGTGGGATTCCACGCCGCGAAGTTGGCGCCGTCAGCGATCACGTCGAACACCTCGTCCACCGGGGCGTTGATGACCTGGGAGCGCGTGATGAGTGCCATCGTCAGTTCGTCCTTTCGGCCATGGGCCGCTGCGAACCGCCACGGCCACCGCGGGTCCGTTGTTTGCGCTGCCTGGCGCCGAGCCATTCGTTATGGGGAGGCGTCGGCTCGTTGACTGCCCAGAGGAAGTGGTAGGCGCCGCTGTCGCCGATGAAGCGGAACTGGCGCTTGAGGTCGGCGACGGTCTGGTCGAACCCGCCGTGTGAGCGCAGGTAGCGGTCGAATCCGCCGTATTCGGCATCGAGTTCGAGCAACGCCTGGGCATTGTCGATGGTGGCTTCGATCTTCGTTTTGCTTCGTATTACCCGAGGGTCGGCGAGCAGTCGCCCGATATCGTCCGGGCCGTAGCTGGCAACCACCTGGGGGGTGAAGCCAGCAAAGCTGTCACGGATGCCGTCCCATTTCGCGTCGACCACTCGCCGGCTGATCCCAGCCTGAAACACTGGCCGGCTGAGCGCTTCGAGATAACCGGCCAGGTCTGGTGGTTGGCGGCGGGGCGGGGGCTTGCCATCCACGCGATTCTCCGCTCACTGGTCCTGGCGCCCCTCGAAGAGGGGTGCGAACGGGCGCGCGTCGAAGACCACCGAGACGGAGGCGACCTTGCCATCGCGGACCTGGTACCACTCGCAGGTTCGCGAGTTGGGGACCGGCGCGGTCTTGAGGTCGTAGATCACGCAGACGTCATCGCCGTCCACGAACACCTTCTGCTTGTCCACGCCGGTGATGATCCCGCTCAGCTGCCGCAGCGAAGCGATGTAGCTGTCGGCGTCGCTGAAGGTATCGATCGGCCCCGTGAACGAGACGTCGTCATGGAGCAACTCACGCGCACGCGAGAAATCCTTGGTCGTCCAGGCGCCGAAGAAGTCCTCGGCCACCTGTCCTGCGTCTGCCATCGCATACCTCCTGCTCGCTTGGTCGGACAGCGTCGAAGGTACGGGCGCCGACCATGACAGTGAATGGCCCAAAGTCCGCGATCTTTGTCCCGGCCGCTGGCGCTGGTGAACTTCCCGGCCTCGCCTCGTCTGGGCGGGGTTATCGTCGGTGCCGAGACGGAAGGTGAGTTAACGATGGAGCTGCTCAGCGACTTCGATCCTGCTGATCAGGTCAGTCAGCTGCTGCGGGTGATCCGGATCCGCAGCACGGTGTACTGCCGCTCGCTCATGGCCGCGCCCTGGGGCTTCGGCGTCGAGGCCCACGGCCACCCCGCCTTCCACGTCGTCACACAGGGCCGTTGCTGGCTCCAGGTCGACGGCGAGCCCGGCCAGATCGAGCTTGCCGCCGGAGACCTGGCCCCGCTGCCGGTCGGCAGCCGTCACTGGGTACGGGATGAGCCAGCCACCCCGGCACGTGAGCTGGACGACATCCTCGCCTCGACCCCGCCGGATCAGCACGGCCGCCTGCACTACGGGGGCAGCGGGCCCGGCACCAGCTTGCTCTGCGGCGGGTTCACGACCGAAGGCGGCCCGGCCCACCCGATCCTGCGCGCCCTTCCCCCAGCCGTGGTGATCCGCGGATCCAGAGGCCGCCCGGTAGCGTGGTTGTCTGCCACGCTGGCGCTGCTCACCGCCGAGACCACCGCCGACGCGCCAGGGGCAACGGAAGTCATCACCCGCCTGGCGGACGTGCTGCTGACCCAGGCCCTGCGCGTGGCATTCAACCAGGTCAAATCCCCGAACGGAGCCGGGCTGCTCGCGCTCAGCGACCAGCAGATCGCCTCCGCGATCGGGCTGATCCACAGCCAGCCCGAGCGCGGCTGGACCGTGGGTGAGCTGGCCAGCAAAGTGGCTCTCTCACGGTCAGCCTTCTCGGCCCGGTTCCGGGAGCTCGTCGGCGAGTCGCCCATGCGCTACGTCACTCGCACCCGCCTCACCCACGCGGCGGCGCTGCTGCGTACCACCGACGCCTCCCTCGCGCAGATCGCCACCCGCACTGGCTACGGGACCGAGTTCTCCTTCAACAAGGCCTTCAAGCGCACATTCGGCATGACGCCCGGCGCCTACCGCGGACAGCCCCCCACACCAGCTGTCGAAATCTTCGCCGCGCCGGACCCGGTCACCCCACCATTAACCCACCGTGAAGTCGCTGCTCCTCATCGCCGAGCTTGACATTCCCGCTGAGTCCCTGGAGCGCAAAGCCCGAGGCATCCGATCACCCCCGGTGATGGCCGGGTGCCTTCCTCATGGCGGCCAGCGGACAGATCCTGCTGGCCGCCCACAGGAGCCACTGCCAGGTCGGCATCCCCGGCTGCGAGCGCCGTTCGCAATATCCCTTGTTAGATTTGAACCGCATGACCTCACTCAGCTCCATGCGAGGTACATCGCAGGTCTACCAAGAGGTCAATCACTGATGCGGCAGCGGGCCCCGGCCAAGCCGCGTCAACCAGGCGTGCCCGGGCATCGGGCTCTTGCGATCCGCCACGATCTTCAGCGTTGCCCCGAACACCGGGACGCATCTACCTTGCAGCCACGCAAGCAGGCGAAATTACGCAATGTATCTGCCGCTTCAGCGAATGACCGTCGCCATGTTTGCTCCATGTTTGCTCGGATGTCGCGGTACGGCCCGGTAGCGGCCGGTACCAGATGGCACCGGATCTCGGAGGTTGCCGCACAGTCCGGCAGCTAGTAGCATTACCACACACCAGGAGGTATTTTCGAACACTCTGAGCAGCGGCTCTTAATCCGCGGGTTCGGGGTTCGAGTCCCTGGCGGCGCACCCGTCCTGACCTGGGGTTTTACCCGATTTAGGTCTCGGCGCTGATCTTGCCTGGGGCCGGGCTGGGACCATTCTGGGGCCGCCGACAGGGGCCGCCGTCAGCATGCCGGGCGTCACCTTCTGAGTTCGCCAGCGCAGGTCGGCTGGGCAGCAGCATTCAGCCCCGCCGGGAGCGCCGTGCCGGCCGGCGGTCAACGGCTTGCGGCCCTGCTGGGCTGGGAATGCGGTTGCCTGCCCGCGCCTATCGTGGGCGGGCTCGGCGGCGGCGGCGCGGGCGGCCGATCTGGCGTCCGGGGTGGGCCTGGGACCGCCGTGTCGGCGAGGCCCGGTCGCGTCCGGCCCGCTTGTGCCTGCGGCGCTGCACGCGTGTGTCCTGGCGCCGACGGTGGCGGCGGGTGCCGGGAACCAGGCAGCCGACCTTGATGATCAGTGAGGCGACCTTCTCGGCGGCGGTGCGGGCGACGTCGGGCAGGACCGAGGTGTAGGTGTGGGCGGTCAGCACGATACTGGAATGGCCGAGCATTTCCTGGACGGTGCGCAGGTCCACGCCGACGGCCAAACTGGCCAGGCTGGCCGCGCCGTGCCGCAGGTCATGCAGCCGCACCGGGGGCAGGCAAGGCCAGCCTGCGCGGCCAGGTACTTGAAGGTGCGGGTGAGCCGGTCCGGGGGCCATCGGGTCGCCGTTGAGCCCCGTGAACACGTACCCGCTGGCGTGGTAGCCGGGACCGAAGGCGGCGGCCTCGGCGCGCTGCCGGTCGCGGTGCGCGCGGAGCGCCGCGACCGTGGTGTGGTCCAGGGCGATCACCCGTACGCTGTGCGGGGTCTTGGGCGGGCAGATGGCCAGCCGCCCGTCGTATTGCTGCAGTTGCTGGCTGATCACCGTTGCTGGCTGATCACCGCGGTCTTGCCGTCCAGGTCGACATCGCACCAGCGCAGCCTGGCCGCCTCACCGCGGCGCAGGCCGCGCAGAGCGATCAGGTGGTAGGCGGCATACAGCCGGTGATGCTCGATGGCGTGGAGGAACTGCGCGGTCTGCGCGGCGGTCCACACCGCGACCGGGCGGCGTCCCCGGTGCGCTTCCAGTGCCCGGCTCGGTAGGGGGTCCACACCACGGCCCGGGGCCGTCGGGCGCGCGGCAGCTCGGCCCGGCTGGCGGGATTGCCAGCGATCAGGCCGTGGCGGATCGCGGCGTTCAGCGCCGCCCGCAGCGTGGCGCGGATCCGGTTCAGCGTGTCGGCCGAGACCGGGGAGCCCAGTGCCTCGTGCTGGCGGATGATCGCGTGAACATCGCCTGCACATGCGCGGCGGACAGTTCCGCCAGCAGCACCTGCCCCAGGTACGGGCCAGGTACAGCTGCACGTGTGCGGTGTAGCCGCGGACAGTGGAGGCGGCTGGTGAGGTGCGGGAGGCCAGCCAGTGCGCCAGCCAGTCCCCACCATCAGTATCCGGCCGCCTGCGTCGCCCGACCGCGGGCCGCGCAGCCTGGCAAGCACCGCCGCCGCGGCCTTGCGGGAGGGGTAGCCGCCGCGGCGGATCCGGCGGCGGTGACCATCCAGCGCGGTCGGCAGCTCCAGCCGCACATACCAGCTCCCATGACGGCTGCCCGCCAGCTGCGGGCACCGCCCGCCCAGCTGCCGCCCGGTGACCGGATCGGTGCACCCGCACCGCCGGTACACGCTCCCCTGATCAGTCATGACCATCGACCTCGCATCGCCTGGAGTGATCTTCCTGTCGCCTCCAGCATCCGGCCGGCAAGCTGTCAGAGACAGGGGCGGCATGAGCCGTTCCGGCGGACGGCTCAGGCGAACCCGCGTTACCTGGCCCTCAGATCGGACGGAATTCATCAAG
>WNFX01000857.1_pt1 | contig 32839 bp, 29 predicted proteins | sample 5400111 | NCBI WGS metagenome assembly WNFX01 (sample SAMN13153363, study PRJNA577476) | soil metagenome | isolation source: 40 cm soil or saprolite under grassland replicate 1 | place: USA:California | collected 2016-06-15 | reverse complement strand
CGGCCATGAAGTCTTCGAGTGTCTTCACGCGACCCGTGCGGCGGTGCTGCGCCTCGCGCTCGAGGCGCTGGCGCTTCTGCGCGATGTCGCGCGCCGCCGCCGCGTCCGTCATGACCTGGAACGTGTCGCCGGCCTCGGGCACGCCTTCGAAGCCCAGCACCTGCACCGGCGTCGACGGACCCGCTGCGTCGACCGTCTGGCCGCGCTCATCGTACATCGCGCGCACGCGCCCGTAAAACTGCCCACAGATGAAGTCGTCCCCCCCGCGCAGGGTGCCATTCTGGACGAGGATCGTGGCCAGCGGGCCCTTGCCGGGGTCGAGCGTCGCCTCGAGCACCGTGCCCTGGGCCCGGCGGTCGGGGTTGGCCTTCAGATCGAGTAGCTCGGCCTGCAGCAGGATCTGGTCGAGGAGTTCCTGCACGTTCTTGCCCGTCTTGGCGGAGATCGGCGTGGCGAGCGTCGTACCGCCGAACTCCTCGAGCACCACGCCGTGCGCCAGCAGGTCCTGCTTCACTTTCTGCACGTTGGCGGCGGGCAGATCGATCTTGTTGATCGCCACGACCAGTGGGACGCCGGCGTTCTTGGCGTGCGAGATCGCCTCGATCGTCTGCGGCATGATCGCGTCGTCGGCGGCGACGACCAGCACGACGATGTCCGTCACCTGAGCGCCGCGGGCGCGCATGGCCGTGAAGGCTTCGTGGCCCGGCGTGTCCAGGAACGTGATTGAGCGCGCGTCCTTGAGTTTGACCTGATAGGCACCGATGTGCTGCGTGATGCCGCCCGCTTCGCCCGCCACGACATTGGCTTTCCGGACGTAGTCGAGCAGCGACGTCTTGCCGTGGTCGACGTGGCCCATGACCGTGACCACCGGCGCGCGCGGCTTGAGATCGCCGGCCTCTTCCTTGGGCGGCTCCTCGGACGCGGCGAGGGCATACTCTTCCTCGCGCATCGCCTGGAACCCGAAGGCCGAGGCGATCAGCTCGATCATGTCGAAATCGAGGCGCTGGTTGATCGTCACCATCTGTCCGAGCTCTTTGAAGGCGAAGCCGACGATCTCCTTGGCCGGCACCTTGAGGATGTTCGCGAGCTCGGAAACCGTGATGAACTCGGTCACGCGCACCAGCGTCTTCTCGCGCTCCTTCTCGTCGCGTCGCTTCTGCTCCTCGACCTCGCGGAAGCTCGGTCCCTCCTCGCGTCGGTGCGCGCCTTTCTTCGCCGCGGGCCCCTTGATCGACGCCAAGGTGCGCGAGATGTTCTGGGCCACGGCCTCTTGATCCACCAGGGACTTCTTGCCCTTCTTGCGCTTCTTCCCCTTCTCGCGGCGCCGCTCCTCCTGCGGAATCGCGCCAGGCGCGGCCGATGCGACGGGTCGGGGCGGCGCGGGCACGGCGCCGCCGGGCGTGGCACTCGCCACCGGCTTGGGTCGCACGGGCGTGGGGATCAGGGGTCGCGCCGCCATGGGCGGGGACGCGGTGAACGGCGCGGCGGCATGGGCCGCGGCGGGAGCGGCGGTCGCCGACTCCGTCCCGGCCTCCCCGACCACGGGGAGCTCCTTGAACAGCGCGGCAGCGCGCTCCTCGAGCGACGGTTTTTCCTCCTCGTCCACGGCTTTGGCGGCCTCGAGCGCCTCGCGGGTCTTCAGCTCGCGCTCCGCCTCGATCGCCGCTTCGGCCTGGGCTTCGGCCTCGACCGCCGCCATCTCGGCCGCCGTGCGGCGGCGCCGCTTGGGCCGCGCGTCGGGCGCCGCCGCCGCCACCGGCTCGGCCGCCTTGACCGCGCGGCGCCGCTTGGGAGGCGCGGGCGCGTCCTTCTGCTTCCGCTTCTCGCGCTCCCAGCGCGCCCGCATCAGCGCCACCTGCTCGGGCTTGAGCGGCGAGAGGTGGCTGCGCACGAAGATGTCCTGCTCCTTGAGCATGCCCATGAGCAGCTCAGAGGAGATCCCGAATTCAGCCGCCAGATCGTGAATCCGCGTCGTCGTCACTCACTCCTCCACAGACCCGACCAACCCACGCGCCAGCGCGGCATCCACCACGCCGACGGCCTGCACCGGCGGCCGCCCCAGCCCCGCCCCCAATCGCTCCGCCACCGGACCCACCAGCACCGGCACCCGCCGTGCCCGCGCCAGACGCTCGACCTTCTCTCGGGTGCGCGGGCTCGCGTCCGCCGCGAGCACGACGCACGACAGGGCGTCCCGCTGCAGCTTCGCCCGCACTCCCGTCACCCCGATCACCACGCGCCCCCCACCACCCCGGGCGCCGAGCCCCAACAGCCGGACCAGCCGCTCGCTCACGCCACGGGCGCCGGCGCGCCGCCCGCTTCGGTTCCCCCATCAGCTTCGCCCGCCCCCCCCGAAGCGGCGTCACCCACGTCACCGGGTGCCGCCTCCTCGTCGCCGCCCTCTTCGGTCATCTCGTTCAGGAAGGCCATGAGCTTGTCGGCGATCTCGGGCGTCATGCCAGCGATCTTGTCGACGTCCTCCCGCTCGAGGTCGAGGATGTCCTGCAGCGTCTTGTGCCCGGCGCGCTCCAGCACGTCCACCAGCTCGACCGGCAGACCTTTGAGCTCGCGCAGCGAGACCTTGGTCGCGGTCTCGTCTTCGGCCGCGGGAAGCGGAGCGAACAGCGGCCCTTCCCCGCCGCGCTCCAACCACTCGCGGCTCGAGTACAGGTCGATCTTCCAGCCTGTGAGCTCGGAGGCGAGCCGGACGTTCTGCCCGTTGCGCCCGATGGCGAGCGATAGCTGATCCTCGTCCACGATCGCCTGGATTGTTTTGGTGTCGGGGTCCGAGAACACGCGCGCGACCCGCGCCGGCGCGAGGGCGAGCTTCGCGAACCGCTCGGGATCGGGGGACCACGGCACGATGTCGATGCGCTCGCCGTTCAACTCGTTCACCACGGCCTGCACCCGCGAGCCCTTCATACCCACGCACGCGCCCACCGGATCGATCGAGTCGTCACGCGACGAGACGGCGATTTTGGTACGGCTCCCCGCCTCGCGCGCCGTGGCCCGGATCTCCACGATCTGCTGCTGGATCTCCGGCACCTCGAGCTTGAACAGCGCCTTGACGAACAGCGGGTCGGCGCGCGACAGGATGAGGCGTGGGCCTTTGGGCGTCTCCTCGATCCGCTTCAGCACGGCGCGGATCGTGTCCCCCTGGTGGAAGTGCTCGCGGTGGTTCTGCTCGCGGTACGGAATGATCGCTTCGGCCTCGCGGAACTTCGCGAGCATGACGACGATCTTGCCGCGCTCGATCTGCTGCACTTCGCCCGACAAGAGCTCGCCGACCTTGTCGGAGAACTCTTCCCGGATGCGTGCGCGTTCGCCCTCGCGCACCCGTTGGATGATGCGCTGCTTCGCGGCCTGCACCGCCGTGCGGCCGAAGGCATCGAACGGCACCTCCTCTTCCAGGACATCGCCCACCTGGAAGTCTGCATCCTCGAAGCGCGCTTCCTCGAGCGCCACCTGGGTGCCCGGGTCTTCCACCGCCTCGACCACCGTGCGGAGCACGGCGATCCGGATCGTGCCCTTGAGCTCGTCGATGCCGATCTCGGCCCGCACGTTGGGACCGTAGCGCTTCACGAGGGCGGCATGCAGTCCGTCCTTGAGCAGGTCGAGCAACTCCGTCCGCTCGAGCTGCTTGGTGTTCGTCAGCTCACGGATCGCGGAGACCACATCGCTTGTATTCGCCGTCATGGATTCCTCGTCACCAATCCACCGCCAAACGCGCGTCGCGAATTCCTGCCAGCGGCACCGGCCGCGGCGCTCCCCCCTGGGGCTCGAGCACCACCGTCACCTCGTCGGGCACCGCCACGATGCGCGCCCGCACACGGCCGAGCCCCGCCACCGTCGCCTGGACCTCGCGACCCACGAACCGCACCCAGTGCCGGTGCCAGCGCAGCGGCCGCTCGAGTCCGGGGCTCGACACCTCGAGCATGTAGCGGCGGCCCAGCGGCCCGTCCGCGTCGAGCCACGCCTCGAGGACCCGGCTCGCCGTGGCGCAATCCGCCACGGTCACCCGGCGCGGCTGGGCGTCCGGGCCCGCTGGCGACGCGAGGGGCCACTCGATGCGTACTTGAACGAGCGGCCTGGCTTGCGTACCGCCAATGCGGAGATCGGCCAACTCGAGACCCAGCGCTTCCAGTCGGGACCGAAAGGACTCGACGAGGCTGTCGGAGAGCATAAAAAAAAGCGCGGGCCCAACTTCGCCCGCTTCACCGGACCGGAATCTAGCCGCACGGTGGCGGCTGTCAAGCGCGCCCTTAGGAGGTCGCTCGAGACGCCGGCAATCCCGCGTACGCGATCATGCGTCCGTCCCGCCCGCCCGAGGCCCGGTGCGAGAAGAAGTGCTCCCGGTCGTGGGCGCTGCACCAGGGAGAGAGCGTGATTCCGCCGACCCCCAGTGCGTGCGCCTGCTGCGCCAACGTGGAGCGGAGATCCACGTGCCCCGGCGCGCGCTCGGCGCGCCCGCTGAATTGGCTCAGCACTTCAGAACCTACTTCATAGCACTCACCGCAAATACCTACTCCACAATGTATTACGATATCAGCCGACGGTGCAGACGCCATCCGCTTTACGAGCTCCACGCCGCGCTCCAGGATGCCTCCCGCCGTTCCGCGCCAGCCGGCGTGCAATAGCGCGATCACGCCCTTCTGGGGCGCCGCGACGTAGACCGGGATGCAATCGGCGACGGTGACCGTGAGCAGGAGGCCGCGAGCTCCGGTCGCATGCCCGTCCACGCCGTCGACGATCAGCCAGCCGTCGGTGGTCGCGGAATGCCACTGCACCGTCGTGCCGTGCACTTGGTGAGCCAGGATCACGCCGGGAAAACGCGGCCGGACCGCCGCGCCCACGGCGCGCCAGCGCGACATGACCTGGCCGACGTTCTCCTCGCTCCACAGGCCGAGGGAGAAGCCGTGCCCCCGCGTCGTGATGCCGGCGACCAGACCGTAGCGGGAGGCCCATTCGGCGAGCTCCATGCGCGGGACGGCGGCGTCAGGGACGGGCACTTCACGGAGCAACGGCGGTCGGTCGCCTCCGCCTTCACCGACCGCCCATCCGGCCGTCCGCCCGTCCGCCCTATCGCCCGGCATCGACGCGCTCAATGGAGGCTCCCACGGCCCGCAGCCGCTCGTCGATCCGCTCGTAGCCCCGCTCGATCTGGCCGATGTTGTGGATCACGGAGTCACCCTGCGCGGCCAGCGCCGCGAGCAGCATCGCCATGCCGGCCCGGATGTCCGGACTTTCTACCACTCCCCCGTGGAGCGGCGAGGGGCCGGCGATCACGGCCCGGTGCGGATCGCACAGCACGATGCGCGCGCCCATCCCGATCAGCTTGTCCACGAAGAAGAGTCGCGACTCGAACAGCTTCTCGAACACCAGCAGGATCCCCTCGCACTGCGACGCGACCACGATCGCGATCGACATCAGATCGGCTGGGAAGGCGGGCCACGGGCTGTCTTCCAGCTTCGGCACGTGCCCGCCCAGGTCGGGGCGGATGCGGCGCTCCTGCCCGGCATCCACGATCAGCTGCGTGCCGTCGAGCCGCGGTCGCACGCCCAGCCGCTCGAACCCCAACAGGATGCTGCGGAGGTCCTCGGCTCGCACGCCGTCGATCGTGATCGCGCCGTTCGTCACGGCGGCGAGACCAATGAAGGACCCGATCTCGATGTGGTCCGGCCCCACGGTGCAGCCGGCGGCCGCGAGCCGCGCTCCGCCTTCGATGGTGAGGGTGTTGGTGCCGACCCCGTGGATGCTCGCACCCAAGTCGGACAGGAAGCGGGCCAGGTCCTGGACGTGCGGCTCGCAGGCGGCGTTCCGCAGCGTGGTCCGGCCGCGGGCGGCGACGGCCGCCATCAGGGCGTTCTCGGTCGCCGTGACGCTGGTTTCGTCGAGGAAAATATCGGCGCCGGCGAGGCTCTTCGCCTCGAGCTGGTAGGCGGCGCCGACGGTGACCTCCGCACCGAGCCGCTCGAGGGCGAGGAAGTGCGTGTCCACGCGCCGCCGGCCGATCACGTCGCCGCCCGGCGGCGGCAAGCTGACCCGGCCGAAGCGCGCGAGCATCGGGCCCGCCAGGAGGATCGAGGCCCGGATGCGCGCGCTCAGCGCCGGATCGAGCTCGCGCGGCTCAGCGCGTGCGGTATTCACCTCCACGGTGTTCGGCGCCAGCCATTGCACGTCGGCGCCGAGATGCGCCAGCAAGGCGAGCATCGTCTCGACGTCGCGGATGTGCGGCACGTTGTCGATCCGGCAAGGCCCGTCGGCGAGCAGCGTCGCCGCGAGGATGGGAAGGGCCGCGTTCTTGTTGCCGGCCGGGCGGATCGTGCCTTTCAAGGCACGGCCGCCCGTGACCGAAAAGGAGGGAGGCATGGGTCAGCCAAGCTATGCGGCGGCTTGCGCCGGCGTCAAGCGTTCGCGAACGTTCGCCCCGTGAACGTGAGTCCGGTTCTCGCGCTCGCGGGGCTGGCCGCGATCGGCCTGCTCGCGACGCGGCTGCCGCCCGTCCGGTGGCGCCACGTGACCAGCCTCGACCCGGTCCTCGCGGCGGGCGGCCCCCTCGTGGTATTGGGTGTCGTGCTCGGGCCCGGGATCGACCTGATCGATCGATCGGTCCTCCGCACCCTCGCGCCGGTCACGGCGCTCGCCATCGGCTGGATCGGCGCCGCCCTCGGCGCCCGGTTCGAGTGGCGCTACGTGCGGCGCATCGGGCGCGGCACGTGGCTCCTGGCCGCGCTCTCCGCTACCGCGGCCTTCGCGGCGGTTACGCTCGGCGCGGGGCTGCTCGCCCGAGTCGTCCCCGCCCTCTCCGCGGCGTGGTCGCCGCGCCTGCCGGCGCTCTTGACCCTCGGGGCGGTGGCCGCCGCGTCGGGACCGGAGGCAGTGACCCTGGTCGCCCGAGCCCTGGGGATCCGTAAGAGCGTGACGCGGGCGGTTTCCTTGGCCGCGGCGCTCGAAACCGCAGGCGGCGCGCTCGCCTTCACCCTGGCGCTCGCCCTCCACCGCTCCCACCAGCTCGCGGGCCGCGTCGCGCTGGTTTGGCTCGCGGGGCTCTTGTTCGCGGTGGGGAGCGCGACACTGGTCGGCATGGTGTTCCTTTCGCTCACCCGACTGCGGCCGGAGCGGGCCGACGTCGGCGTCGTTCTCCTCGGCACGCTGCTGTTCGGCGCCGGCGTCGGCTACGCGGCGGAACTTTCGCCCTTCCTGGTGTGCGCCCTCGCGACGGCCCTGATCGTGAACGCGTCGCCCCGGCGGCACGCCGTGCACCGGATGCTGGCGGACTGGGAGCACCCTATCTATGCGATCTTCCTGGTCATCGCTGGAGCGTTGCTCACGCTCCCGACGTGGTGGATCCTGGTCGCGGCGCCGCTGCTCGCGGCGGCGCGCGCGGCGGTCAAGTGGGCCGCGGTGCGCTCGGGGGCCGTCGTGCTCCGCCCGGCCGGGTTCCCGCCCAACGTCGGACTTGGCACCACCGCGCAGGGCGGGGCAGCCATCGCGATGGGTCTGAACGTCTTCATCTCGTACGGGGGCGACGGCACGGCCTCGAGCGGGGCGCTGCTGACGACCATCGTGCTCGGCGTGGCGGCGGCGCAGCTGGCCGCGCCTCCGCTCATGGCGCTCGCCCTCCGGACGGCACCCCCGAGCTCCGCCGCGCCCGCAGCGGCGGCGGCGGCGGGCGAGCTTAGTGCCAACGCTCCCGCGGACTGGCCCCGATGATCCCGACCTGGGTGGCGGTGGTGACCGGGATTTCGCTCGCGATTCTGGCTCTAGCGGCGATCGTGATCGCGGCTGCGTCGGTAGTGGCAGCGCTGGGGCTGCGAGCGTTCCTCCGGGTGCTGCACGAGCTCACGGGTCCCGCCGTGGGGGATGTCCGGGCGCTCGTGGCCACGATCCGCACCGAGGCCGAAGGCTTGGCCGGGACGTCGCGCGAGCTGCGGCAGCGGATTGTCAACGCCGCCGATGCGGCGGAGGCACGACTCGCCGACCTGGACGCCGTATTCGAGGTGGTACAGGAAGAGGTGGAGGCAACGGTGCTCGACGTGGCTGCGACGATGCGCACGGTGCGGCGCGGCGTCTCGCTCCTCGAGTGGGGCCGCCGCACGCTCAAACGGGGGAAGAAGCCCTGACAGGAAAGCAGCTCCTCGCGGCGGCGGCGGCCGGTCTAGTCGGGGTAGCCCTGTTCCCCGTCGTCGCGCACGCCTGGACGCCCGGCACGCACGTCTACCTGGGCGAGTCGGTCCTGGCGAACCTGCATCAGCTGGCGGGTGCCGTGGCCGACCTGCTCCGCGCATACCCCTACGACTTCCTCTATGGCAATATCGCCGCCGACACATCGATGGCCAAGAAATACGCGCCCGTGGGCCGGCACTGCCACGCCTGGCACGTGGGCCAGGAAATCTTCGACCTGGCCCACACCGATCCGCTGCGCGCGTTCGGCCTCGGCTATCTGTCGCACTTGGCGGCGGATGCGGTGGCCCACAACTTCTTCGTGCCACGCCAGCTCGTCCTCACGTCCAGCACGGCGGCCTTGGGGCACAGCTACTGGGAGAGCCGGTTCGAGACCCATCTCGGGACCGCCTACGCGAGCACGGCGAAGGAGCTGATCCTCCAGGATCACACGCCGAGCGACACGCACCTCGACACGATCATTTCCCCCACGCTGTTCAGTGTGGGCACCAGCCGGCGCTTGTTCCGGGGCATGGTACATCTCACCGAAAGCGAGAGTTGGCGCTGGGCATTCCAGATCATCCTCGAGAACACGCGCTGGGATCTGCCGGACGCGGACGTGGAGCGCCACATGGCGGTGGCGTTCGAGTACGTGATGGAGATGTTAGGGGAGAAGGACGCGGCGGCGCGGCGGCTCGATCCGGCCGGCGACCAGGCGCTGAAGCTCGCGAAGCGGATGCGACGTCAGGCGCTCCAGGAGGGCGGACGCGAGGACCCCGAGCGGATGCTCGAGACGGCCGAAGACCACTTCGGGCTGCCGACGCCGCCGCTCGCCTACTGGAAGCAATCCCAGGCGCAACGACCGTGGCGGGACCGGGAGGAAGACTAGGACCGGGAGCCCGCGTCCTCCGCCGCGAAACGGCGCCGCATCGCGGGCAGAACCACGAGTCCGATGACCGCCGAGGCCCCGCCGACCACGAGGAGCGGGTACCAGACGTGCCGCGGCTGGGCGCTCGCCGCAGCCGCCGCCCCAAGCAGTGCAAAGCAGCCGCCGACAGCGATCATCCCGACCAGCAACGTGAGGACGAGGCGCCGGGCTCTGCCCCGACCACTGAGAACCCCGATGATCGCGCCGACGATGCCCACGACGCTGCCGAGTAGGGCGCCGATCAGGGCCCCCGATCGCTCGCTCCACCAGACACCTTGCACCGTTCCGGCCGGGCCGGCCGACTGCTGGAGGTGAAGCGGCCCGAGCCAAACCGCTCCCCGCCCCGGCAGCACCAGGTTGATCTCCAGGCGGCTCGGGACCTGGGACGCGCCGCTCAAGTCGAAGGGGAGCTCGAACGCCCGCCAGGCTGACTCACCGTGGAGCGCCGCATGGATGCCTTGCGGGGCAAGCGTGCGGCTGAAAAACCGTTGGCCGTCCGGCAACACGGTCCACATCTCGAGGTAGCCCTGCCCCTCCACGCTCTCGTAGCGGACCTGACCGATCACGGAGTACGCCGGGCCGGTGACCGCCGGCCGTTCGATCGTGACGAGATGGAAAGACGTGGGACCGGTGGCCCGGAGCTGCAGCACCGCCGCCCCGTCCGGCCCCTCGCCGGGGGACACCACACCGCTGGGCACGGCCGTCCGTGACCAGTCGATCGTCAGTCCCTGTGCGACCACCGCACGGGCGGCCACGAGAGCGAGTGCGGCGGCAGCGAGCGAGTGCCTCAGACGAGCTTCTCCTCGAGCACGCGCTGGGTGAGTTTCGGGTCCGCTTTGCCGCGTGACACTTTCATCACCTGTCCCAGGAAGAACTGCACCAGTTTCGTCTCGCCATTCTTGTAGCGCTCCACCTCGGTCGGATGAGCGGCGAGCACCTCGCTCACCCACCCGGCGAGTACCCCCGCATCCCCAACCTGGATGACGCCCAGCGCCTCGGCCACGTTGCGCGGCTCCCCGCCGCGCTCCGCGACCTCCGCGAACACCCGCTTCGCGGCCTGATGGCTGACATAACCGCCCCGAACCAGTCCGATCAGATTCGCCAGCGCGCCTGGCGGCACCCGCAGACCGTCGCCGTGATCCTTGGCGTCCGCGAGCACTTCTGTCATCACCCAGTTAGCCGCGGCCTTGGCGTCGGCGCCGGCGTGCACGACGGCCTCGTAGTAGTCGGCCACGGTGCGATCGGCCGTGAGCACGGCCGCGTCGGTCACGCTCAGCGCATACTTCTCGACGAAGCGCTCGCGCTTTTTCGCCGGCAGCTCGGGCAAGAGCGCCTGCTGCTCGGCGATGAACTCCTCGGTGAGCACCAGCGGTGGCAGGTCGGGGTCCGGGAAGTAGCGGTAGTCGTGGCTTGCTTCCTTGGTGCGCTGCGGCCGCACACTGTTCGTCTTCGAGTCATACAGCATGGTCTGCTGCGCGACCGCGCCCCCGCCCTCGAGCACGGCGATCTGACGATCCCGTTCCACGGTGAGCGCCTTCTCGACGTAGGCGAACGAGTTGATGTTCTTCACCTCGGTCTTGGTGCCGAGCGCGGTCTCGCCGGTGCGCCGCACGGAGACGTTGGCGTCCACGCGCAGGCTCCCCTTTTCCATGTCGCAGTCGGAGATGCCGGCGTACTCGAGCACCTGCTTGAGCGTGAGGAGGTAGGTACGAGCCTCGGGGGGCGACCGGAAATCAGGCCCCGTGACGATCTCGATGAGCGGCACGCCGCAGCGGTTCAGGTCGATCGCCGTCTGCTTCGGGAAGCGGTCGTGCAGCGATTTCCCTGCATCCTCCTCGACGTGCAGGCGCTGGATCGTGGCGGTGGCAATCCCGCGGTCCGGCGACAGGTACGACAGCGATCCGGCGGTCGCGAGCGGCTGCTCGAACTGCGAGATCTGGTAGCCCTTGGGCAGGTCGGGATAGAAGTAGTTCTTGCGCGCGAAGACGCTCCGCGCATGGACGGTGCAGCCGAGTCCCAGCGCCGCGCGTACCGCGAGCTTCAGCGCCTGCTCGTTGGGCACCGGGAGCGCCCCGGGCAGGCCGAGGCAGACCGGGCAGACATTGCTGTTGGGCGGGGCACCGAACGCGGCCGAGCAGCCGCAGAACATCTTCGACAGCGTCAGCAGCTGGACGTGGGTCTCGAGCCCGATGACCGTCTCCCAGGCGCCCGCCATCACGCCTCCGCGCCGGCCGGGACGGCCCGCTCGAGCGCGTACGCCGCCTCGAGCATCTCGTCCTCGAGGAACGCCTGGCCGATGAGCTGCCCGCCGATCGGCAATCCCTTGACGCGGCCGATCGGCAGGGAGATCGCGGGCAGCCCCGCGAGATTCGCGGTCACCGTGAAGATGTCGGAGAGGTACATCGCCACCGGGTCGTCGATTTTTTCGCCCGCCTTGAAGGCCGGGGTCGGCGTGGTCGGGGTGAACAGCAGATCCACGCCGCGATCGAAGGCGTTGCGGAAGTCCTGAGCGATCAGCGCCCGCATCTGCTGCGCCTTGCGGTAGTAGGCGTCGTAGTAGCCCGACGACAACACGTAGGTTCCGACGAGCACGCGGCGCCGCACCTCAGGGCCGAACCCTTCGCCGCGCGTGGTGCGGTACAGCGCGCGCACGTCTGCCGATCCGTCGAAGCGCGGGCCGTACCGGGCCCCGTCGTAGCGCGCCAGGTTGGACGACGCCTCGGCCGGCGCGATGATATAGTAGGTCGCGACCGCGTACGCCGTGTGGGGCAGCGAGACCTCGCGCACCGCCGCGCCCAGCTCGCGGAGCAGGCGGATCGCGCGGTCGCACGCGCGCCGCACCGCCGGGTCCAGATCCGGCGGGAGGTACTCCTTCGGCACGCCGATGACGAAGCCCTGGAGCGACTCCGGCACGTTGGGCAGGCGGAGCGAGTCGCGGTCTTCACACGTCGCGTCCTTGGGGTCGCGCCCGCTGATGACCGAGAGGACGCGGGCCGCGTCGTGCACACTCCGGCCCAGCACGCCGATCTGGTCGAGCGAAGAGCCGAACGCCACGAGACCGGAGCGGCTCACCCGCCCGTAGGTGGGCTTGATCCCCACCACGCCGCACAGCGACGCCGGCTGGCGCACCGAGCCGCCCGTCTCCGAGCCCAGCGCGGCGGGCACCGCGCCGGCCGCGACGAGCGCCGCCGAGCCGCCCGACGAGCCGCCCGGCACGCGCGTCTTGTCGAACGGGTGGAGCGAGCGCCCGTACGCCGAGTGCTCGGTGGACGACCCCATGCCGAACTCGTCGCAGTTCGTTTTCCCGGCGATCAGGGCCCCCGCCGCCTTCAGCTTCGCCACCGCGGTCGCGTCGTACGGCGAGCGGTAGCCCTCGAGGATCTTCGAGCCGCAGCTCGTGGTGAACTCGAGCGTGCAGATGTTGTCCTTCACGGCCACCGGCATGCCGTACAACACGCCCGACGGATGCGCCGCCGACGCCTGTGCGACCAGCGACTTGCGGAGCTCCTTGATCGGAGTGAGACAGGCGTTCAGCCGCTTGACCTTGACGATGCGATCGGCGGCCGCCCTGGCGCTCGCCAGCGCTTCGCTGGGATCGCTCACGGAATCCCCAGGCGCGTCATCCTTCCGCCTGTTCGAACTGCCCGAGCTTGGGTACCAGGAAGAAGCCGTCGCGGAACGCGGGCGCGAGCTCGGCGGGCCCGAACGCGAGCGGCCACGGCTTCACTTCGTCGGGGCGGAACCGCACGGCGTCCGGGCCCGGCACGAACGGCTTCACGCCCTCGCTCGCCGTCACCGCGTTGATCTGGGCGACGTACTCGAGAATCCGCGACATCTGCTCGGCCAGGAGCGGCAGTGCGTCGTCGCTCACGTCGAGCTCCGCGAGCCGCGCGATCCTCCGCACCTCGTCATGCGTCACGCTCATGCGCTCTCCCACTCGCGCTCGAGCCCGGCGTAGGCTACGAGCAGCTGCTTGGTCCCGATTTCCTGATCGTCGAATTCCACGGTCACCTTGAGCTCGCGGCCCGAGCCCGACACCGCCCGCACCACACCGCCCCCGAACTTGCGGTGTCGCACGCGCTCGCCGGCCGCGTAGCGCGGCGCATCCTGCGACGCTTCAACCTCCCAATCCAGCGCCGCCGGCGCCGCGCGCGGCGGCCGACCACCGCGCGCCCCGCGCGCACTCCGATCCCACGACGGCGTCGTGCTTCGCTCTTCGAGCGCGCCGGCCGGCAGCGCTTCGAGGAAGCGCGACGGCTCGGACAGCTCGAGGCGCCCGGTGCGGTATCGCGTGCGCGCCCATGAGAGATACAATTTTTCGCGCGCGCGCGTGAGTCCCACGTAGCACAGTCGTCGCTCCTCCTCGAGCCCCCCCGGCTCGCCCGCCGATCGCGCCAACGGGAACAGACCGTCCTCGAGCCCGGCGAGCGTCACGACCGGCCATTCGAGCCCCTTCGCCATGTGCACCGTCGTCAGGGTGACCCCGGTTGGGTCCCCCGTCCCCTGGTCGGCCGAGGTCACGAGCGCCGCCTGGGTGAGGTACCGCTCGATCAGGGTCGCTCCCTTCTCGCCTCCCCCTTCCCCGGCCTCATCCCCGGCTTCATCCCCATCGTCTTCCGCCGTCTCGGCCCACGCCGCCGCCCCGGCGATCAGCTCCTGCACATTCTCGAGGCGCTCGACCCCCTCGGCTCCCTCATCGGCCAGATACTGAGCGTAGCCCACCGCGGCCACGGCCTGCTCGAGCGCCGTGGCGGGATCGGCGTCGGCATGCCGCGCCCGCAGGTCGTCGATCAGTGTGGCCACGCCCGCGAGCGCCGCCCGCACGTTGGGTCGTAGGTCGGGGATCCGCTCGGCCGCCCGGGCGGCTTCGAGCAACGGCTTCCCCCACTGGGTCGCGGTCCGCACGAGCGGGGTGAACGACGCGTCGCCGATGCCCCGCCGGGGCACGTTCACGATGCGGGCGAACGCCTCGTCGTCCGCGGGATTGGCGATGAGCCGGAGGTAGGCGAGCACGTCCTTCACTTCGCGGCGCTCGTAGAAGCTCACGGCGCCGACCAGCCGGTACGGGATCCCCCGGAACCGGAACGCCTCTTCGAGCGGCCGGGACTGGGCGTTGGTGCGGTACAGAACCGCCATCCCCTCGTACGCCACGTCGCCGTCGGCCGCCCGCCGGCTGAGCTCGCCGGCGAGCCACTCCGCCTCGTCCCGCTCGTCCGCCGCGGTGAGCAGCGTGACGGGCTCCCCGCCCTGCTGCGCGGTGAACAACGTCTTGCCGAGCCGGTGGGCGTTTTCCGCGATGACGCCGTTCGCCGCGTCGAGGATCACCTGGGTGGACCGATAGTTCTGCTCGAGCTTGATGAGGGTCGTACCGGGGAAGTCCTGCTGGAACGTCAGCATGTGCCGCACGTCCGCTCCGCGCCAGCCGTAGATCGCCTGGTCGTCGTCGCCCACCACGCACAGGTTCCTGTGCTCGGTGGCAAGCTGCTTCACGAGCCGGTACTGGGCGGCGTTGGTATCCTGGAATTCGTCCACCAGCACGTGATCGAAGCGCCGCTGCCAGTACGCCAGGCGCTCCGGGTGCTCGGCGAACAGCGTGAGCGGCAACAGCAGCAGGTCGTCGAAGTCCATGGCGTTCGCCTGGCGGAGCGCGGGGCCGAGCCCCGCGTAGATCTCCGCTGCGACGCGCTCGAGTGGGCCGTCGGCGCTCGCGCCCAGCTCCTCGGGGAGCAGCATCCGGTTCTTTGCGCCGGAGATGATGGCGTGGATCGCGCGCGGGGGATGGGCTTTGGGCGAGTGACCGCGCTGCTCCAGCAGGCGCTTGATGAAGGACTGCGAGTCGTCCTGATCGTAGATCGTGAAGTTCGGCCCGAAGCCCAGCAGGGCCGCCTCGCGCCGCAGCAGGCGCGCCGACAGCGCGTGGAAGGTCCCGATCCACAAGCCGCGCGGGTCGGCGCCGAGCAGCGCGGCCACCCGCGCGCGCATCTCCCCCGCCGCCTTGTTCGTGAACGTGACGGCGAAGATGCGCGACGGCGCCACGCCCCGCTCGCGGATGAGATACGCGATCCGGGCCGTGAGGACGCGCGTCTTGCCCGACCCGGCGCCGGCGAGCACGAGCAGCGGGCCACCGGGATGGCGGACGGCGGCGTCCTGCTGGGGATTGAGCGCGACCGTCACGTCGGGCTCACGAGCGGGAATTCGAGCACGAACTCGGCCCCCTCGCCAGTCGGGGCCGGCCGGTACACCAGGCGACCGCCGTGTTGTTGCTCGACGATGCGACGCGCCAGGGCCAGCCCGATGCCCCACCCCCCCGGCTTGGTCGATACGCCCGGCTCGAACAGCTGGGCCCGCACCTCCGGAGGCACGCCGGGGCCGTCGTCGCGGACGCTCAACCGCGCGGAACGGGCCGCCGCATCCACCGCCACGTCGATCCGCCCGCCGCGTCCCGAGAGCGCGTCGATCGCGTTCTTGATCACGGCCTCGAGCGCCCATTCGAGCAGCACCGGATCGCCCAGCGCGGTGGGGCCCGGCCCGGTCGCGCGCAGCGCGAGCGTCACGGGGCTCGCGAGCGTCGGGAGCCGCGGGCGGAAGTAGCTCACCACGCGCTCGGCCAGGGCGCCCAGGCCCACCGGCTCCCGGCGCGCCGGCCGGCCGATCCGCTCGAACCGCTTGGCAACCCGCTCGAGGCGCTCCGCATCGGCTTGAAGATGCTCCGCCAGCTCCGCCCCCGTGGTACCCGGATTTTCCCGCAGGTAGGCAATCCATCCCGTGAGGCTCATGAGCGGCGTACCGAGCTGGTGGGCCGACTCCCGCGCCATGGCGACCCAGAGCCGGTCACGCGCCGCGGCGACCTGGGAGCGGTAGGCCCATCCGGCGAGCAGCGCCAGGCAGAGGAGCACGGCGCCTTCGAGCGCGGCGATACTCGCGAACCGCCGCGCCGCGGTCCCCGTGCCGTAGTGGATCGTGCCCACCCCGGGCTGCACCAGCGGGGCGTTCTCGACGTCGAGGTCCGCGATCCACGCCCGCAGCCGCGCGGTGTCGGCGCCGATCTGCGGGGGGGCGTTGTCGAGCGCGGTGATGTGACCGGCGGTGTCCATCACGACGATGGCGATGCCGAGCGAGCGGACTTGGCGGGCGAGATCGAGCAGGGCGTCGGTCGCGGCGTCGGGGCGCGGATCGTTCAGCCCGGCGAACACGCGGCCGAGCAGGGTGCTCGTCTGCCGCGCGTCGTCGCGCAGGTGGCGGGCCACGACCCACGCGTACCAGATGGTGATTCCGCCGAGCAGCAGCGCCAGCCCCGCCACGACGGGAGGACCCGCCCGGCGCAGCGCGGCGTTACGGGCCACCGGCGGAGGGGGGAGGCGCCACGAAGCGCTCCATCCCGAGGTAGGGGACGAGCGCCGCCGGAACCGTCACGCAGCCGTCGGGCTGCTGGCGCGCCTCCAGCAGCGCCGCGATGGTGCGCGGCAGCGCCACGCCCGACGCGTTGAGGGTGTGCACGAAGTCCGGCTTCGCGCCCGGGGCCGGACGATAGCGGATACCGGCGCGCCGCGCCTGGAAGTCGGTGAATGTGCTCGAGCTCGACACTTCGAGCCACTGCCCCACACCCGGCGCCCACGCCTCGAGGTCGTATGTCTTCGCGCTCGTGAATCCGACATCCCCGGCGGAAAGCAGCACGACGCGATACGGCAGCTCGAGTCGCTGCAGCACGGTCTCGGCGTGCCTCGTCAGGAGCTCGTGCTCGGTGGCGGAATCGGCGGGACGCGTGAATCGTACCAGCTCCACTTTGTCGAATTGATGCACGCGCAACAGACCGCGCGTATCCTTGCCGGCGGCCCCCGCTTCGCGCCGGAAGCACGGGGTGTAGGCGGTGTAGCCGAGCGGCAGCTTGGCGCCGTCGAGGATCTCGTCGCGATGCAAGTTGGTGAGCGGAACTTCGGCCGTGGGGATGAGGAACAGATCGTCGGGCGCGGTCTTGTACGCTTCGTCTTCGAACTTGGGGACCTGGCCGGTGCCCTGCATCGTCTCGCGCTTCACGACGAACGGCGGCTCGACTTCGACGTAGCCGTGCTCTCGAGTGTGCAGATCGAGCATGAAGTTGATCAGGGCGCGCACGAGCTTCGCCCCGGCGCCCACAAAGACCGGGAATCCCGACCCCGAGAGCTTCGCGCCGCGCGCGAAATCGAGCATCCCCAGTGCCTCCCCGATCTCCCAATGCGGCTTGCCGCCCTTCGGGCGCGGCTCGCCCCACGTACGCACGATCTTGTTGTGCGACGCGTCGCCGTCCGGCAATTCCGGCAGGGGGAGGTTGGGGACGTAGAGCAGCTTCATTTCGAGCGCCGCTTCGACACTCTTGAGCTCCGCTTCGAGCCCGTCGATCCGTCCACCCAGCGCGCGGCGCGCCTCCCGGGTGTCGGGTGGGAGCGCTCCCTTCTCCTTCATCAGGCGCGCGTCGGTCTTGGCAGCCTCGTTGCGCTCGGCCTTGAGCTGGTCGAGCTGGCCCGTGAGCGCGCGGCGGCGCATGTCCAGCGCCTCGAGCTCGTCGAGCAGCCGCGTAACGGTCGAATCGCCGCGCCGGGCGAGCGCGGCGCGCACCTGCTGGGGCGAGGCGCGCAGCAGCTTGAGATCGATCACACCGCTACTGCTTGGGGAGTCCGGGCTCGAGGCCGCGGTAGGCGCAATTCTGGTCGACCAGGATCTCGAACCTCAGGCTGCGCGCCGTCGAATCCACGCCCAGCACCCGCAGCTTGGCGTACAGCGACACCGTCGTGCCGACGCAGGGCGTCGGCCGCGAGCGCACGAGCACCACCGTCCCGGTATCGAGCGCAAGCGGCTTGTCGAAGACGTAGCCCCCGGTCGGTGCGAGCTTGATCGCGTCGAACGCCATCGTAGAGCGCTGCAGGCCGGACGACAGGCCCAGATGGATCGCTCCCGTGGGAAACAGCGCGGGCGCGCCGAGCGAGTCGAAGTCGAAGGCGAAGTCGAGCGCCGTAGTCTGCTGCATCCGTACCGGCTGCGCGCCCTCGAGGGTGTAGGCTGAAGGCAGCCGGAGGTCCGTGCCCCGCAGCGCATACAGCGACACGGTGTCCACGCAGTTCGTGAAGAACGCAGCGGGGAGGTTCGACGTGTCGCCGCACGCGGCGACGAGGAGAGCTAGCCCGATGACCCGGGCGGAGCGCGCGACGAAGCGACGGTGGGAAGGCATTCGGTGCGGGGAAGATACCGCGCCGCGTCCAAGTGGGTCAACCCACGATGGCTGCTTGACTTCGCTTGTTTCCATTCCTAGCTTGGCCGCCGTATGGCGACAATCCGGGATGTGGTCGAAGCGCTCGCCCGTCGCGGCGGCGTCGACGCGGTGGTGGTCGTGGGGCGTGACGGATTGCCGATCGACGCCCGCGCGGCTGACGGCGTCGACGCCGAGAACGTGGCCGCGCTCTTGCCATCGGTCATCAACGGGTTGGTGCAGCTGGGCCAAGCGGGAGGGCGCGGGGAATTCGGCACCGGCGTGCTCGAGTTCGGTTCCGGCCTCGCCGTGGTCTCCGTCCTCAACGCCGACGCCTTGCTCGTCGTCTTGGTGCGGTCGTCCACCAATGTGGGCGCCCTGCTTTACGACCTGCGCCGCCACCGTTCGGCGATCGCCGGCCTGCTCTAACCCGGAGTCGCCCGCCTTGTCTCCCGTCCGGCGGCACCTCCTCGTCGTCGACGACGAGCCGCATATCGGGTTGTTGCTGCGCCCCCACCTCGAACGCCTCGGCTACGAGGTGAGTATCGCCCGCACGCTCGCCGACGCGCGCCGCGCGCTCGAGGGCGGCGCGCCGCCGCTCGACGCCATGCTCCTCGATCTCCACTTGCCCGACGGCTTCGGGCTCGATCTCCTGCGTGAGCTGCGTGCCGACCCAGCCACCCGCGCGTTTCCCGTCATCGTGCTGACCGCCGAGGGCGAAGACCGCATTCTGGAAGAAGCGGAGAGCCTGGGCGCCGAGCTGCTCACCAAGCCGTTCAGCCCGACCAAGCTCACGGCGCGCATCGCTGCGATATTGGGTGACGCACCCCGTCCCTCGGCTCCCCAAGACCCGCGATGAGCGTCTGGGCCGCCATCCTGGCCGGGGGGTCGGGGACCCGATTCTGGCCGCTCTCCACAGCCGAGCGGCCCAAGCAGCTGCTCCCGCTCGCCGGCGACCGCCCGCTCCTGGTCCAGACGGTGGAGCGGCTCGACGGACTCGTCCCTCCGGAGCGGATCCTAATCCTCACGGGGCCGTTCCTGGTCGACCAGGTGGCACGTGTCGTGCCGCAGATCCCGCGCCCGCAGATCTTCGCCGAGCCGCGCGCCGCGTCCACCGCGCCGGCGCTCACGTGGGCCGCACATTGGATTTCCCAGCGAGACCCCGGGGCCCAGATGCTGTCGTTGCACGCCGACTGGGCGGTGCGCGATGACCGCGCGTTCCGCGCGGCCGGACGGCAGGCGCTCGGTATGGCGGCCGAGTACGACGTGCTCGTCACGGTGGGAGTGAAGCCGACGCGCAACGAGACGGGTTACGGGTACATCATCCCCGCGAAGCCGCTGGGCGGCGCGCGCACCGTGCGGCGCTTTCTCGAGAAGCCTTCCCCCGCCCGCGCGGCGCTGCTGCGCCGCCAGGGCGCGCTCTGGAACACCGGGCTGTTTGCGTGGGGGGTGGCGCGCTTCCTGGGCGAGGCGGGCGCCTACGCACGCGAGCTCAAGCCCGGCTGGCCGGCGCTCACCGCGGGCGACGTCGCGGGTTTCTTCGCCGCCGTCCGGCCGGTGGCGGTGGACGTGGCCGTGCTGGAGCGCTCCAAACGGCTCGCGGTCGTGGCTGGGACGTTCGGTTGGGACGACATCGGCTCCTGGGATGCCCTGTTGCGCATCCGCACGCCCGACGCACACGGCAACGTGGTGGTTGGGAAAGCGACCGTGGCGGACGACGTGCGCCGCTCGGTGATCTGGTCCGAGAGCGAGCACGTCGCCGTCATCGGACTGGAAGACATGGTGGTCGTGCGGGCGAACGGCCACACGCTCGTCATGCCCACGGGCCGCGCCGAGCGTTTGAAGGAGCTCGTGCAGCGGCTGTGACCCACGCGCTCTACCTGCTCGATCCGGATCCCGCCCCCGCGTGGGCGCCGTTCGCCGGCGCACGCCCGTTGTGCGAGCTGCGGGCCGGCGCGCACCTGATCCGGGAGCGGTGGGAAACGTTCGTCGGCGGGGAGACTGTCACCATCTTCGCCCTGCCCCACCTCGCCGGGTTCACCGAGGCCGGCGTCCCCCTCGTAGCCGCCCGTCGCCCCGTGCCCGGGCCGGCCGTGATCGGCTCGTCGACCTTCGCGCCGCGCGGGCTCGCTCCCGCGCTCCCGGACGGCGTCTTCCGCCTCACGAGCGGTGGCGTCACGGTGGGCTGGGGAGTCGGACCGGGAGCCGTGTGGGATGGCCCCCAGCCGCACGCGGCGGCGATCGAGGTGTCGGGCGTCGTGCTCCATGGCGTGTACGACCTGGTGCCCGCGCTCGAGCAGCTGCTCCCGGACGACCTGCGCGGCCTGCTCGGCGACAGTGACCCGCTCCCCGCCGGGAGCACCGTGCTCGGCGATCCCGCCGCGATTACCCTGCACGACGCCGCCGTGGAACCCGGCGTCGTCTTCGATGTACGGAACGGACCGGTCGTGCTCGAGAGTGGCGCCGAGATCCGGGCCGGGGCCCGGCTCGAAGGACCCCTGTGGATCGGCGCGAACGCCCACGTGCTGGGCGGCCCGGTGCGCGGGTCGGCGATCGGCCCGCGGACGAACGCGCGCGGCGAGCTGTCCAACTGCGTCTTCCTGGGATACGCGAACAAGGCGCACGACGGCTTCGTCGGCCATTGCGTGATCGGCCGCTGGGCGAACCTCGGTGCCGGGACGATCACGTCGAACTTGAAGAACACGTACGGTCGGGTGCACCTCGAGATCGCGGGGACACGACTCGAGACCGGCTTGCAGTTGCTCGGCAGCCTGATCGGGGACCATGCCAAGACGGCGATCGGCACGCTACTCGGTACGGGGACCGTGATCGGCACCGGCGCGAGCGTCTTCGACGACGTGCGGCCGCCCAAGTACGTCCCCCCGTTCGCCTGGGGGGGCACGGGCGGCGGCCGTATGAGCAGAGACGGGTTCCTGAAGATCGCCGCGCGGGTGCTCCCGCGGCGCGACGTCGTCGTGGACGACGCCACGCGGGCCATGCTGGAGCGGATTTATGACTGGGCCACGCGCTGAGTTTTGTGCTCGGCCCGTTGCTCCTCGGCCGGGGAACGCGCACATTGTTCAGTTCCGGTGGACAGACGGGTTATGCCGCAAACAGAGCAATACCGACGCGTCGGGAAGTTCGAGCTGCACGAGCCCATCGGCGAAGGGGCGATGGGCGCCGTGTGGAAGGCGTACGATTCCGTCATCCGCCGCTACGTAGCGCTCAAGCTGCTGTCGCGCGCCGGCCGCCCGACCGACGCGCAAGATCGCTTCCTGCGCGAGGCACGGGCCGCCGGCGCGCTGCAACACCCGAACATCGTCACGATCTACGACTTGGGTGAGTCGGACGACCACCTCTTCATCGCGATGGAGCTGGTGGATGGCCGGGACCTGAGCTCGCTGATCGCGCTGAGCGAGCCGCTCGCGCTCGAGCGGAAGCTCGACATCGTGATCGAGGTGCTGCAGGGGCTCTCCTATGCGCACGAGCGTGGCGTCATCCACCGCGACATCAAGCCCTCCAACGTGCGGATCGCCTCCGACGGCTCGGTGAAGATCATGGACTTCGGCATCGCGCGCCTGCAGTCGGCCGACGTGACCGGCTCGGGCGCGATCGTCGGCACGCCGACCTACATGGCGCCGGAGCAGATCACGAACGGCGCGATCACGCCGGCCACCGACATCTTCGCCGTCGGCTGCCTGCTGTACGAGCTGCTGGCCTACCACAAGCCGTTCTCGGGGGAGACCGTGCACGGCGTGCTGTACCAGGTGCTCACCACCGACCCCAAGCCGCTCCGCACCATGGCGCCGTCGATCCCGGCGGCGCTCGAGCGCGTCGTCGGGAAAGCCCTCAACAAGGTGCCGGAGGAGCGCTACGAGACGGCGCGCCAGATGCAGTCGGCGCTGTTCAGCATCCGCGCCGCCCTCTCTGGGGCGACCGACACCACCGAGCGGCTCAGCCTGCGGTGGACGCCGATCCCGGCGGCGGTCCTGCGCCTCGTCACGCACGCGCCGATCAAGTGGCGGGCCGCGGTGCTGACGGCGTTGATGGTCACCGCACTGGTGCTCCTCTACGTATCGCGCTCCCCCTCCCCCGTCGCGGCCCTGCCCGACGCCGAGCTCACGGGTGCCACGCTGGACCAGCTGCTGACGTATCCGATGCCGGCGCATCTCAACGCCGCGCTGGTCGCCCAGCGCGACTCGGCGCTCGCGGCCCGCGACCGGGCCCGGCACGCCGGCGCGATGAAGAACAACGTGCCGTCCCTGATTCTGGCCGAGGCGGTCGTACAGAACGCCGAGCGCGCCCTGCGCACCGGCGACCTCGCGCGGGCCGCGAGCGGCTATCTCGGCGCGATCCCCCAGTACGCCAAGACGCAGGCCGAAGCGGAGACGCTGCAGCAGGAGGCCGAGCAGGCCATCGCGCGCGCGACGACCGTCGTGCACGCACTGGCGACGCGACCCGAAGCGGGACGCGCGGCAACCTCGCTCGCGCGCGCGGACTCGCTCTACAAAGCGATGGATTACGTGGTCTCCCGTCTGGCGGCGCTCGACGCCGAGCAGGTCGGCGTGGCCGCCGGGGTGGCTCCGCCCTCGCTCCAGCCACCCGAGGCGCGCGCCGCGATCGCCGTGCTGCTGCAGGATCTCGAGCGCGCGGTGTCGAGCGAGCGCGTCGGGAACCTGCAGGTGCTGATGCCCGGCATGGCGGAGAAAGATGTGGGGGCGTGGCAGGGCTTCTTCCAGCGCTACACGCGGCTCACCGCCCGATACACCCTCGAACAGCTGAGCCCGCGTGCCGACACGGCGTACGCCACCGTGCGGACCGTCTACCTGTACGTGCCGGCCGGCGGCGGCGCGCAGCGGGAAACGCGCCTCCGCCAGACGATCCGGTTCATCCGGACGCCGAACGGCTGGCGCGTCGCGAACATCCGCGAAGCGCCCTGAGCCGCCCCCCCCCGGTCAGTCCCAGGCGCGCTCGGTGGGAGGCGGCGGCGGCGGGATGGCCACCGAGTCGGCGCGCGCGGTGGCCGGTCCCACGCGGCGCAGCGTCACCGGCTTCTCGAGATCGCCCCCCGACAGCGTGAGCTTCTCCGCATCGAGCTTGAGGCCGTAAACCTGCCACACCCCGTCCCCCAGCGTCAGCCACAGGCTGTCGCCTACCAACCGCCAGCGTGCCACCTGATCGCCGAACTGGGCGGAGCTGTCGGTCCGGACCATGATGTTGCGAATCTCGTCCTCGGTCTTGGCCTGCCATTTCCCTTCGAGACGAGCGCGGGGGCCCGGGGCGGCATGGGCCGTCTGGGCGGAGAGGCCGGGAGCGATCCCGAGCAGCAGGACGAGCACAGTGAGGCGTCGAACCGTCACGAGCGACCGTAGCAAGGAGGAAGCAATACAAACATACCCACCCTGGAGGGGGATGGGTCAGGTTGGGGCGGGCCCGGCCCCCGCCTCGGCCGCCGTGGGCACGGGGGTCCGCTCGTCGGTCATGACGGCCAGCTGCGGCTCCCACTGACGCATCATCCGCACGAACGCACCCGCCAACTCGGGATCGAACTCCGTACCGGCGCGATCTTCAATGTACGACAAGGTCTTCGACTGTGGCCACGCTTCTCGATAGGGCCGGTGGGTGCGGAGGGCGTCGTACACGTCGCACACGTGTACGAGTTTGCTCCCCTCATGGCAATCGCGCCGGAACCGGAACGTGGGATAGCCGTCCCCGTTCAGCATGATGTGGTGCTCGTAGGCCACCACGGCGGCGAGGTCCAGGTCTTCTTCCGCGCGCAGGATGATGCGCGCACCTTCGGCGGGATGCCGGTTCATGAGGGCCCGCTCCGTGTCCGAGAAGCGCCCCGGCTTGGTGAGGACTTCGAGCGGGATTTTCACTTTGCCGATATCGTGCAGCAGTCCGGCCACCCCGAACGCCCGCACGTCCCGTCCCGAGAGCCCGAGCGATTCGGCGAGGGCCATCGCCAGCACCGCGACGTTCATCGAATGAGTCGTCGTGTACTGATCGAACTCCTTCAGCTGCAGCAACGGGATCATGATCTGCCGCCCGCCGTGCATCGCGATCGACAGGGAGCGTACGACCGCCTCCGCCTCTGTGAGCGGCAGCATCCCCCGCGCCTGCACCTCCTCCTGGACCCAACGGACCGCGTCCGCCTCCTCGCTCAGGGAATAGCTGATCGTGGCGGTCGGGATCGCGCCGGCAACCTGCTCATCCCCGCCGCGCACGCCCACCGCCCCGAACCGGATGCTGGAACGGCGCATCTGGCGCGCTTCCGTCGTGTCGATGGCGGAGAGCGTGAGGCGGGCGAGCACCTCGTCGAGGAACTCCTCGAATTCCTCCCGGCTCACGGCATCCGAAAATTCCAGGCGCTGGATCCCCGCGAGCGCCAGCCGCCGCCCCCAATCCCACGCCTTGAGCTCGCGCAGCGGCAGCCGCCCAAACACAATCTCGTCTCCCAGAAACGTGAACAGCGGCTGTGCCTCGGTCGCCTGCAGGTCGTTCAGCTCCCGATACGCCTCGTCGATGGCGCGCTCGCGGGCGGGATGGCCCGGGCGATACAGGGTCATCGCCGCGAGCGCGTGGGCGAACGCGTTGAGGAAGCCCGCAGGGCTGCTCACGGCCGGCTCGCCGGTGGGTCGGCGGCGTTGCGGATCTCGCCGTCGGGCGAGGAGGCCGCGATGAGCAGGCGGGCGTGCGCCCGCGGATCCCGGCGCCACCCGGTCGCAAGCGCCGCCAGCGCGACGAGGAGCTCGGGGGACTTGGCAGCAAGCCTTTCGCGGCCGAACAGCGTGCGGCCGCCCGCGGTGATCTGCAGCAGCGTCTCGAGCGCGACCGGCGCCCTGGTGTACCCCAGGCAGCGCACGGCGAGCGCGCGCAAGTCCCCGGGCAGCGTGCGATCCGTAGCCCGATTCACCAGCAAGGGCACGGCGGCGTCGGGGCAGGCCTGCAGCGCCACGGCGATGCTCAGCGCGAGCCGCAGCGTGCGCGGGTCCTGATCGCGCAGGCCGGTGACGAGCGCCTCGTCGCGCTCGTCGGGCCGCTTCAGCTGGAGCTTGACCGCCTGCCAGCGCACCCGCGCGTCCGCGTGTCGCATGTAGGGGGCGGCCGAGAACCCCGCCGGAGGAGGCCCCAGCTCTTCCAGCAGCGCGATCAGGTTGCGCGTCACGTACCAGCGGCTGTCGTCGAGCCGCGCGACCACGAGCGGCGCGATCTCGGCGCCCATCTTCGCCAGCTGTGCGAGCAACCCGCGCCGCGCGCCGCGCGACTCCGCCACCGCAAGGGCATCGAGCAGCGGCGCGGCCGCCGCCGCGCCCACGAGCGGCACGAGCCGCTCGAGCAGTTTGAAGTCCACCGGCTCGCGGGCGACGATCCGCTGCACGGCGGCCGCCGTGGCGATCTGTGCCCGGACCGTTGCCGCGGCGGCGGTGTCAGCCGCTCCACCCTCGAGCGCGTCGAGCAGCTGCGCCAGCCGGCCCTCGGCCACCACTCGGGCGACCGCCGCAGGAAGACGTGGCCCCATCGTCCCGATCTCCAGGGCCATCGCCACGAGACGATCAGGCTCGGTCGCATGGTGATCGGCCCGCGGCGGCCCCGCCGGCGCGGCCCGCGCCATGCGTTGCAGCGCCTCGCCGTACGCTCCGGGGTTCGGATCGGGGAGCGTCCACCCTGCCAGCAGTTGCTGGACTTGCTCGCGCAACGCCGCGTCCGCCTGCGGTCGCACGGAGGCGGCGCCCGCCTCCGCATGCACCGCGAGCTTGGAGAGCAGGCGCACGAGCGAGTGTGAGATGGTCGCGTGCGAGGTTTCGGCGGCGGCCTTGAGAATGTCGAGCACCGCATCCACCGCCATGCCGTCGGCCGCGTCGGAGACGAACTGACGCCGCTGCGCGAAGTCGCCTCCCATCTCCACCAGTCGCTGTAGCGTGTCGGGCTTGAGCGTCCGAATGAGGCGCGACGTCCGCCGCCGCAGCGCCGCCGCCTCCGCGCTGCCCGCGGTCTTCAGCTCGGCGGCAATCTGCAGCAGGTAACCGACGATCACTTGATCGTACCCGGTGGCCTCGGTCTTCGAGTGCTCGTCGATGGCCTGCGCGATAACCGCCGGCTCCATGGGCGTGGGCCGGGTGTCTTCCGGCGCCGTTGCCAGGGCCGCCCGAGCCAAGCCCACCCACAACTGGGCGGCCCGCGCATCTGTTTCCCCCGCAGCGGGGCCGCCCTCGTCCGTGAGCTCCAGACGCTCGTACGTGAGCGCATGCAGCTGCACGTGCGGCCACGCCGCCAGGCGGTCCCGGTCGCCCAGGCCCAGCGGCTGCCCGGTCCGTTCCGCTTCGACGGCGAGCGTCCGCAGCGCATCGGCCACCTCGCCTTCCTCCACGCCGCGCCGGAACGTGATGGCGCCCAGGTGGTGACGATGCAGCCGGCCGGCGAGCTCCCGCAGCACCGGATGCTTGGGGTCGGTCGCCACACCCTCGATCACGAGCTGGTTGCGGGCCACGCCAAGCGAGACGGTCGCTCGATCCTCGAGCAGCAGCGCGGCGCGCCGGGTCACGCCCGCGGCCGCCGGCGCGAGCGACGGGTGCCCTTCGGGATACATGGAGTGCTTGTGCAGGGCGATCGAAAGCTCGATCAGGAAATCGGCGAGGTCGCGCGACAGGGTCGCGCGTTCACCGGAGGGAGCAGGCATATGGGACGATAAGATATCAGGCTAAGCATAAGCTAGACGCGCAGACGCACAGCGGAGAATAGCAGAGAGGGAGCAGAGAACCCTCTGCCCCCTCCAGCCTGCTCACCTCTGTTGCGTCTGCGCGTCTGCGCGTCTGCCCGTCTGTTGCGTCCGTGCGTCTGTGCGTCTGTCTGTGCGTCTATCTGTGCGTCTATCTGTGCGTCTATCTGTGCGTCTGTGCGTCTGTGCGTCTAGTTGTTAGTACATATCCACCCAGGCGCGCTGAATCGCCAGCTTGGGGTAGGCCGACGACGACAGCGCGGCCGTAAGGGCGCAGGAGGAGTACTGGATGGACGTGTTCCCGGCGAGCGAGACGTCGTCGTTGACCTGGACGCTTGCCGCCATCACGGCTCCGGTGATCTTGTTTCCGGTCCCGGTCATCTTGAGCCCCCCTCGCGCGATGACCACGCCAGTGAACACGAAGCCGCCGGCCACCGTGAAATCACCGTCCACCAGCAGGACGCCCTGACCGCGACCCGTCGTGACCTTCAGGTCCCCCAGCACGTGAATGGTCGGGAAGTAGGACTCGCACGCTCCCGCCGGCGCGGCGCGGTTCGGGTCGCCCCAGTTGGCCGGGGTCGCGCTGGCCTGGCACACGGCGCCGACCGCGATGGGCCCCACGCCGGTGAGCAGCGTACCGCCCGGATACGTGAGGTTCGCCGCCGCGGCGAGCGCCTGGTAGTTCGAGTTCCCATAATTGAAGTACGTATTCGTGTCGCCGGCGGCGGGGGTCGTGAGCACCGGCGGGTTCCCGTTGAGGGTGACGCTCCCGTTGACCGTGGCGGTGGTGGTGGGCGATATCGCGGCGCCGGGCATGTTCGCGCCGGTGGGGCCGCAAGCGGCCCACCCAGCCGGGGCCGCGTCGTTGCCATTCACGCTGACGTTCCCGTTGACCGTGGTATTGCCCTGGGTCGTGATCGCGCCCAGGATGTTCATCTGCGGCAGGTCGAGCCGGAACAACGTGCCGTAGCGGCGCCGCCCGGAAGCCTGGCTTCCCAGGGACCCCGCGTAGCCCTCGGAGACCGCCCAGAAAAACGGCCCGCCGAGGCGCGTGATGATCACTTTGGCGGTGGCGCCCCGGGGCGCGGTGAACGCCATCTGGACCGTGCCCCCGGTCGGCATTTGATTGTTCGCCAGATTCCAGGCGAACGGCACGCGGTTCAACCCCAGATCGGCGGCCGCGGCGGCGCGCGTCGAGCGCACCGTGTTGCCGCCGATGCGGTAGTCCTGGGTCGACACGAACAGGATGCCCCCCATGAGCACACCGATGATCACGATGGCTCCCAGGGACATCATCAGCGCCATGCCCTTCTCTGACCATATCGTCGTACGCATACCCGCCTCATTCCTTTCGGTGACTGCCAATCGGATTCTGGTGACCGCTTACTGCCGGTTGCGCAAGCCGACTTCGATACGCAGCGAGTCGTGGAACACCGTACCACCCGTCCCGCTCAGGTTGACGAGCGACGCCGACTGCCCCCGCACGACGAGGCTGATGCGCGCCACTAGGAGGGGATTCGCGGTAACGGCGCCGTTAACGTCGTAGTAGGCAAACTGTACCCCGCTGGTCCCGTTGGTCGCGTACGGCTGGAACGGGCCGGCGATCGCCTGAGTGGTGTTGCAGACCGGCACCCGGCCGAACAGGCAGTCGAAAAATCCGAGATACCACTGGTTGTCCGTGTCGCGGAACAGCCGGTAGCGCACGCGGCGGACGAACCGAATCCCCGCGCCCACCGGGATGGTGGCAGCGGCCGCGGGCAAGAGGGTGAGCTGGTAGCTCGGATTGGTGGCCGTGATGTCGCCCGCCCGCGTCAGCCCGGTGGCGACCGGGCAGCCATTGGCGGCGTTCGTGGTTACCGACGTCCGCCCGGTGATCCGGGCGAGTGACCAGCCCGCGGGCGGTCCGTTGTTGTAGACGGCGATGGAGTCGCCGACCACCGGAATCCTGGACCAGTTGGTCATCGTCGCGCCGCTGGCGAGGACGACCGGGACCGTCGAGATCAGCCCGCCTGCGTTGACGCACACCACCGAGCTACCGAACGTCGAGCGGAACTCCAGCGCCGAGTCGGACATGGAGAAGATGTCCCCGCCGACGCTCGAGATCCCCCGGAGATCGGAGGGGAGCATCGCGGCCGCCTGGCGGATCTGCTGCCGCGTCTGGATCAGGTCGGTCGTGCTGTTGTAGAAGCGCGACTGCCGCAGCAGCAACTTGACGATGGCGCCCCCCACCAGGCTCATCAGCACCATGGCGATGACGAGCTCGATGAGCGTGAACCCGGCCCGACGAGACGGAGTTGCGTGCAAGGTCAGCATGGCAGAAAGCTCCGGAACGTTTCGGTGCGGGACTGATGGTTGCTCAAGAACGTGACGGCGACCGTCACGTCATCGGCCCGTGCCAGGTGGGCCAGCGTCCACGACTCGGTAATGCCCCGCGTCTTGGTCGAGCCGCCCGCCCGCGCCAAGCAGGTGGTGGCCCGGATCCGCTCGAAGCGCGATTCGGCCACGCCCGCCGCGATGGTGCGAGACTGCGTGCTGGTCAGCGTCGTGATGATCACCGACGCCGTCCCCGCCAGGGCGAGCAGGCCGACGCTGAAGATCACGACGGCGACCAGGAGCTCGATAATCGTGAAGCCACGCTGAGAAGTCATGGGCAGCTCCGTGTGGTGATCTTGCCGAGGCTTGTCACGCAGACGGTATCGGTGCGGCCCCCGAGCGCGATGATGAACTTGGGCGCCGTCGTCACACCGACGGCGTAGCCGCGGGGATCGAACTGGACGTCGTCCCTCGGGCTCGGGCTGAAGGCCAAGGTCGCACCGTAGCGCTTGGAGAAGTCAATTTGCGAACCGAGCTGCACCGGCGTGCCAGACGAATCGACCATGATCTTCAGGATGGTGGTGCCGCTCTTGACCACCCACGCCGCCCGGCTCTGTTGGATCGCGATCGAGCGTCCCCGGAACAGGTAGGAAGTCACGTCGCGGATGGCGGAGTGGCGCGAGCTCGCCACCCAGGTGCCGCGGACCGCCCTGACCGTGATCGACAGCAGCAGGCCCGCGACGACGAACACGATGATCAGCTCGATCATCGTGAAGCCGGCGCGCCGAGACCGCTGCGGGGTCGAGGAACTGAGCACAGACACCTCCCGAAAGTGTAGACCTGCTGCCGACGCGTTCACGGGCAAAGCGCATGCCCGCCGTCCTGCCTCACCAACCGGACCCGTTCACCTTCTGTACAGCGTCAAACTGCAATGCATCGAGACATATGCAACAATGCTTCGTGGTATAACATATAGATGCTATACGACATGTAGTTGTAACATCCGACCAGACGGGGTGTCGAGATTCTGGACACCGTGGTGCGCCCGGTCACACACCCGCCGTGACCGCGGCACGACCCCCAACGTCTGTCCGTCTGTGCGTCTAGTTCTTAGTACATCCCACCCATGCCCCCACCGCCCGGCATCGGCGGCGCCTTCTCCTTCTCCTTCTTCTCCACCACGACGCACTCGGTCGTGAGCAGCAGCGCGGCGATGGACGCCGCGTTCTGCAGCGCGGTGCGGGTCACCTTGGTGGGGTCGATCACGCCCGCGGCGACGAGATCCTCGAAGCTGTCGGTTTGGGCGTTGTAGCCGAAGTTCTTGTCCTTCGACTCCTTCACCTTCCCGATCACGATCGAGGCCTCCGCACCGGCGTTCTGGGCGATCATCCGCATCGGCTCCTCGAGCGAGCGACGCACGATCTCGCTGCCGATCTTCTCGTCTTCATCGCTCCCCTTCACCTTGTCGAGCACGCGCTGGCACCACAGCAGTGCCACACCGCCGCCCGGCACGATGCCTTCCTCGACCGCGGCGCGCGTGGCGTGCAAGGCATCTTCCACCCGTGCCTTCTTCTCCTTCATCTCGGTCTCGGTTGCCGCACCCACGTTGATCACGGCGACGCCGCCCGCCAGCTTCGCGAGCCGCTCCTGCAGCTTCTCCTTGTCGTAGTCCGACGTGGACTTCTCGATCGCCGCCTTGATCTCCTTGATACGGCCCTGGATCGCCTCGGACTTGCCCTTCCCGCCGACGATCGTCGTGTTGTCCTTGTCGATCACGATCCGCTTCGCCTGGCCGAGATCGTTGAGCGTCGCGTTCTCGAGCTTCAGGCCCATCTCTTCCGAGATCACCTGCGGCGCCCCGGTGAGCACGGAGATGTCGACCAGCATCTCCTTGCGGCGGTCGCCGAAGCCCGGCGCCTTCACGGCGCACACCTTCAGCGTGCCGCGCAGCTTGTTGACGACCAGGGTCGCCAGCGCCTCACCCTCCACGTCCTCGGCGATGAGGAGCAGCGGCCGACCGGCCTGCGCCACCTTCTCGAGGATCGGGAGCAGGTCCTTCATCGAGGAGATCTTCTTGTCATGGATCAGGACGTAGGCGTCCTCCAGCACCGCCTCCATCTTTTCGGGATCAGTGATGAAGTAGGGCGAGAGGTAACCACGATCGAACTGCATGCCCTCGACCGTCTCGAGCGTGGTCTCGAGGCCCTTGGCCTCTTCGACCGTGATGACGCCGTCCTTGCCGACCTTCTCCATGGCGTCCGCGATCAGTTTCCCGATCTCCGGGTCGTTGTTCGCCGAGATGGCGCCGACCTGGGCAATGTCCTTCTTGTTGCCGGACGTGGGGACGGAGATCTTCTTCAGCTCCTCGACCACCACCTCCACCGCCCGATCGATCCCGCGCTTCAGCGACATCGGGTTCGAGCCCGCCGTGACGGACTTGAGTCCCTCGCGGAAGATCGCCTGGGCGAGCACGGTCGCCGTGGTCGTCCCGTCACCCGCGAGATCCGACGTCTTGGTCGCCACTTCTTTCACCATCTGGGCGCCCATGTTCTCGATCGGATCTTCCAGCTCGATCTCCTTGGCGACGGTGACGCCGTCCTTGGTGACCGTGGGATTGCCGAACTTCTTGTCGATGACGACGTTCCGGCCCTTCGGGCCGAGCGTGACCTTCACCGCCTCGGCCAACTGGTCCACGCCGCGCTTCAAGCGCGCGCGGGCCTCAACGTTGAACTCCAGCTGCTTTGCAGGCATGTCCGGTTCCTCCTAGAAACCTCAGCCAAGCTTGGCGATGACGTCCGCTTCCTTGATGAGGATGATCTCTTCACCCTCGAGCTCCACCTGAGTGCCGCTGTATTTGCCGTACACCACCCGGTCCCCCACCTTCAGCTCCATCGGGACCAGCGCATCCTTTTCCCGGCGTCCGGGACCCACCGCGATCACCTCGCCCTGGATCGGCTTTTCCTTGGCCGTGTCGGGGATGTAGAGACCGCCCTTCATGGTCTCCGTCTCCTCCATCGGCCGAATCGCCACCCGATCCGCAAGCGGGAAGATCTTGAGCTTCGTCTTCGCAGCCGTTGCGGTTGCCATGGTGCTAGAGTCCTCCACCTCGGTACCTGGTTCTAAGTGCCTGTGGAACAATGTTGTTAGCACTCTCATCTGGAGAGTGCCAAACCAACCGCGAGGAATCTCTCCCCGCGACCGCGGCATGTCAAGGGGGCGGGATCTGGCGTCCGAGGGCCGGCGAGGCGGCCAGTGAGTCCACGATGGCGCGGGCGTGGTCCGGCGTCGCGGCCCCCAGGGAATCGAGGGGCGCGGACACGGCGGCCACGATCACTCCGGTGCGCGTGTCCGCCAGGCGCACATGGATCCAGGTGACGGCGGGGGGCTCCGGGTCGCGGAACGTGAACGCGAGCAGGAACGCGGTGGGCCTGCCCCCGCCGCGGACGTGGCGGCGCACCGTGAATCCTCGATGCTCGAGCCCCGCCGCGATCTCCTCCCC
>WNFX01000738.1_pt1 | contig 32851 bp, 31 predicted proteins | sample 5400111 | NCBI WGS metagenome assembly WNFX01 (sample SAMN13153363, study PRJNA577476) | soil metagenome | isolation source: 40 cm soil or saprolite under grassland replicate 1 | place: USA:California | collected 2016-06-15 | reverse complement strand
ATGGCAGCGGCGCATCCTGCATGAAGCCCAGGGAGAGGGCTACGACTTCAGCCATGCCAAGCTGCGCGAGGTGACCTACGCCGAGCTACGACCGCCTCGACGGCGCCTGCTCCACCGGCGTGTCGCAGAGGCGCTGGAAAGGGTATATGCGAACAACTTGGATTCCGTCAGTGGCCAGATGGCGTCGCACTATGAGCAAGCAGGGGTCGTCGAGCGGGCCATTGCCTCCTATCAACGAGCAGCGGAGGTGGCCCAACGGGTCTATGCCCATACAGAGGCCCTTGCCGCCTACCGGCGTGCCCTGGCACTCCTGGAAGCGGCACCATCGAGTGAAGCCCAGCGGGAGAAGATTGCCCAACTCCACCAGCGGGTGGGTGATGTCCTCTCTTTGACTGGACAGTATGAGGAAGCGAAGCTCGCCTATGAGAGAGCTCTCTCCCACGTACCCAACCATGATCGCATCTGGCTGGCTCGCCTCCATCGTGAATTTGGAGCGATCTTCATTGAACAACATCGATACGAAGAGGCGCTGCAAGCCTACGGTACGGCTGAAGTCATCCTGGGGCCGGACTCTCCCCAGTCAACGCCCGAGGAGTGGCAAGAGTGGGTACGGATACAGATTCGTCGAATGGACATTCATTATATGCTTGGCCACGTCGATGAGTTGACTGAACTTATCGAGAAAACCCAACCGATTGTCGAACAGTATGGGACTCCGGCTCAACGTGCTGAGTTCTTCCAGTGCATGTTGAGCTTATTCTACAGGCGCGATCGTTATGTGATCTCAGAAGAAGCCCTCGGCTATGGTCGATCTGCACTGAGCACCATCCAGGAAACAGGCGACGAGTTACAGATTGCCTGGGTGCAATTTGAGCTGGGATTTGCGTATCTGTGGTACGGCGACCTGGATGCAGCAGAAGAACAGATGCAAGCCGCCCTGGCCGTAGAAGAACGAACTGGGAATGTGTCAAAGCAGAACCTCTGCCTCACGTACTTAGCCACGCTCTACCGGAAACGCGGGCAGGTGAAAGAAACCCGAGACTATGCTTCGCGTGCGCTGACCGTCGCAACAGCAATGAAGCTACCCCCTTATATCGCTATGGCCACAGCCAATCTAGCGTGGGTGGCCTGGCGTGAAGGAAAGAACGCGGAAGCAGAACAGAATGGCAAGGCTGCCCTGGAATTCTGGCGGTCCTCGGAGATGGTCTACCCATTTCAATGGACGGCGCTCTGGCCGCTCATCGACATCATGCTGGGTCAAGATGAACTCTCACAAGCCATGGACTATGCCTGTCGGCTGTTTGTCCCAGGGCAACAACTCTTGCCCAATGGGTTGACTGCCATCACAGAGGCAGCGATACAGGCCTGGGACTCCGGCCAACCGGAAACTGTTCGCCCCTCCCTACAACAGGCCATCACATTGGCCCAGGAGATGGGCTATCTCTAAATACCGAAGTGGTCAGATTCGTGATGGTCTGTCAAGAAAAGACCTTTGCAAGGAAGGTCATTTCTTGTATGGATCATTTGCCGGGGGCGGGACGGGTGCCTGACTTTCAACAGGTGTAGGCATCATAAGCCGATCTCCATCACGAGGGAACTAGCCTCGTTTTAGATCAGCTTGCCTTACTCGGTCAAGTTAGGAAGCGCGATGTCCGTAGCGGACAGGGAAGCGGATGAAAATCGCATATTTCGTGCGTGAGCGGTAGTAGTATGTGATTTACAGGCGAAATGCCTCTATTTACTTATCAACAACCACAAATGTGGTCCAAACACAAACAGACCAATCACAATTGAAAGCATAGCACTTAACAAAACTGCGCCTGCTGCCACATCCTTTGCGATTTTTGCCAGGGGATGGTAATCAGGCGAAATCAGGTCAATACATAACTCGAAGACTGTATTGAACATCTCTGCAATGAACACGCCGGTAATCGCTACAAAGATCATGGCAAACTCGACGGCGGAAATGCGCAACACAATGCCTAGCAGAAGCGCCAGGATTGCGATGGAGACATGTACACGTGCGTTCCGCTGGGTGCGAAGGGCATACCAGAGTCCCCTGAAAGCATGACCAAAACCAGCAATGAATTGTGCCCACTCGCTCTTCAGCGATTGCTGATATGGTGGCCTGGAGTCACTCATAGTGGCTATGCTTTCTGCTCTATTACTTCCATTACGGCTTGCTGTATGCGTACCATTGCCTGGTAACCTGCTTCGGTTTGATCATCGTAGCCGATCAGGTGCAGTACACCATGTGAGAGGAGATAGAGTAATTCGTATGCAGGCTTGTGCTCTGCTTCAGTGGCCTGGCGTACCACGGTTGGCCACGAAATAACAATATCACCTAGATGCCTGGTCAGTTCAGCAGGAGTAACAAAAGCTTGCTTCGTTTGATTTTCCTCTCCATTGAGCGCATCAGGCAATATCCAAAGTTGATCGGCAGGCGCGCTTACTATGGGCTTATCCAGCAAAGGAAATGAAAGCACATCTGTGGGTTTGTCCTGACATCGATATTGCTTATTCAGGTGGCGCATGGTCTCATCACTGGTAATCAGCAATGTCAGCATTACAGGTTGCGTGATACCCGCTTTATATAGGGTCTGAGTAACTACTGCCTCAACTGGGAGGGAAGAAAGCAGGGACTGAATAGCTTTTTCGTCCGCTTCATTATCCAAGTCTATAGAGAGTTCGACCTGCGAATCGTGTTCTTCCATAACGCCTCAAAAAGAATTATGAAAAAACCTCTGACAGAATCCATAGCTTGTTTATGGGATTTCTGTCAGAGGCATTAGTTGATTTATTGTCCTTTACGGATGGCTTTGCGCCGTTTAGCTGCTTCTTTTCTTTTACGTTTAACGCTCGGCTTTTCGTAATACCCCCTGCGGCGAGCTTCAGCTAAAATGCCATCCTGCTGAATCTTGCGGTTGAAACGTTTCAGAGCTGTTTCAAAAGAGTCATTTTCGCCGATTTTGACTTCTGACACCACGATCACCCCCTTGTGGCCTATATTCGAGGCGTACAAGGAATTTGACTTACATATCCTCATCGACCTGCGCGAAAATTATAGTCCACTCCCTATTTAGTGTCAAGATTGTGTTGAGGTATCACAACGGGTTGAAAGGGCTGACTCTTCATTGTCACTTGTTTGCCAATAGTGAACGTAAATATGAAGAAGCCAATCGCTAAAACGCTGAACAGGCTAATGGTGCGATCAATCAGAATAGCCGCCGCCGCCAGACTCGTATTGGCTGTGAAAAGCGCAATCATAGCTAGCATGCCACCTTCGACCAAACCGACACCTCCGCCTGTAAAGGGAACTGCCGTTAATAAAGCCTCACCGAGAGCTATAAAGAGCGCGGCAGCGAGGATGTGTATGAAGCTTCCGCTAATCAAGCCGAGCGCCAGAGCAATAAAGAAGAATCGCAATGACTCACAGGCCCATACCCCAACAGTGAGAGATGTTAAAGTGGGAACGCGACGAAATGAACCAAGGGTACCTTCCTGGAAATGATTGTAGTGGCCGCGAAAACGTTTTGGTATCACCCTGGCGATCTGTGTAGGCAAGATGCGCAGTACGAAAAGTCCAATAGCTCCAGCAATTACAACTACCAGGGTAATCTTCAGACCTATCTGCAACTGGGGTGGCAGATTTTCGTGGAGGCTAATCATGACGGCCGGGATAAAAAGCAACAGCAGAACAATCAGGTCCATGAGACGTTCAGCAAGCACGGTGCCGAAAGTCCTTGACGCGGGAAGCCCTGCTTCCTTACGTAACAAGTATGCCCGGTATAAGTCACCCAGTTTGGCGGGAACAATCACATTTGCAAACCAGGAAACGTAGATAATCTCAAGAAGTTTTGGGGATTTCGGTAGTTCAACGCCATTCGTCTTTGTATAGCCCGCATTTTGCAAGAGTAGCTTCCAGCGTAGTGTACGTATAGGAAATGAAAGGTAATAGATAATAAAAGCAGCAAGAACAAAGTAGAAATTAGCGCTGCGAATTGCAGTCCATGTTTGCTGTGGATTTATATTGGCCTTTTGCACAAAGAAAACTATTGCAACTATTGCAATAGCCAACGGCACGAAAGTGCGCCATTTCAGGAGTTTCTTACCTATTGAAAGCTGCTCTTGAGTTATCTCCGGCTCTTTCTGTGTCTCCTGCTTGAGAAGTTCCTCCTTTGTTTTCTCTATATCTTCAGTTTGGTTATCTTGTACAGATGATACATTTGTTTCGGAAGCACTACCAGTGTTCTGCGTAATCAAATTATCCTCCAAATACCTTTAATCCGATACGTCAGGCGTTACCCTCTTTAGACGTATCAACGCGATGAGTAGTAACGCGATAAGGTTCGTTAAACTGTGGACAAATAGATCGTCAACTAAATTATGTATACAGACGGCGATTAAAGCAGCCAGTAGTCCAATCGCTAATGCTCTATCGTTAGTGAGCTTGCGAACAACTTCAAATTGCTCTTGCTCTCGAAAATATTGTATCAGGCTGAGCGGACGCAAAAGCAGAATGAGCTTGTTATGCTTTCCCAAAGGCGCCTGAATAACAGGTTTCGTCTGCGGTAGATGTGCTTTTGCCTGCTTCCATTTCTTGTTGATTTCTAGAAACGATTGTCCGCCTGCGATAAAGACAGCGAGCAAGAAAAGTATGAAGGCTAGCAATCCAATTAAACCAGTTTCAGCAGCTATATTAATGTAATAATTATGCGCGTGCCCTAAAGGGTTCGTGAAAATAGTTATAAAGTACTGGGGATAGGCATCAGCATAGTTACCAATACCAACGCCGAGCACAGGATGATCCATAAACATATGCAACCCGGCAAACCAGTGGGCCAGGCGCTCGGCGGTTGAGTAATCTTGATTAGTAGGCTTAATAAAGGAAATTTGAACCAGGCCAAGGAAATGCATGATTGGGGAGAAGATATGAAGAGGTATCCAACCGGCCAAAAGTGCTTCGAAAATGCCTAGCAGTAGGATGATGAACACTCTCATGAATGCACGTATGCGCGGCATACCAGCTAATACAATAAATACAAGCGCTGCTGCAATTGCCATCTCCCCACCGCGCGACTGCGAAAGATATTCTGCAATGCTGAGAATGATAGCTGTCAGACCTGCCAGCATGCGTGTCAGCCAGTTACGCTCGAGCAAGCTTAGCGCAAGGCTAATACTCAAGGGGATGTTGATATAACCCGCGTATGGATTGGGCTGATCGAATGTACCATACACGCGTAGACTGGCATCGCGAATGAATGATTGGGGACCAAGATTGAAGTATGCCTGAATGTATCCATAGAAAGCTTGTGAAATCCCCGCGAGACAAATAAGAACCACAATTGTCCAGATCTGACTACGGGTGCGCAAGTATTGACCTCCCAGGAGGATTACTACAACAAATTCCATCCATTTGCTGATTTCCTTCAGACTAGAACTGATGTTGATGGCCACCATCGTTGAAAGTACCATTGTACAGATGAGAGCCAGCATAGCAATCACAAGGTAGGATGGAATATGTGAGGCTTCACGATCACGCGGGCCTATCTTCTGATGCAGTCCGAAACTCATAAGCCAGCCTATTGCCATGAAAATTACGAGCAGATCGGCGCTATTCAGGCGTAGTCCCTGGATAGCTATGAAGTCTAATGAACCCCAGGGCACACAAAAGGCCATTAAGTAGAGCGCAACACGTGGACGCAAAATTGTCCACACCAGTACAGCAAGATAAAGCACAAGGCGAAAATTCCATGGCGGAGGCGGAACAAGCAAAAACAAAAGGGCAATAACAACACATATCAAACCCGTCAGGTTTGATGATGTAACAAAGTCGCGAGACGCGCGATATATTGTATGAAAGCGAGAAACGTGGCGAGCCGTTATATATCCGCCAACGCCTGGATTATTCATGAGTGTTATAATCTCTATTCAACAAACGTTTGAAAGAACAACCAGTATCTTAACCATCAGACTGTGGACAAGTACGAGGTATGAGTGCTGAACCACTCGATAGTACGCCTTAGCCCATCTTCCATCGAGACATTATGCTGCCAGCCTAGCACTTGCTGTGCTTTAGAAATATCCGGGCGCCGGCGTTCAGGATCATCTATGCGACTGGGTTCAAAAATGATCGTAGATAAAGCCTGGCATAATTGGATAATAGTCTGAGCAAACTCAAGTACAGTATGCTCTTCCGTATTTCCGAGGTTAAATACCTCACCCGCAGTAAAAGGCTTAAATTGTGCTAACAGCAAACCCTCAACCAGGTCACTCACATAACAGATGCTGCGGGTTATAGTGCCGTCACCATAGATAGTCAAGGGCTTGTTTTGCAAAGCCTGGGTGATGAAATTGGGAATCATACGACCATCGTCTGCCTGGCTATGTGGGCCATAGGTATTGAAGATACGTACAATACGCGCATTGACCTGAAATTGCCGGTAATATTCCATCGTCAGCGTTTCGCCGAGACGTTTACTCTCATCGTAACAGGCGCGTGGCCCAATTGGGTTTACATTTCCCCAGTAGTCTTCGCGTTGTGGATGAACAAGTGGATCTCCATAAGCTTCTGAGGTTGAGGAGAACAGGAAGAGCGCCTTCTGCTTGCGTGCCTGTTCGAGCATCTGGTATGATCCCAGGCTGTTGACCATAATGGTTTCAATAGGGTGTTCCATGTAACCCACCGGACTGGCCGGACTTGCCAGGTGAAAGATAGCTTCTGCTTCAAAGCTAAAGGGCTGTGTTACATCGTGCTGGACAAACGTGAAACGTGGATTATTGCGCAATGAGTCAAGGTTTTGCTCTGAGCCAGTGAGAAGATTATCTAGACATAACACACTGTGTCCATCTTTTAATAAGCGGGCGCAAAGATGGGATCCTATAAATCCTGCTCCACCAGTGACGACGATTTTCAATGAATTGGTCCTCCAAAGTATTGAAGAGATAAATGATGTCCGTAGCGGATATGATTTCTGAGTATGATGATAGGAGAAGCAAGTCAATCATCCTTGCCAGGCGCCTAAATTTATCATACTTTAATGCCAGACGATTGGCATAGACCAAGGTAACGATATAGGACGCTTATCAATTCGCCTGGAACAAATTCTCATTCTATTATAATATGACGCACACAAAGGAGATTAGTTTCACATGGCACTAATACTTTCCCGTACTAACATCGAACATTGCTTGAATATGGCAGAAGCTATTGAAGCTATGCACATTGCATTCGGAGCATTGAGTGCTGGACACGCGCAGGTTCCGCAGCGCATAGCCGTGGGTCTGTCAGAGCAGGGCGTTGCTTTGCTTATGCCATCGTTATTACAAACGATGGAACGACATGCCTTTGGTCTAAAGGTAGTTGCAGTCATGCCAAGGAATCTGTTGAAAAATTTGCCGCGCATCTTTGCCTCCGTCCTTTTACTAGATGCCACTACAGGTAAAACACAGGCGATTCTCGAAGGTGGATGGTTGACTGCAATGCGCACCGGCGCTGCCTCGGGCCTGGCAACTTCGCTACTTGCTCGCCAGGATGCTGATGTATTAGCGTTGTTTGGGGCAGGTGTCCAGGCTCCCATGCAGGTGCAGGCCATTCATACTGTGCGACCTTTACGCGAGGTGCGTGTGGTGAATCGTAGCAAGGAGCATTTTCAACAACTAGTCACGACTTTACAGGCTTTACTTGGTGCAGGTTGTCCACACATCTATCGTGCATCTTCTGCACATGAGGCTCTTTCAGGGGCGTTGCTCGTGGCATGTGCTACAACTGCGACTGCTCCTCTCTTTCATTGGAGTGATGTTGCTCTGGGAGCGCATATCAATGCAATTGGTGCATTCACACCAGAGATGTGTGAAGTGGACGCCGAAACGCTTGCCCATGCGCGTATCGTAGTTGACGAGCGCGAATCAGCGCTTGTTGAAGCAGGTGACCTGTTACAAGCACTGGCCAAAGGACAGATCAGGGGCGCTGAAAACTGGGTCGAATTGGGCGATCTGGTGAGAGGGACACAGCCAAGTCGTCAGACAGCAGAAGAAATCACGTTTTTTAAGTCTGTTGGTCTTGCTGTGCAGGATGTTGCTGTAGCTTTGCATGTCTACGGAAGAGCGCGAGCACTGGGTATCGGGATCGAGGTAGAAGTCTAGCCGTGCTTGCGTTTCCACCTTCTGTACATGATCTCATCGCCCAGGCTCAGAAAACCCCAGGTTGTGAAGCCGTGTATGATTACGACTGCTAATAGCGAGCGTGGCTCAGGTTGTGCCAGATACACAGAACTGAATACAAGGCCAGCCAACCCTACTCCTCCGACACTGCGCCAATTCCACTTGCCCAGGCGGTGATAGAGCGTGTAAGTGACAATGCTCATCAACCATCCCCAACCTATCCAGCCTGTCCACTGGGTGATTGCTGCCAGTAAGAAGCCTCGGAAAAATAACTCTTCGACTGGGCCATTAATAACCAGGTAATAGAAACCCTGTAGCACATGGTCGCCGAGTGTAGGCCAGCGAAACCCGGGGCCAACGACGTAGATGCGATACAGAACAGCAAAACATGTCATCATGATACCAACAACAAGTCCAATGATGAGTTGTTGTGGCCAGTTATTTAGTGTCAGCCCCAAAAAAGCAAGTGGTAAGTGAAAAATGGCGATGTAGAGAAAGGGGATAGTGGCTAAGGGTATAATGCGCATGAGCACGTCTGGCCATAGCCAGCGCCAGGTATCGGCAACTGTAGATCGTATGACTTGAGGTGATTTTATTGTTGACACTTGTATACCTGATACTAAGAAGTAGCGTCCACGAGCCTGGGATCAAGTCCAGGCTCATGGGTACGGAGGTAATGCTTTCCTCAGAATTGCGATTGCTGCGCAGCACCTCCCGTAAAGTCGGTGCTCAAGGGTTTGACGCCAGTCGGCTGTGTGGGATCAATGGCAAAGACAATGTTGTCGCGAGTCGGAACGCGCTCATTAGTCGAGGAGCCGTAGGTCACCGGTGGCAGCAATCCACCGAGATCAACATTTTTCAGTGACTCGAACGCTGTTAAGAGGCCATCGCGAGTGACATCGTTGTTATCGAAAGCTTTCTTCAGAATAGCGTAGGTGATCTTCGACTCCGTATAGCCGAACTGGAAGAAACCATCCGGTTTCTGGTCAGGGGCGTATTTGGCAACATCATTGAGCATCTGCGCCATGCCTGGCTGGCTTGTATCACCCCAGGTTGCCCCTTGGGACACGAGCCAGGCATGACTCAACAATGCGCCCAGACCAGGAACAGCCAGCAATGCCTGTGCGAATGCCGGACTTTGCAGAATCCACTGTGGGTTATAGCCCAGCTTATAAGCGGTGACGATGATACCCGCAGTGGCGGTTGGGATAGCAGTGAGGAAGACATACTTTGCGCCAGCCGACTTCAACTGCGAAACCTGTGCGGTAAAGTCCTTATCGGTTGCCGCATAAGTTGCCTGACCCACGTCGTGCAGGTGATAGAAGCTGACCGCTTCTTTGTATCCGGTTAAACCATCCTGGCCGTATTCATCGTTCTGGTAGATGATGCCGACTGAGGGCTTCTGAACACCCAGCTTGTTGACAACATAGTCGAAAGCATTCTCGACTTGCAGTCGGTATGGCGTGCCCAAAAGAATGAGATATTTCTCACGTGCCAGGGCAGAGGACAGCGTGGCAGCGGATACCAACATATGATCGGCGGTGGCCAGGTCTTTAATGGCGAACGTCGTAGGCGTACCCAGGCTATCAGCGATCATCGCTACCTGGTTGTGAATCTGGTTATAGAACTGAACCTGGAGTTGTGGGTTGTACTGCGTGTCCTCTTCAAGGAATTTTACCTTGTAGCCATCAATACCTCCTTTAGTATTGACGGAGTCGAAGTAAACCTTAACGCCCCTTGCCAGCGGCTTGCCTATCGGGTCCGCAACTGGTCCGGAATAAGGCGACAGGATACCAAGCGTGATTGTTTTGTTCGTGACATCGACACCAGGACCTACTTTGAGACTACTCGTGGAAGTGCCTGAACTGCTGGCACAGCCGGAGAGCGCCATCAGAATTGTGGCGAGAGTAAGTAGGCACGAATAAAAGATCTTGTTGTTGATCATGTGTTGCACCTCTTCATGATACACTCGAGATAACGTTGGTTGAGAACGAAAACAGCGCTATGTCTATCGAATTTCTACTGTGTGTGACCTGCGACAGTAGTTAATAGCTAATTGCTAAGCATCTTCGCCTTTTGTGACTGCTGAGTCTTCAATGTCGAGTTGTGCATCGGCAGTGGATGGCAGGTTGGTAATCTCGGCAGGTTCACCTCCTTCTCCCCCATGGATATTGAATTTGCGTACAAATGCCCGGCTGCGGCGCACCAATCCGATAACACCTCCAGGCTCAAAAAGCAGGAATGCAATGATCAAGAAACCGTAGATAAGTGCATTCAGATCACCACTCGTCAGGCCCCCTGAGCTGCCTCCTACCGGTAAAAGCGAGAATTGATCAAGCACCAGCGGTAGCCCAAAAACAAAAGCCGCTCCCAGGATTGATCCCCATACACTGGCAATGCCACCCACAATGATAGCTGCGACGAATTGAATGGAGAGCGTTAGATTCCAATAGTTCGGTATGACGTAGCGGCTATATGAGGCAAAAAGAGCGCCCGAGATGCCGGCCAAAAACGAAGACAGGATGAAGGCGCCCATCTTTACCTTAAAGAGGTTGATCCCCATAATGGTCGCACCTACCTCATTATCGCGTACGGCCTTGAAAGCTCGCCCTACTCGTGAGCGCATCACGTTGCCCACGAAAAGTGCCGATAAAGCCAATAGAAGAAGGATCAGCAGGAAAAACTGCTGGCCCGACGTAAGCGTAATGCCGAAGATAGTGTTTTGTTGGTCGAACGAGAAATCACCGATGGCTGGCGCTGGAAAAGTACGTCCCTGTGGGCCACCGGATATGGCGCGAGCATTCATAAAGAAGTAGTTTCCTATGAAGACCAGTGACAGTGTCACAATTCCCAGGTAGAAGCCTTTCAGCCGCAGCGCTGTTGGGCCAATCAAAGCGCCCACCAGGGCAGCCACTATGCCAGCCGCTGGTAACCAGATCAAGAATGATAAGCCTAATCCAAGTGGGTCAAGTGGGGTAGTTGGCGGGGTACCGCCAAGTACAGCTGCTGTATAAGCACCGATGGCCATAAAAAATGCGATGCCCAGCGAAACCTGGCCCGTATAGCCAGAAAGCACATTCAGCCCCAGCGCCGCGATAGCTGCGATCAACGTATAATTGACGATTGTTAGCCAGTCTTCAGTTGCGACGGAGAAGAAAACGATCACGACTACCAGAGCCAGACACAAGGCAACCCAGCGTGAAACGCTCCCAAGTAGCCGGGGTGGCTGAGCCTGGACATCAATTGACTCTTCCCTGGTTGTTGCGGAAGCACTCATATCCGCTCCGCCTTTCGCGTACCGAAGAGGCCGTAGGGCCGAATAAGCAGTACGAGAATCATAATGAGGTAAGGAGTGATCTCATGAAAACCTGCACCCAGGATATTCGCGAAATGGCTTTCGTAACCAGCAGTCACCACCTCTGCCAGGCCAATAATAATTCCACCCACCACGGCCCCGCTCACAGAATCGATCCCTCCCAGGATAATGGCAGGGAAAGCGAGGAGTGCTATACTCCCAAGTGTAGGATCGATTGCAATAGCATTGATAGCGAGAAAGATGCCGCCAATTGTGGCGATGGCGGCAGCAATACCCCAGGCCAGCGCATACACCGTGCGAATGTTGATGCCCATTGCCTGCGCAGCTTCCTGGTCAATTGCGGTAGCTCGCATTGCCAGTCCATATTTCGTGAAACGGAAAAAGTAATAAAGGGCAGCGCACAACAAGACCGTGACAATGATGGTCCATAGTTCATTGGCGCCAAGGTGGACGCCACCAATATTAAAACCACTGGTGAATTCAAAAGGCGTGGCGGCGGGAATAGGGTTCGATCCCCACTTCGCAATAACGAGAGTGCGAAGCACAATATCCAGGCCGATAGTAATCATGAGGATTGAAAACACTGGGCGACCAATCATGCGCCGAAGGACAAAACGCTCAAAGAGTAAACCGATGAACACGGTCACAGTAATGCCCAGTAGTAGTGCCACAAAGAACGCTAAATGCCACTCGAATACTCCGGCTGAGACGATGTATGCTCCTACGAGCAGCAACTCACCCTGGGCAAAATTAATGACCTCGCTGGCTTTGAAGATAATGGTAAAACCTAGACCGATGAGCGCGTAGATGCATCCGAGCGCAACCCCTGCAAAGATGAGTTGAATAAAGTAAGCCATGACCTCTCCTGATTTGCAGAAATGTCTAACGGCTGTCGTCGGTCGGAATGGACATCTTCTCTGTAGAATCTACGCCACCACTACCGAATTCTTCACCGAGGTACGCTTTAATCACATCAGGATTTGCCTGAATCTCAGCCGGAACGCCTTGAACGATCACTCGTCCGAAATCAAGTACCAGGATTCGATCAGCTATACCCATTACAACCGCCATATCATGCTCAACCAGAATCTGAGTCACACCGAGCTGCTCTTTGATATCCAGGATGATCAACGCAATGTCCTCCGTTTCCTCCAGGCTCATACCAGAGACTGGCTCATCCAGTAACAGCAACTTTGGTTCCAGCGCCAACGCACGAGCGAGGTCGGCGCGCTTTTGCAGCCCGTAAGGCAGACTTCCCAGCGGATAGTTGCTTAAGTGTTTTAAGCCCAGCAAATCGAGCAAGTGTAAACAATAGGCGCGGTTCTTCTTCTCTTCATTGCGGGTCGTGCCGATATAGATGCCACCGCGCAGGATGTCGCTGTGCATACGTATGTGCCGGCCCAGCAGCAGATAATCCAATACTGTCGAGGTAGGGAATTGTCCCAGATTCTGGAAGGTACGTGCAATACCAGCGTGTGCCACCTGATGGGTTTTTAGCTGCAGAAGGTTGCGTCCATCGAAAGTCACTCTGCCCGCGATTGGCTGATAGACACGCGAGAGTACATTGAACAGTGACGTTTTACCTGCACCATTGGGACCAATCACCGCGAACAGTTCCCCGGGCATCACCTGAAACGAAACATCGGTAAGTGCCTTGACGCCGGCAAAATGTACCGATATCCCATCAACTGAAAGTATTGGTGGTGTCATTACGTCTTGATCGAGTGCGTTCATCCTGGCGGGTATGTCGCTCAAATGGACCACCTCCTCTCAGGACGGTGTTGGCGGATCGTAGCCATGCTGCGCTCTTCACCTTCGTGCAACCCCAGATAAAATTTGCGTACACTCTCCTCCTGCAAAAGCTCAGCAGCAGATTTCGCCAGAGCGACCTTGCCGGTGTCCAATACATACCCATAGCTGGCGATGGTGAGTGCCATCCGCGCGTTCTGCTCAACCAGTAATACAGCCGTACCCCTGGCGTTGATTTCAGAAATAATGGAGCGAATCTGTTGGACCATGAATGGCGCAAGACCGAGGGAAGGTTCATCCAGTAGCATCAATTTGGGGTTTGTCATCAAGCCTCGGCCAATAGCGAGCATTTGTTGCTCACCGCCGGAGAGGTAGCCTGCGACGCTTTTGCGGCGCTTGCGTAGTAATGGAAATAATTCCATCACCCGATCATAGGCATGACGCACAGCAACGTGGTCACGTGAGGAGATCGCACCCATCCGCAGATTCTCATCAACAGTCAGATCAGCAAAGAGTCTTCGTCCTTCCAGAACCTGAACAATGCCACGCTGGACGATCTGAGTGGCGTTGAGGCGATCAATACGCTCGCCGTCAAAGAGGATAGAGCCGCGTATTATACTGGCATTGTGGAAGTTAAGAAGGCCTGAGATTGCCCGCAGGGTTGTGGATTTGCCCGCACCATTCGTGCCCAACAAGGCTACTACCGTCTTATCCGGTACCTCTAGCGAGATACCCTGCACAGCCGGAACAACATTGTGATAGGTGATGGCGATGTCCTGGAGAAGCAGCATTGCATATCCTCCTAAGGGCAGCATTCGAGGAGTTAACAGGTTGAAAAATACTTTTTCTGAACATTTTCAAAAAGCTGTTTGAGAGAAGTTGATAAACTAATCTCTTCACAATTGGGTATACTATACAATACCATCCTGAAATCTACAAGATTTCAGTTACTATCCGATACCTAATGCCTCATCTTCTCCAACCGTGCCAGACCCTCTTCCGCCTTTTTCCGTGAAAAATTGCCCTCGCTCAACGCCGCATCACTTTTTCTCGTGAGCCGTTGATAGAAAGCCTTACCCTGCTCGTATATCTCTCCCTTTGGATCGTCTTCTTCGAGCATTTCAATGAGCATGTCCGCTGCCCTGGCATACTTACCAGTATGTTCAAAGTAACGGAACAGCAGAAACCTGGTCCTCATAGGTAGTTCGTATTCGCTTAACAGGGACAGGAGATCCTCAAGTTCTGGAACGGTAGCTGTGCTACTGGTGGTGGTATCGAGTAACAAAACCTCAAGAACCAGGTTTAAGGACCTGATATAGCTATAATAGCTTTCACTGGTGTTCCCTTGATCCCGATAAATGTCACCTTCTGCTTTGAGGAGTATGGAGAGCAACCAGCATTTTTCGGTGTCCAACGTATCAAATGATGTGAGCATCGATAACAACATCTCATCAGGTACCGAGCGCATAAAACCGATGCCCATACCGAAGACCTGTTTGCATTGCTCATCGACGAGTTTATGAGCTGCTGTATAGTCCTGGATTTGCCTGTTGTACAGAACCTGAGCTAATGCTCTACCAAACTCTTCGGCTATCCTCAGAATATAGTCTCTTTGTGACATAGAAGCTCAATTCCATCTCTACTAAAGGCGTGCTATTGCTTGCTCAATTCGTTGCATCGTGCGCTCGCGTCCAAGTACTTCCATCATCTGGAAAAGAGGAGGCGTAGCTGTTCTTCCGCTGATTGCTAAGCGGATTGAGCCGAAAAGTTGCCCCGTTTTCAGACCAAGTTCGACCGCTAATTCGCGCATCGGCGTTTCTATGACACTATGCTCCCACTTTCCTATCCCAGATAAAAGATTCTGGGCACTTGAAAGAGCGAACTTTGTGCGTTCTGCATCCATACCTTTTTGGATCAGCAATGCGGTGTCATAAACAAGATCGTCGGAATAAAAGAATGAAACCGCGTGCGCTGCCTCGCCCAAGGTTCTCAAACGCTCCTGCTCTAAAGAGAGGACGCGAGAGGTGTAGTCAAAATCAAGGGGACGCGAGATGCTATCCGGCAATCCCCCATCGGCCTCGGGGCGTTCCATGTAGGGAATGGTCAGCCTGGTGAACTCCTCCAGGGGCAGTTGGCGAATATAGACTCCGTTCATCCACTCGAGCTTCTCCATATCGAGAATGCCACCCGAGATGCCGACACGATCCAACGAGAAAACTCGAATTAACTCATCACGTGTGAAGAACTCCGTTTTATCATCATAGGACCAACCGAGCAAGGCCAGGAAGTTGAAGACTGCCTCCGGCAAAAACCCCCGGTGCTGTAACTCTTTCCACGAGGGCGCGGCATGGCGCTTACTGAGTTTCTTTTTATCTTTTCCCAGCACATCTGGAACGTGGTAGAGCAGAGGTGGCTGCCATCCGAGCGCTTGCCAGATGTGCATATGCCATGGTACGCTGGATATCCATTCTTCACCCCTCAGCAGGTGCGTTATCCCCATCAAGTGGTCATCGATGATATGCGCGAGATGATAGGTAGGCAAACCATCTGTCTTGAGTATGATTTTATCGTCAATGTCGACATTCTTGAAGGTGATGTCGCCATGAAGCTCGTCATGCACAACTGTCTCGCCCTCCAATGGCATTGCGAAACGGACTACCCAGCTGAGGCCAGCAGCATCCTTGGCATCACGCTCTGCTTCGCTCAGATAGCGACAGCGCCGGTCGTAACGCGGAGGCAAATTTTTTGCTGTTTGCTCCTTGCGCATCTGCTCAAGTCGTGCTGACGTGCAGTAGCAATGATAAGCATGACCCGATGCAATTAACTGATGTGCGTATTGTTGGTAGAGCGCTCGGCGCTGCGTCTGGTAGTAAGGCCCAAATGGTCCGCCGACCACGGGTCCCTCGTCGAAATCCATGCCGAGCCATTTTAAGCCATCGATAAGGTAATCGACCGCGCCATCAACTGTACGTGCCATATCAGTATCCTCGATGCGCAGGATGAATGAGCCACCAGTATGGCGAGCATAAAGCCAGCTAAAAAGGGCAGTGCGATAGCCGCCGATATGCATAAATCCAGTTGGGCTGGGAGCGAAGCGAAGGCGTGGCTTGCGCTCTACTTTCATGTCTGGCTGGTCCTGTAGACGTTTACCTGTCTGTGTCATTAGTGCGAAATTTCTCCTCTACATCACTACGAGTATTGTCTTATTCTAGCATAAGATGCCAAGAGCAATGTAAGTAATGAGCCTTAGACGTACGTTGACACTTCATTGTCTGACATGAGAGAATCAAACATACTTGGCTCCTCTAACGCCAATGACTAGCTGCGTTGCTCTATACAGAAAGGTCTGCTTATGACAGATACCACAGAAGTCGAAGTAAGCCACGATGGGCCAGTCACTGTCATTCAAATCAATCGTCCTCGTGTCAGGAATGCCATTAATAAATCGACTGCGCAGGTGCTGAAAGATGCCTGGCTGGCTTTTGAAACCGATGAAAAAGCCCTGATAGGTATTTTAACAGGGGGAGATGAGGTATTTTGTGCAGGAGCCGATTTAAACGATATTGATGAATTGACAACAGATATCGAGGGAGATAGCGGGCCGTTGGGCTTTACCCGCTTGTTCGTCAGTAAACCTACCATCGCAGCAGTGGCTGGCTATTGTGTGGCAGGTGGATTAGAAATGGCTTGCTGGTGTGATCTGCGCGTCGCCGATGAAACTGCTGTCTTCGGCTGCTTCGAGCGACGTTTTGGTGTCCCGTTAGTAGATGGTGGAACGCAGCGCTTACCGCGCATCATAGGCCTTGGCCGCGCTTTAGAAATGATCCTTACCGGGCGACCCGTTCCTGCTAAAGAGGCGCTAGCCATTGGCCTCGTGAACGAGGTTGTACCGGTAGGACAAAGCCTGAAACGAGCTCTTGAATTGGCACAGGCGCTAGTAACATTCCCTCAGATCTGTATGCGTAATGACCGGCAGGCTGTCTATGCTGGATTAGGCAAAGAATTAACAGAGGGCTTGCAGTTAGAAGCGAGATCAGGCACAAGCACAATTCAAAGCGGTGAGCCATTGACCGGTTCACGAGAGTTCAATTCGGGTAAGGGACGAAAGGGTGAGTTTGTATGAAAACTGATAACCTTGTGCCGCGTTCAGCCGTACTACTAGTAAATGAATGGCGGGTACAGGTGATGGAGCGTAGAGAGACTTCTGCTGATATAGTATCTCGATACCTGGATTTTGATTAAGAACAGGCCAGTACGTCGTTAGTAATAGAAGACTGAAACGTTTTTTCCTTGAAAGTATGATAATGAGCGGACAGCGGTCAAAAGATAAGCGTTTTGAACAAATGGATGATTTTGAACAGCCAACAGAGCCAATGTCGCAGGTCTTCCTATCGTCCTTTTTTGTTCCTACCTATCAGACTAGAGTACCAGTTGATCAGAAAGGCGTTCCTGCGCCGCAACTGGATGAGAGACCTTTTCCTAAATCGAGCATTGCTCCAGCAGATGTATTCAACCATCCGCTGGGAACTCCTTCTATCTATCCAGTTTTGCCACCTGCTGCTCGTGAAAGTCGCAATGGTAGGGCTCGTGGAGGCGATCAGCCATACATATACCCGGGCAAAGCTGAAGCATTTGCGCCACGTCAGCCTCGCAATAGCTCGTTTCCAGTATTAGTAGGGTTTTTCTTCGTTGCAGTAGAATTGTTTCTACTCCTGCGCCTGGTATTCGTGCTCGTTGGTTTGACAGACAATAATGGTTGGGTAGGGATTGTAAACACTATAAGCACTGTCTTCCTGTTGCCTTTCTTGTTGCTTTTGGAAGATGTGAGGATACCGCTTCTCTATGGAACAGATCTATACTCCGATTTGCTTATCGTGTTCGCTTTGTTTGTGTACGGATTGCTTTCGCGGGTTCTGGTGCGCTTCTTAAAGGCGGTGTTGAATTCACGTTAATCTTTGCCAAACTCATCCAACACGTCAAGGCTGTTAATGAAGTCCCGGTAAGCATCGAGGTTCTCATCTTCCAGCTCTGTTTGCGAATCAGATTTCGATGTGAGCGGTTCATCAGTGGCTTCTAAAGCTACTCCAGCACGTTCAAGTACGCTATCCTCTACAAAGATTGGTACTTTCGCGCGTACAGCGAGCGCGATAGCATCGCTGGGACGCGAATCGACTTCGACAAGTCTGCCATCGACATCCAGCACAATACGCGCGTAGAAAATGTCTTCGATCAGGTCAGAAATCATAATGCTTTCAATCTTAGCTCCAAGATCATTGATGATATTTTTGAGTAGGTCATGTGTGAGAGGACGAGGTGAACTCGTCCCTTGAAGTTCAATGGCGATAGCGTATGCTTCAGCATGCGCTATCCATATAAATAAATAGCGTTCTTGCTTTGTTGCTTTCAAGATGACCACTCGCTGCGATGTCTGCAAATTGATTCGCACGCTTTCAACCGTCATCTCAACCATGTATCTGACTCCCTCTTTAATGGCTGGGATTCTTCGAGTCTTTGATGTCCTTATTGTACATCCATCAGATGGCTATGCGCAAATCGCTACCCCCTGTAGTGCTATACTTGCTATTCACAGTGGGTATCTTTGTTCATCATTCCCTTACCAATTGAGTATAACAAAAGATTGGACCTATTCCAAGTCCTTCTATCAAGTAAAAAACTCTTTCAAGGAAAAATTTGGTTCCTGATGAAGAGCGGTCTGAACTTCGTGCTTCACCTGCTCAACGACCTTTCGCATTGCGTTCTCGACTTCCGAGGAAAGCCCAACCCCAGTAGAGAAATTTTGTCCCTCGATTGCATAGACGATGAGCGATGGTGGAATTTGGCCTAATATACGCGCGAGTTCGATAGCCTCGGCTATACTAAAGGCATGAGTAGACCGAAAAGAAAGTTGAGCTGGAAATGGTTGCTTAAGCGCATCGAATCGGTAAATAGTGCCCGGTGTCGCGCCAGAAGAAACAGCATCAATAAGAATTACCATCCTGGCCGTACTCCACATTTCTATTAGCTCTGCGCCGTCGCCGCTAGACTCTATGAGCAGTATATCTTCCGGAAGTACTCTTGTCTTGAGCGCACGAATCGCCGTCAGTCCAACACTATCATCGCTGCGATATTCGTTACCTATGCCGATCAAAAGGATTGGTAATGGCATGCGTTTCCTCACTCACGTTCGACTGGAAGCTATATTCATCTAACGTCTATCCTTCTGTATGCTAAGCCGTAGATAACTTTAAACAGACCGGCATTTCTCATATTACCACAAAGCCTTACAAGAAATGGGCGAAGCCTACAATGATGAACTTAGAATGCTACAAAACGCGCCTCAGAGGCCAGATCAATACCTCTTGTCGTTTAGCGTAGTGCAGCAGAGGTGGTATTTCAGGCAAGTGTATACCATGCGAGATCGTCATCGTATTTATACTAGCCTCAAATTCGGCGGGCTGGAGTGGCCATTGTACATGATGTATATCACCGCGATACACACCAGCACCGGGCACCACAGTGTAAAGGCAGTAGCGCTCAGTAAGCCATCGCTCGAGCGAGCCAGGCTGTGCGAAGGTAATTGGTGCTATTGGACGATATATAGCCTTGAATTCCGCGGAGGGCGTGCCTCGATGAGTGCGACGGCTGTAATAATGAATAGTATCCTCCACACGCTCGCTATGCATGACAGCATTGAAGTAGGGTAGGTGGAATATCGTGCGAGCAATGGCAACTGCGATAGGATTGCTGGCTTCCAGACTAAAGAAATAGACACCGGGAATCCCATGCAGAGTTACATAGGTACGTACGTTTAGTTCTACAAAACTCGACAGTTCAGGAATAGGTGGAATCCAGCGAGGACGAACGTAAGTCATGTGAAAAGGGACTATACCGATCCAACATTGTCCTTCATAGGTGTCAAGTGGCAAAATAGGTGGAACAAGGGAACGCAATAGACCTGGCTCAATCGGCCAATGGGCAAAGAGCAATTCGTGCCATATTTGCGTCATCACCCATGGCTTATCTGGTCGTGGCCATGGGCGATGAGCAGCCGTTTTCAAAATCGCTTGCGTGTCCATCGTTTAACATTAATCATCAATGCTACGTGAAGTCCACTGGTTGCCCGGATCCGCATAGTTTGGTCTCGGACATATTATAGCATTGATGCATGTCAAATTTCCCCCGCATCAACGTATCCTGGAAGAGTTAATATGTCAACTGGAGGCACAGACGGCATGAAAAGTATATGTTATATACGTAGATGTACAAATCAACTCTGCTTCGAAGACTCAACGATACGGTATAATAATACTAGCAAATGATACTAGATGAACCATGTAGCTACATGAGTAGAACACATTAATGCCGTAATAAGATGGGATTAACCATGCAACAGACACTTACAAAAGAGATAATTCAAGCTGAACATTATCATACAAGGCTCTGGTGGATGGAGGTCATACGCGGTGTTGCCAATATCTTCTTCGGTCTCTTCCTTCTTTTCTTTTCCCGTTTTACACTTCGCGTCTTAATATACGCCCTGGGAACCTACCTGGTAATCGATGGCGTCCTTGATATTTATAAGGTTGTAACTGGCAAACGCGATACCAGACGAAAATTTACCAATTATCTTGTTGGCATCGTAAGTATAGCGCTTGGTCTAATAAGCTTTGTCTCTCCCATAGTGACCATATATTTGATTGTCGCCATAATTGCGGTCCGAATCATCTTCAGAGGATTCAGAGTGATCATTGATGCACGACGGTCGCTGCATAAATACGAAGGATTAACCTGGTTCTTTGGCATATTATTGATGCTATTCGGTCTTGCTGTATTTCTAACTGAGAACTTTCGCACCCTTGCCCTGGCCCTCATTGTCATATTCATAGTCGTCTATGCTTTCTGCGATGGACTTTATCTACTGGTGAGGGGTCTCCTCTTACGCTTTAAGCCGTCTTATGTTATAGCAAAGAAATTTGCAGTTCCAGAAGATATTCCAGATTTACCTGCTCGACTTCCCTCAACGACACGACGTGCGATTGTCTTCGTCCGTCATATAGGAGCAAATGGGTTGGGTCATATCGGCTGGGCTTTCGAGTGGAACAATGGCTGGTTTAACGCGGGTTCGGTTGAGAACGTGGCGGGGAAACCCTTTGCAAAGCCAGAAGAAATGGGTTTCTGGTCTGCACATACGTTGGATCCTATCGGTGCAATGCAGAAACAGCCTATTACGTATGATGAGTATAAGGTTTTTTATGTCACGCAGCCTCATCCCAAAGATGCCTGGAAGACCGTGATTTGGGAGAGCCGGCAGCCATATTCAGTCTTACGACACAATTGTAATGATGTGGCCTATGATATCTTGCGGGCGTTTGGAGTCACTGAACTGCTCGACCCCGTGGAGGGGTTAGTACCCAATGACTGGTATGATGCCCAACTAGGCCCAAGCTACATTATCGATGAAACCCCAACTGTTCCAATTCACCTGCACAAGATGTCAAAGCGAGAACTTGCTATAAAAGAAATCATGCTCACGATACCACGACACGTACAGGGAACCCCACCGCCCTGGCGTGTGAATGGTTGGCGCGCCTGGTATGAATTGAATTATACATTGGATAAAATGGTTAGAGATGTACGAACGCTGTTTGTCTCGCTGGGTAAACGTTTGACGAAGCAGCAAACATCGTGATAGTTCAACTTTGTTATCAAAATCGATCCTGATATCATATAGTCCGAAATCGTTAAAGTTCCATGCGATAGTGTCTCGGGTTTCTGGGGTCAACATCTACTGTGACGGGTTCTCCAATTTGACGTCTTGGTGGAAACTGGAGGCGGTGACTGCGAAAGGTGATTGTCTGTCCAGGCTGTATGTCTGAAGACTGCGCGGTCACTACCCATCCGCTGCTCAATGAGGTTGCTTCAACCTCTATCCGTGTGATTGTAGCAACGATGCGTCTGCTGAGCCTGCGTCTATTTCTCCTCTTGAAGATGATAGCAAAACTTATGATACATATGAGGGTAAGAACTAGTGCGACAACCAGGATGGTTAGCATGTCCATAAGCTCTGCTCGCCTCCGTGTGTACACGCATTTCGTGTAAAACGAATCCCTCTATGAAAGTGTACACAAAATGCGCGTCAAAGGCTATTAAGAGAGCATAAAAAAGCGTGTCATCTATGAATCTATCTCCGTCGTTACACCCATCGTTCGACGATTCCAAAGAGCCAGACAGCAGGCCATCCATAGAGAGAAGAGGCCTGTGTATGGTATACTTGTATTCAGCATAGTGAGATGTAATAAGGCCAGTGTACAGGCCGTTCTACAGGAGCAGAAGTTGGACAGCACTCAAGTTAAAAACAGCGTGGGTATCTGGGCATTTGGTCCAAACGCCACGCGTTTCGTCCCAGGCGGTTATCACCCGGAGACGATCAATGAAGATATGGTAGCGCGCACACGGCGTGTCGTCGATGGATTAGCAGACTTGATGGATGGACTGGAATACCACTATCCAGGTGAGATCAATGAAGAAAATGTTGAAGCGATCAAAGCGGCCCTGGGGCCAATGGATATTTACTGCCTTGCCGCTGGGTTACATCCCGATGCAACGTACAAGTTGGGAGCGTTCATCAATCCAGATCCAACGCTACGCCGCAAGGGCATTGAAACGCTCGAGCGGGGGGTAGATCTTGCTGCGGTGCTTGGCGCACACTTCATAATCTGGCCGGGAGCAGAGGGGTACAACTACAACTTCCAACGTGACTATATCAAAACCTGGGACTGGTTCGTAGGCGGTGTGGGGGAGGTAGTTGCGCATGCTGTCTCCAAAGGCGTAACAGTTTTTCTGGAGCACAAAAATAGCGAACCCGCCATGAACATCCTGATGCGCAATATTTCTGCCACGCTCTACACTATTGACCGCGTTCGTCGTCTGGGTGTCGATACCTCTCGTCTGCTCGTCAACATGGACTGGCAGCATCTGATTATGAATGGTGAGAACCTGGCAGAGTACGCGGCCCTTCTCTATAGTGAAGGCAGACTGGGACATCAGCATGCCAACTCTGGCTGGGGAACATTTGATGATGATAACATGGTTGGCGCTGCTTTTTTCATGCAAACCCTCGAACTGGCGATGACGTTGCAAGATGTGAACTACGGCGCTCAGGGCCAGCGCATTGGCTACGATCTGTATCCATACACAGAGGATCAAGTAGCAGCGGTACGTCGCTCAGTACTCCAGTGGGCATTTATTGATGATCTGGCACGCAAGATCGACCGCAAGGCTCTTGAAGAGGCTCGTTCGCATGCAGATGCTGTCGAGGGCTATAGGATAGTTTACGAGGCAATGGGTCTGGATAGGGCGTATGCTGAGCATATTATTTCAAGACGTAAACAGTAGGAGGAGTACGATATGCAGGCATTGCTGGGCGTCGATCTCGGTACAACTGGTGTCAAGGCTGCGCTCTTCGCAGCCGAAGATGGACATGTAATATCCTGGGCTTTTGTTGATTACCCGTTGATGCATCCTCATCCTGGTTGGGCAGAACAGGACCCAGAAGACTGGTGGCAGGCAACTATTTCGGCTATTCGTTCTTGTCTGGCGGCAGGTATGCACCATGGCGTTGCGCCAACCGATGTGCGCGGTGTCGGACTTTCAGGTCAAATGCATGGCGTAGTTTTGCTAGATGAGGAATGCAAGGTATTACGACCATGTATCATCTGGGCCGATCAGCGCAGTGATGCTCAGTGTCGTTGGATGACAGAACGAGTAGGCGCATCGCGCCTGATTGAATATGTCAGCAATCCGGCCTTGCCTGGGTTTTCTGCTCCCAAAGCGCTGTGGGTGCGTGACAATGAGCCTGATATTTTTGCCCAGACACGCACAATCATCTTGCCCAAGGACTACATTCGCTTCCGTTTGACAAGTGTGCTGGCTATGGAGATTTCAGACGCAGCGGGAACATGCTTGCTTGATGTGAAACATGGCTCATGGTCACGCGAAGTGTTAGCAGCTATAGGGTTTGATCTGTCTCTTCTTCCGCCTGTTGTTGCTGCAGACAGTGTTTGCGGTGCAATTACGGGTGAAGTAGAGCAACTGACAGGTCTGCCTGAGGGAACGCCTGTCGCTGGCGGGGGAGCTGATAATGCTTGTGGCGCTGTAGGCAATGGCGTAGTGCGACCAGGCTTAGCACTCGTCTCAATCGGCACAAGCGGCGTTCTCCTTGCCCATGCTGCTTCTCCTCAAGTAGATGTTTCAGGTCCTGTTCCCAGGGTACACACCTTCAATCACGCCGTTCCTCAAGCCTGGTACTTGATGGGAGTGACGCAGGGTGCTGGTCTCTCGTTACGCTGGGTGCGAGATAACATTGGATTGCCGGAACATGCCCTTGAGCACTGGACTGGACTTGATGCTTACGAACTCTTGACAAAGGAAGCCGCAGGCGTATCACCTGGGAGTGATGGCCTTTTATTCTTGCCTTATCTCCAGGGCGAACGCACACCGCATCTCGATGCTTATGCGCGCGGCGGTTGGATTGGTCTGACTGCCAGCCATAATCGACGCCATCTTGTACGAGCCGTATTAGAAGGAGTTGCATTTAGCCTGAAAGATTGTTTTGCAATTATTCAAGAGCAGGGTTTGCAGCTCGAACAATTGCGCGCCACCGGCGGCGGAGCAAAAAGTTCGATCTGGCGACAAATTCTTGCTGATGTGCTTGGTGTACAATTGGTCACTACAACTGCACAGGAAGGACCCGCCTTTGGCGCTGCGCTGCTGGCTGGTGTTGCCAGTGGCTTGTATAATTCGGTGCAACAGGCGTGTGAGACTACTGTGCGTGTTGTGGAGCAGACTGAACCACGTCTTGAATTGGAGAGCGTCTATGTGCGAGCATATGAAAAATATCGAGCGCTTTATCCAGCTCTGAAACCAATTATCAGTAGCCCATTCTGAACAGTTCTGCCATTTTCTGAACACAACCACGTTGTAACAGACAGATAGAAGTAACAGATTAGCTGTGTTTTTCTCCAACCTTAATCCTGGATGAGTTTTCGTATTATCATGTAAACGCATGGATCAAATGGAACGTCGTTAGATGAGCAACCGATGCAAGAAATTAACCCGGAAGAGCAAGTAACATTGCCAATGGCTGTTGGGCAACAGTCTGTAAAGTCGGCGGAAATTGCGCAACAGAATCCAGAGCAACAGCCGACACAAGAAATAAACCCTGAGCTACAATCGACAATACCGATGGTTGCCGAGCAATGGAACCTGGAACAACAGCCAACACAGCCAATGGCAGATGAGCAACAGAAAGAAAAGCAACGGCCACTACAACCATGGGGCAAGCAGCAGCATCGCGATTTTTATACAGCACTATTGTGGTGGGCACCTTTGGCAATATTCGCATTAGTGCTGGTCAGTGTGCTCATAGGGCGCTCTGCTATTGAGAGCTGGTTTTCTAACAATTTTTCTCACAAGGGATCACCTGCCCATATTGTGCATGTACGCCGTCCACTTCCAACGCCAACTCAATCATCTTTGTTTGACATTACTGTAGGGCTTTTTATGAATGCTATGATGCATAAAGATTGGACTACAATGTGGTCCATGCTTTCCCCCGATGCTCAACGGTTATGGCTGGGAGAAAAAGATTTCATCCATTTTGAACAGGCAAAATATGGTTCGATCATTTTCACTTCCTATAGCGATGGTTCTACTCAAGTGCAGCATAACTGGCGCGACCCTGATACAAGCCTGGCTTATACTACTGTGACAACGATACGAGTCTCACTAGAAGCTACTGCGCCACATGGTCTGCTCTCCACGCCGTCAAAACTTGAACTGAGTAAGGGCCTTTTAAACAATACCTTATTTACCCTGGTATACTATCAAGGCAAATGGCGTGTGCTGGTTGCTGGTCCGGCAGATCCCGATGCGCCCATTCTTGTGCCTGCGTCACCCCCTACGACTAAACTCCTGGTGCCTATTTTTATGTATCACCACATTTCAAATCTACCGGCCAGGAACCCTTTCGACTTCAATCTGACAGTGACAACGACCAATTTTAATGACCAACTTACCTGGCTTCAGCAGCAGGGGTATCACAGTATTACCCTGACTGAGCTATTTGATGCACTCTACTATGGAAAAGCATTGCCAGCGCACCCCATGATACTTACTTTTGATGATGGTTACGAAGATATGTATACAGATGCTTTACCCGCATTGCTGGCTCATCACTATCGGGGCGTTTTTAATATTATCACTGGTTTCACCGGTGGGAATTACATGACATGGGAGCAAGTGCGCACCCTCGCGCAGGATGGCATGCAGATAGCCTCACATACCATCCACCATATAAATGTGGGACAACCTCCGGCATGGACTTCTACACCAAATGAGCTACTTTTTTCTAAAAAAACGCTTGAGACTCAACTCAGGCAACCTGTTCAATTCTTTTGTTATCCCACAGGTGAACCATTTCATAACGATCCTATTTATGAACAGCAAATTGTGCTAGCCGATCTCTTTAACGATGGCTATGTGGGAGCAACCCTTGACCCATTCTCTTACGACTCAGCTATACAATACGCACAAACTCCATATCAATTGTCCCGTATACGTGTCAGCGGCGGCGAGAGCATGCAACTATTCATCAGCATTTTGAATTCCACGTTAAAGACCCCATCACACGCGGAGGAGATATTTTCTTTCGTGCTCTTATCCCCAGTGCGAACGATCAGCCAGAGATTGTGATTCACGATGCTGGGCACTTTCTCCAGGAGGACAAGGGTGAGGAGATAGCACAGCACATTGTAGATTTTATCGCGCGAACCTGAAATGGATATTAAAAGGAGTAGATCTATGAACGAGAAACGATCCTGGGTATTGGTAGCCATCTGGTTTGGTACAATTGCCTTGCTTGGGCTATTGAAGCGGGGCATCGATAGGCAAAATCGAATGTGATTTTTGGGTGCTGATCTTTTTGTTTATAGCTATCATAGCAATTAACGTAGTTTTAACTACCGAAACTGATGAGAGTTTATAACACTTATTACAGATGTTATAGTGTTATAATGAAAATCTAAGTGAAGTGAGGCTAATCAGGGAGAGCAGCTATGATAGCAAGCTTGAAAGCCCTTTTAAGAGAGAAAGTCAGCTTCGACCCAACGGTTCTCGAAGCCCATGGTAAGGACACCAGCTATCCAGAGGTACATCCTCCTGAAGCAGTTGTCTTTGCTGAATCGCTCGAAGATGTGCTCAAAGTCCTTGCCTGGTGCCATAAACACCAGACTCCTGTGATTCCATTCGGTACCGGCTCCAGTCTTGAAGGGCACATCACCCCTATTTCACCTGCAATTAGCCTGGATTTCTCCCGCATGAACCGGATCCTTGAAGTGCATCCTCAGGATTTCCTGGTAGCCGTTGAACCAGGCGTAAGGCGAGAGGAACTGAACCAAGCGCTTCGCGATATCGGTCTCTTCTTCCCGGTAGACCCTGGTGCTAATGCTACCCTAGGCGGAATGGCCGCGACCAACGCCAGCGGCACAACTACTGTCAGGTACGGAGGTATGCGGCAAAATGTAGCTGAGCTAGAGGTAGTCTTAGCCAATGGTCAGACGCTTCGCCTTGGTCGATCAGTGCGCAAGACCAGCAGCGGCTATGATCTTAAAGACCTCTTCATTGGCTCTGGTGGGACACTAGGAGTGATTACTCGCCTTGTTCTCAGACTCTACCCAATTCCTGACTACATCCATACCATGCGTGTCTTTTTTCCAGGTCTGCCGCAGGCCGCCGAGGCTGCTTACCGCATTATGGCGAGCGCCTTACCTGTGGCCCGGCTCGAACTCCTGGACGAACTCAGCATCAAAGTCATCAACCGCGATCTGAAACGCACCTACCTTGAGAAACCCACGCTCTTCCTCGAATTTCATTCCTCTACCGGAATGGCCATCGAAGAGGAATCAGCCCTTGCAGAGAAACTCGTGCGAGATGCAGGTGCGCTTGACATCAATATCGCGAGAAATGAACAGGAGCGCAGCGAGCAGTGGGAAGCCCGGCACAACTTCGCCTGGGCGTTTATGCGCTGTAACCCTGGCTGCCTCTACTACACAACCGACACCGCTGTGCCTCTCTCCAGGGTAACCGAGCTGGTCATGTATGCCCAACAACTCCTGAAAGAAATGCATCTGGAGGGAAGTATTGTGGGTCATATTGGAGACGGTAACTTCCATACATTAATCGCTACCTTGCCCGAAGAATATTCACGAGCCGAATCCTTTTCCGAGCTACTTGTCCAACGCTCTCTGGAACTTGGAGGCACCGCCACCGGCGAGCATGGTATAGGCCTGGTCAAAATGAAGTTCATGGAAGCCGAACATGGTGCTGCCCTCGAGTGGATGCGTCAGATCAAGGCGCTCTTTGACCCGGAGGGGATATTGAATCCGGGGAAAATTATATAAGTCAACGAGGCTCCATCACCAGTGTGTCCTTCGTCGCATTTGCCTCATTTTGTGCGGAAAAATACATCTGTTTACTGAACAGAAGGCTTAATCGATCTCAGTACCGCTGTAAGACCTACAAGTTGGAAAGCAGGAGCTAACCATGAAGACGATCACCATCGCGACAAAGAAGAATGACGAAATAGTAGATATCACCGAAACGATTGAAACACATCTGCGTGAAGAGCCAACCGAAAACGGCCTCTGCTTCCTTTTTGTCTCTCATACCACCTGTGCTCTCACTACAGCAGACCTGGACCCAGGAACCGACCTTGATTTCTTAGATGCGTTACGGCGCATGCTGCCACACATCTCTTATCGCCATCCACATGATCCCTCGCACACACCCGACCATATTCTTTCATCGATCATCGGCCCGTCCATCACTGTTCCGTACAGAAATCGCCAACTGCTCCTGGGAACATGGCAGCGTATTGTACTCGTCGAGCTAGATGGACCACGGCGAAGAACTCTACATATCTCATTCACTGAATAGACAGGTATTAAGAAGGAGCAAATATGTGCAAGGCTATCTGTTACTAGAAGGCGGCGCTGAATTTGGAGGGCAAATGTCCCAACCAGACCTCCGTGCTATGAAACTTGCCGGAGGCCCCGACGCACCCATCAGCATCATCCCAGCAGCGGCAGCGCCCGACAACAATCATGAGCGTGCGGGTCGTAATGGTGTCAACTGGTTTAAAAGCCTCGGAGCCACCCGCGTCGAATCACTCGCTCTCATCGACAAAGCTTCGGCTAATGATCCCGCAATAGTGAATGCAATCAGCCAGTCGCGTTTGATCTATATGTTAGGCGGCTTCACAAGTTATCTGGGCGAGATGCTTAAGGACAGCGCCAGTTGGCAAGCAATGCTTAAGGCATACTCTAATGGAGCTATCATAGGCGGCAGTAGCGCTGGAGCGATGGTTATGTGCCAGTATTATTTCGATCCCGGCAAAAGGCAGGTCGTTGAGGGGTTGGGACTGTTACCGAATTCCTGTGTTCTGCCCCATCACAACACCTTCGGCAAGAACTGGGTAAAGCAACTGACCATATTGTTACCTAATGTCGTCCTGCTGGGTATAGATGAACGAACAGGCATGATCGATGATGGTGAAAAAGACAGAAAGATCGGTTGGCGCGTTTACGGACAGGGTGTTGTCACTCTTTATCGAGGTGGTAAGCCCACAGTTTATAAAGCTGGTGAGAGCTTCAACGATGATTTTTCGCTCTGATTTTTTCTCTCCATCCCTTGTTTTTAGCATAATTCTCTGGTATACTCTCAGTCAGAGTTAGTGTACAAAAAACACCAATTATTTTCGTCTTCGGACGAAGTGTTTTTTTTCACACTTTAGTAAGTGTACTTTTTACACTTACAGGGGAGAAAAAATGATGGCAAACAGCCAAACGTACGATGTCGCAATAGTAGGTGGTGGCATCGCGGGCCTTTCGGTAGCCTTGCGCCTGCCCGGACACCTGAGTGTTGCTCTCTTCACCAAAGGACAGCTTGGAGAAAGCAATACACGTTATGCACAGGGTGGCCTTACTGTGGCGTTAGGCGCTGATGATAGTCCCGAACTGCATTTTCAGGATACCATCGCTGCTGGTGCAGGCCTTTGCGATGAAACTGCCGTTCGTATTCTGACGCAAGAGGCACGTGCTGCTGTCAGTTGGCTCATTTCGATGGGCGTGCAGTTTGACAGGGCACTACCAGACAGTGACGAACATGCCACAGAAGATGGCTTATTACTTGGCCGCGAAGCAGCACATAGCCGCTGGCGTGTTCTGCATGCGGGCGGTGATGCAACAGGTGCTGAAATAGAACGAGCGCTCATGACTGCTGTGCGCAAGCGTTCTTCAATAACATTGTATGAAGAAACCTATGTGAGTAGTCTACATGTCGAAAATGGTGTTTGTGTAGGTCTCGATGCGCAAGATAAAGATGGTCAGTCGTTCACTGTTACATCGCAGTCAACAATCTTAGCGAATGGTGGTGCAGGTGGTCTCTGGCTACATACCTCTAATCCCGCAGGTGCAACTGCTGATGGCCTTGCACTGGCCTGGCGTGCTGGAGCGGCCCTTACCGATCTCGAATTTATGCAGTTTCACCCAACTGTGTTAGTAGTCGGCGGCTCTCATCTGATTTCCGAGGCCGTACGAGGAGAAGGTGCCTATCTACGTAACCACGCGGGTGAACGTTTCATGTCCCGGTATCACGAATTGGCCGAACTTGCCCCGCGTGATGTGGTTGCGCGCTCAATTCTCAGTGAGATGTTGTCAGAAGAAACTGATTGTGCATATCTTGACTTGCGTCATCTTCCCACTGCACGTATGCATGAGCGTTTTCCCACCATTTCAGCCATTTGTCGCAGTTATGGTCTTGATCTGGCAAAAGATCTGCTTCCGGTCGCACCGGCTGCCCACTATTGCATGGGTGGAGTAATGACTGATACTTATGGTCGCACAACGCTTGCAGGACTCTATGCAGTTGGAGAGGTTGCTTGCACCGGCGTACATGGAGCCAACAGGTTAGCCAGCAATTCACTACTGGAAGGATTGGTCTTCGGTCTGCGCCTCGCAGATGGACTTGCGGGAACAAATAACGAGCAAGCTAATGCTTCCTCCAGACAAATCTTAACTGTACCGGTCTATGACGATCTATCAAGAGAAGAAGCACTCCTATCCGTTAGGCCTGACCGCGAAAACATACTTCAAATGCGGCGTGAAATACGCCAGATCATGTGGAAGTACGTCTCACTCCAGCGTGACCGGCAAGGTTTGCTTGAAGCCACGCAGCAACTTCACAACTTGCGATATCGTATCCTTGCAAATGGATCAGCGAAACGCAGCAAACAAAATATAGCTTCTGATTGGATGGAGAGCGTCAATATGCTCAAAGTCGCCGAACTCGTTATCGACGCTGCCTTGCAACGTCGCGAGAGTCGCGGAAGCCACTGGCGACTCGACTATCCTGTTCCAAACGAAATGCTAACAGGTCACCATTATGCCTTTCAGCCTGTATTCGAGGGGATCTCGAAAGAGGGAGCCATCCTCCAGGGCGGCCGCAAGGGCACGCCCCTACTATACAACGATGAAAACGGCGACCATGATTCGTATATAGTAGGGGCGTGCCCTTGCGGCCGCCTTGGGGGAGGGGAGGAGGTGATATTCCATGCTTAACCTTCCTCTCGACCTCATAAGGCATGCCCTTGTAGAAGATGGGGCAGAGGCTGATATCACCACTCTTTGCACTGTTCCAGTGGAACAGCAATCCCAGGCTGATATCATTGCTCGTCAGGCAGGGGTCATCGCAGGTCTGACTGTTGCCGCCGCAACCTTTCGCGAACTGGATCCTCGGGTATTGGTTGAATTGCTGGTAGAGGATGGCGCAATTGTTCAGGCAGGACAGAAAGTGGCCCATATCAGTGGTCCTGCTCGTGCTATATTAAGCGCGGAACGTGTCGCCTTGAATTTCCTGGGACACCTCTCTGGCATTGCTACCCTCACGGCGCAGTGTGTCCGTGCGCTAGAAGGAACAAAGGCGCGTATTCTCGATACACGCAAGACCACGCCCGGACTGCGCAGCCTGGAAAAAGAAGCGGTTCGACTGGGTGGAGGACAGAATCACCGTTTCAATCTCAGTGATGGCGTGCTCATCAAAGATAACCATATCAAAGCCGCTGGTGGCATCTCTCAAGCTATTTCGCTTGCCCGTCGCCAGGCTCCCCACCTGCTCAAAATCGAAGTCGAGTGTGAGACACTTATAGAAGTCCAGGAAGCACTTGAAGCAGAAGCCGATGTGATTTTGCTTGACAACATGCCTGTAGATACTATGCGCAGCGCAGTAGAGTTTATACGTAGTACGTCCCCAAAAGTGCTGATCGAAGCGTCTGGGAGCATAGGCACAAATCCTGTTACATTGGCAGCAGTTGCAGCCACGGGCGTGGATTTCATATCGCTTGGAGCGATAACGCATTCTGCTCCCCAATTCGATGTATCACTGGAGTTCAATTGATCATTATCTAGGAGAAAACATATGCCACTACAATCAGCGTGCGCATCGAGTAAAGAAGAGCGCGTATTGCCACTTTTATATCCCGAAACACGCGCTCGACATAACCATTCAAAA
>WNFX01003434.1_pt1 | contig 32853 bp, 26 predicted proteins | sample 5400111 | NCBI WGS metagenome assembly WNFX01 (sample SAMN13153363, study PRJNA577476) | soil metagenome | isolation source: 40 cm soil or saprolite under grassland replicate 1 | place: USA:California | collected 2016-06-15 | reverse complement strand
CCCGCCAGCGACGACCCGTCCACCAGTTCCAGCACCAGGAACGGCGGGTACGGCGGGTCCGGCTCGCCGTAGTCATACACCTGCGCGATGCCGGGATGTGACAGCGATCCTGCATGCCGGGCCTCGGCCCGGAACCGGGCCAGGATGTCGGCATGCCGGGCGTACTCGGCCCGCAGCAGCTTGACCGCCACCGGCCGTTCCAGCACCGCGTCCAGCCCCCGCCACACCTCCCCGACGGCACCGGCCGCGATCGGCTCATCCAGCCGGTAACGGCCCGCGAGCATGACACTGGCGAAGGACATGACGGCCCTGACCCTACCCGCCCGGCGATACCCGTCCGCTACCGGAATGCCACGGCAGGGCTGCCCGGCGAGCCCGCTACCGCCGCGGGTGCTGGCCACCCGAACCGGGATGAGGCCTGCTAGCTGCCCACAGACGCGGCGACCGCGCCGAGGCGGCCGGAGCGCAGCTGTGACCTGTCGGCGGTTTCCGCGCCGCGCGGCCACGCTGGCGAGTTGCCCGGTCCTGCCTGTATGCCGCGAGTGATCGTGCCCGGCCCCGGCGCTTCCGCTCTGCAGCCAAGTCGCCGGCTGATGAGCTGGCCGGGTTCGCGATCCGCCGCAGCAACCGGGAGGCCATCACCGGCTATGACCCGGCCTGGGAGAAGGGACCAAGGCTCGCGGCGAGCCCGAAGAACCGCGACCGGCAGGCTCCCGGGTCGGCTCTCCAGCCCATGGCAGGGAAGATTGCCGGCGATTCAAGATCGACTAAGCTTCGCGCCGGAACGGGCTCCTGGCCTGCCCGTCCGGGCCGAAGCGCCGCTTCGCCAAAGCCGTCCTGGCACGGATCCGTAGCGCATGACCGCGGGTGTCCTAGCCGCGGACCCGGGCGGGTGTAACGCGTCGAACGGCCGCGGCGTTCCCCTACTGTGACGCCGGGGCTCCCCACCCCGGCGGGCCCGGCCGCGAGCTGGACGAGCCACTGCCGGACATGCTCCTGACCGGGCATCCACCCCCCCAGGATGCCCCGGAACAGCGGCATGCGGTGACGGGAACGCTCGCCTGCACGGGCCCGGCGAGCTGGCCGGACAGGCGGCAGCGCGGACGACGTTCGCCCGCGCTGCCGCCCCGGTCAGCGTCGCGCCAGCTGCCCGGGCCGGCGCACCACCCGGTCCGGTTCACCATTTTGATCCGGGCGTGACCGCTAGGTTGTGTCGGATGCGCGGGTGAACTCCCAGATGACCTGGGCGAGTCTCGCTGGCTGGTCCAGGGGATGAGCGTATAGCTGTCTTCTACCTGGCCAGCTGTCCCGGACAGCCATCGAGGCCACCACCTAGCGCTGAACGCGGCACTGGCTGGTAGTGGGCCGATCCTGCCGCTGGGTACGTGCTGGTCTATTACCCGGAGGTCCGGGAGATCTTCACAGGCGATCTCTGACCCGGGCTGGCACGCTAGCGCCCCGGCCGCCAGGCAGTCAGTGGACCAGGACGGCGGTCACCCACGCGCCATAGCCGGCCACCAGCAGGGCCCCTGTTTGCCGGTTCAGCCGGCCGGCCGTTGTGGCCAGGAGCAAGGCGACCGGCAGCGCGGCGGCCGCGATGGCCGGTGCCAGGATTCCGCCGGTGGCGAGCGGCCGGACAAGGGCCGCCACCCCGAGCGTGGCGGTGGCGTTATAGGCGACCGACCCGACCACTCCGGCCACCGCGATCTCGGAGACGCCGCGCCGCATCGCCGCCCAGGCCAGCGCGAACAACTCAGCGGTCGTGGCCAGTGCCAGCAGCGTCAGCCCGACTGCCGAGTCGGTCAGGCCCAGCGCCCGGACCACCCGCTCGGCCCCGCCCACCGCCAGCCAGCCCCCGGCGGCCATCAGCGCGACCCCGCCCAAGGCGAGCGCCAGCCCGAGCGCTGCCGACCGCGATCCGCCGTCTTCGCCGGCCTCCTCGGCGAGTTCCCCGATGGCGGGCGGTTTCCGCTCCCGCCACCACAACAGCGCCACCCCGGCCAGGTAGGCGGCGAGCAGCAGTCCGCCCTGCCAGCGGCCGATAATGCCCCCGGCGACCGCCAGCGCGGCCAGCCCGCCCGCCAGCGCTGACCAGATTGCATACCCGCGTACCCGGCCGCCGAACGGCAGCGGCCGGGCCAGCGCGGCCAGCCCGAGCACCAGGGTCAGCATGGTCAGGTTGGCCCCGATCGCGTCCCCGGCCGCCAGCCCGGGCCGGTGCCGCCCCGAGGCGATCACGGCGGTGATCATCTCCTCCGGCTCCGCGCCGGCCAGCAGGAACGCCGCCCCGAAGATCGTGATCCCCAGCCCGCGCGCCGCAGCCGCGGCATTCTCGGTGAACAGCTCGGCTCCCGCTATCAGCATCACCGCCGACACCGCCAGCAGCCCGAGCCCCACGACCATGCCCACACCCTAGGGCCGCCCAGCCCGCATACCCCCTGGCCTCGGGCAGGGACTGAAATCAGATCCCCATCCGGACAGGCATGGAGGCCCCGGAAGAGCCGTCCCTAGGATGAGGCCGTGGACATGGGACAGACCCTAGTGCTGACATTCACCGTGCCCGCCATGTGCCTGCTCCTGTTCCTCCTCGTCCGGCTGGAGAAGTAGCAGCAGGAGGATCGATCTCACCGGATCACTCAACGAGCAAATAATCACTCACAACGTGTAATTGCCGTCGGAGAAGCAACTGGATCGACAGGTATTCAGCCCCATCGGGTACGGGCTGAGGCAGCGAGGAGACCGGCCAGATGCGAGGCCGAAGCCGGTACCGGGCGGTGCTGATCGTTGGCCTGGCGCGGCGCGCTGGCATGGACCGCTGAGGTCATATGCCTGGCCCTCCTGCTGGCCATCCGGGGTGCCTGCTGGGCACTCGACCACCGGGGCGCTGGGCGCCCGCCCGGCGCCGCTGGCGAGTAGTACCCCCAGCGCGGGAGCTACGTGATTGTCGCGGGCAGCCTCCCGGCTGACTGAGTAGCGCATGGACCACGGCCACTACGGTCCGCGATGCCGCGTAACACGGCGTGCGGTGGCCGGTCCCGACTAGATTGTCCTCTGTGACCGTGTACTCCGATAATGCGGCCGGCCGGCTGCATCAGCTGATCACCTCGTTCCGCCAGAACGCGACGCCGCACCCTGTGACGCAGCACGCCATTCCGAATGCCTGGGCTGCGGCGCTGGGCTCGGGCGTCATTGACGGCCCTGATTTCCTGCGTCGCCTTGCCTTCGCGTTCAGGCTGCCAGGCGAGATCGAGAGGGAGATCGACAAGATCGATCAAGGGGAGTACGACGCCGATCTTGCCATGCGATGGCGGGGTCCTGCTTTTTTGCAGGCGTTTGGCTCGTCCCTGTTTTCCGGTGAGACGTCTGCCCAGATCGCTGAAAAGTTCGACGAGGCGTCGCTGAGTTCGCTGGAGTACTGCAGCTACGTCCTGCACCGGCACCGGCCGCAGCAGGTGTTCACCGACAGCGACCTGGAGCGCATCAGGGCGTTGATCGGCGAGCTGCGGGCGGAACTCGAAGGCGACATAGGCCCAGATGACGGCCTGCGCGAGTTCCTGCAGTTCCATGCGGATGCGATGGCCCATGCGCTAGACGACCTTGCACTACGCGGCCCCGCCGCCCTGGAGGACACATTCGACCAGGCGGTGGGCGCTGCCCAGCGCCGCATGGACCTGTCCGCGCGCAGCGGCGAGAGCCGGAGCGCGTGGAGGAAGTTCGGGGAGCTGGTCGTCACCGTCGCTGCCGTGCTCCAGATCACTACATCAAGTCTCGCGTTGCCCGGCCTGGCCCGGCAGGGGCTGGAGGGTCCACCGCCGGCCGCACAAGCGGTAGTCGAGGTGGTGGTGCCGCAGGAGCCCGGCCCGCCCGCCGTTCCGGTGCCCGCCGAGCACCCGAACGGCTCACGCTCCGCGCCGGCGGCGGATGGTGCGCGAGATCGCTAACCCCCAGTCGGCCTGGAGTAGCCGCCCCCTCCCGCGTCCCTTTACCAGATCCCTCATGAGGATTGCGCAGGACACGCCGTGGTTGGCTTAGAGCTGACAAAGATGTAACTCGCCGGGCGGCGCATTACGCTTCGTGACCATGATGGACGAACGCGGGTGGGGCTGGACTGCCTCTGAGATCCGCCGGGCTCAGCTGATCGAGTGGATCGTGCCGCAGTCTGGCGACGTGTTTGTGCCGGTCAGGCCGTTCTACGAGGCCCTGCCGGACCAGGAAGCGAACACCTTCAGGTGGCACACAGCGATCTCAGAGATCTTGAGCGCCGTTCCCTGCTCGACCTTGCCCTTGGGCTAAGCGGCATGGATGCGCTCGATGCCCTGGCCACGTCGCAGGCCCGTGACCTGGCAGAGCATATGCAGGCAGCGCGAGACGACAAGCGCCGGCGCAAGGAGGCTTGCAGGGACGCGATGGTGGCCTGGCTCTACTCGCGCGATGCCACGAGCGAGATGGAGATGCCGCCCAGGGATGCCATGCTGGACGATCCCCGGCACGGGCTCTGGTTCGCGGAGCCGTTCACGGACGCTGACCTCGGCACCGCTGCCGCATGGCTTGAGCGGAAGGGAATGGTCAAGGGATCTTCGGTCGAGGAGGCCGAGGGGCCGGTCCGGCTGTACCTGACAGACGCCGGGGTGACGTGCGCTGAGGACTTCGGCTCTGGCACCGGCCGCTACCTGGAGGCGCAGCAGGGAGCGCCGGGCTCCGGGACGAGCATTGTCTTTGGCGGCGACAACCATGGCCAGGTAGCCGGCGACTACGCCTACCAGGTGCAGAACAACGGCGCGAGCACGGACGAGCTGCAGAGGCAAATCACGAGCCTTGCTGAGCTGGTGCAGACAGCAGTACCGGACGCCAGCAGCATTAGTGAGCAGGAGCAGGCAGCGTTGGTAGCCGCAGCCGACGGCGCCGTGGACACGTCCGTCCTGCGGCGATTCGGTGACTGGGTGCTGTCCTTGTTCCGGGCCGGGGCCAAGGCCGCCCTAGTGCCGGCGGTCAGCTCCGCGATCACCGCGATGCTGCAGGAGGCCGACCGCGTGGCAGGTTACATCGGCTGAGGCGGACTAGTGGTAGTTTGTTAATTCAGGCTGTAGAGGTGCAGGCCGTGCCCTGCCGTGACCGAGTTGATCAGGGCTTGCAGCTGTGGCGGCGGGGGCGCCTTCGACCATGCCTGCCACCAGCGCTGCAGCGCGATCGAGGGGGAAAGCCAGGCGCGTATCGCGCGTAACGCCTGTGGCCAGGAGGGCGCGGGTGGCGGTGCAGCGGCGCGTAAGCCCCCTCTCTCCGCGGCCGGGTACCGTCCGCGGTTCCGCCGTCTGGTGCGGTGCGGGCTGGTCGTGGAACCAGGCGTCCCAGCAGAAGCAGAACGCGCAGTTGACCAGGGCCTGGTGACGGCGGATCGCGATATCGGAGCGGACCTGGAAATCGGCCCAGCCCAGCTGGTCCTTGACCTGCTTGTAGCTCTGCCCGGTCCAGTGCCGGATCCCGTAGATCCGCACGATCTCGGCCAGGCCCGCGGCCGGGTGCGGGCTTTCGGCCTCGCGCGGGCCGCCGGGGCGGGGCAGGCTGGTGACCAGGTACCAGGTGGCCTTGTCCGGCAAGGTCCCCGGGTCGGCAGTGGCCACCACCAGGCGCCGGGCGCCGTCCGGCCCCCACCAGCCCAGAGCCGCATCAGCGGCATACCAGGTCTCGGTGTGCCCGTCACGGAAGGCCCGGATCACCGGCTGCCAGTCGCCGGGATCGCCGGGCCCGTTCCAGGCCAGCGCGCGGGCCGCGTCGACCGGGGTGTGCGCATCCGGGCCATAGGCCCAGGTGCCACGGCGGGGCTTGAGCGCCATCACGAACGGCAGCCCGGCCTCCGCCAGCTCGCCGCGGAACCCATCCTGGTCCCCGTACGCGCTGTCCGCGCACACCGCGCGGAAGACGAACCCCGCATCCCGGGCCCTGATCGCCAGGTCCGCGCCGATCTGCAGCTTGGTGCGGAACGCCGGATCGTTCTTCCCCTTCGCGAAGTGCCGGGCCGGCGTGTACGGCACCGCATGGACCGGGTAATAGACCCGCTCATCAGCCCAGAGCGTAGTGACGGTCACCACGCCGTTATCGGTCTTGCCATACCGGCCCAGCCACTGATGGCCCACATGCGCGGTCTTGGTGCCGTCCTTGCGGTCCCCGCTGTCATCGATCACCAGCACCCCGCCCTCGTGCGACGCGGTCGCCGGATCGGTCCGCAGCAGTTCTAACCTGCGGGCATTGACCTGCTCTGGATCCCACCGCGACTCCGACAAGAAGAACTGCAGCCGCTGCACCGCCGGATGCTGCGCCCCTACGATGGGCTCGGCCCCGGCCAGCGCCGTCAGCGTCTTGTTCCGCTCCCGCGGCGCCAGCAGCCCCGCCAGGTACTCCCGGAACCCCCGCCGCTGCGCCAGCGAATGAAACAGGTCATCAAACCGGGCCGCATAACCCTCCAGCGGCCCCGGCGCCGCAGGACACGGCAGGCGTCGCGTCATCACACACCCCAGGGCATTGTCGCGCCATTACCCCAGGCATACCGCGAACCCGATCCGCAGTCAACAAACTACCGCTAGTGACATGCGCCTGAAAACTTCGCGATATATTCCGCTAGGGAGTTCAGGATCTCCTCGGCGGTCTTTGTCCACACGAACGGCCTGGGGTTCTGGTTCCAGTTCTCGATCCAGGCGCGGACGTCTTTTTCCAGGGCCTGGACGCTTTTGTGGACCCCGCGGCGGAGCTTCTGGTCGGTCAGGAACCCGAACCAGCGTTCCACCTGGTTGATCCACGACGATCCGGTCGGCGTGAAATGCAGCTCGAACCGGGGGTGGCGGGTGAGCCAGTCCTGTATCGCGGGGGTCTTGTGCGTGGCGAGGTTGTCGCAGACCAGGTGGACATCCAGCCTGGCCGGGACGGCCTTGTCGATCGCGATCAGGAACTTCTTGAACTCCACTGCGCGGTGCTGGCGGTGCAGTTCGGAGATCACCGTTCCGTCGGCGATGTTGAACGCGGCGAACAGGCTGGTCACGCCGTGCCGGGCGTAGTCGTGAGTGCGCCGTTCGGGCATGCCGGGCATCATCGGCAGCACGGGCTGGGACCGGTCCAGGGCCTGCATGCCCGATTTCTCGTCGACGCATAGCACGACGGCCTTCTCCGGCGGGTTGTGGTACAGCCCGACCACATCGACGACCTTCTCGATGAACAGCGGGTCCGTGGACAGCTTGAACCCGTCGCTCAGATGCGGCTTGAGGTCGAACTTCCGCCAGATCCGGCCGACCGTCGATTTCGACAGGCCGCTGCGGCGGGCCATCGAGGCCCGTGACCAGTGCGTGGCGTCCTTCGGCGTTTCCTCCAGCGTCGCCGTCACGACGTCTTCGACCTTGTCCAGCAGGATCGAGGGCGGACGGCCGGGCCGCGGCTCATCTACCAGCCCGTCCAGCCGCTGCGCGATGAACCGCCGCCGCCACCGGGTTACCGTCCCGGGCGTGATCCGCAGCCCGGCCGCCACCTGCTTGTTCGCATCGCCCTGCGCGCAGGCCAGCACGATCCGGGCCCGCAGCGCCAGGGCCTGGGATGTCTTCGCCCGGCGCGACCAGCGCGTCAGCTGAACCCGTTCGGCATCGGTGAGTACCAGCCCGGCTTTCGGCCGCCCCGGGCGCTCACCGTCGGCCAGGCCGTCCAGCCGCGCCCCGGCGAACCGCTTGCGCCACTTGCCCACGGTCATCTCAGTCACGCCCAGATCAGCGGCCACCCGCTGGTACACCACCCCCGGATCGGCGCAAGCCAGCACGATCCGGGCCCGCACCGCCAGCCTCGGCGACGGCCCGCCCGACCAGCGGACCAGCTGGTCACGCTCGTCATCGGTCAGCACGAACCCAGCAGCGGCACGCCCGGTACGCGACATACACGAATTCTACTAATTTAGAGCGCAAATTTCAGGCGCATGACACTAGCTGGCCGCGTAAGATAATTCTTGGCCAGGCCAATCCTGCGCCTGACCTGCGGATTCCCGTTCCTGAATGCGTCCGGTGCTGCCTGCAGCACCTCGGCTACCCATCCCGCCGCAGGCCGACGTCGGCTGGATCGGCGCAGCCGGGCCCGGCCCGTCCTATCTGGACCCGGGGTCCGGCGGCCCGGCCAACGACGCCACCAACCGGAACACCACGTTCATGAGCTGGAACCTGATGCACGTGGCCCGCATGCTGAAGGTTGCGGGCGCGATCCCGGCGCACGGCAACCAGCGCTCCGAATAGGACGCCGGATGCCGGTTCGACTTCGAGAACCCTGACTACCGATGACAAACAGAACGGGACGCGCCCAGCACCGTACATCGTCGCTGGTTTCCGGGGTCTTGCCGTCGGGAGGCCTATATCTGAGGCTCCGGTGCCTCAGGCCATCAGAAGCACCTGCGCGGCCGCCTCCGCAAATCCGCGCCGCCTCAGCGATGACGGCCGACTTTCCGACTCCGACCAGCCCGGTGACCCGTTACCGCCCTCATCGCGCAGCCGACCTTGAGTACTCATCGGCCGAAAGCCTGCATCAAGCCGACGGGGCGGGCGTGGCAGGGGAACTTGGCGTCGCCCGGCGGTGATGCTAGCTGGCTGGCCTGAGGCGGGCGTACTGACGCGGCTGTGGCGACGGGGCGTGCTGTTTCTCGTCGGCCGGGGATCTGGGCAGAACGGGCGGATTTCATGCGCCTTCGGTTTCTGCCGCGCGGAGCGATCTGCCTTGGCGTCACATGTGCGGCGGGTGTGCGGCGGGTGTGCGCGTGGATGCTGTCGGCGTGCACTGCCCGGCGGCCGGGCGCCGGGGCGGGATCGGGTTCGCGCTGGCCCGGCGGATCCTTGCTGGCGGCTGTAGTCCAGGTCGCGGTTCGCCAGGGTTCAGGTGATGCCGGGCGGGTCCACGCGCCTTGGCCTGCAGCGATGGCAACTCCGCAGTGCCAACGTTGAAGCCCAGCCCTCTCCCGCAGCCCTGGTTCCTGTCGTCATGGGTCTTCGGTTTCGGCTCGTACGATGCGCACGGGTTCGCGGTGAACCTGTTCGTCGTGGCGGCGCTGGCGGTGACCGGTGCTGTCTTCCTGAGCGGCCAGCCGCGGCTGATCTGCCCGGCGGTCATCGCCTTCACCGTGCTGTGCCTGGCCGACTGGTTGCTGATCGAGGACTTCGGGTTCTTCGGCGGCCTGGGAACCGACCCCAACAGCCCGATGATCCCGATGGCACTGCTGGCTTGCTGTCGTTTGCCCGGGGGGCGGGAAAGGGCCAGGGGCCCTGCCTTTGTGCGCGGAGGGGGAGAGAGCGCGCCGGGGTGGCATGTGGCCGTGGTCAGAGCACGGTGAGCCGTTGGCGTTCGCGGTCGGATCAAGCAGAGGGACGCGCCGCGGCGTGTATGCCTGGGTCCGGCATCGGCGGCTGAATGGTGGTGGTGGTTGATCGTGCTTGTCCGCGGAGTTGCTCGGAGGTTTGTTCGATCAAGTGTGGTCGGGCGGTTTGGCTCGTCGTCGGGAGATCATTCCGGGGGACATTTGAGGGGCAGAATGCCGCTGGCGGGGGCTTGTGTGAGCGAGTCTCCGCTGGCGTGAGCTAGCGTCTGGCCTGTTCAGGCCGCATCTGGCCTGTTCAGGAACCCCGCCGGTGTTTCATGGCATGCAAGAGGCCTGGGGTTCGAATCCCCATAGCTCCACCAGTTCACGCGCATATTTCGAACAGTGAACCGGTGACCGGTCCTGCCCCTGAGGGGCATCTGAGGGGCAGTTCTGCAGCCAGCGTGATCGTCGTCGGCTTGCTGACCTGCGGGGGAGCCGAGGATGGTCCGGCTCTCAGCGCCGTGCTGGGCATTGCGGATGTGCAAGAGGCCAAGGGTTCGGAAACCGGTTCACGGAGCATGCCTCCGGCGTCGCGCGGACGCCCAGTTGGTGACCAGGTGTGCGGCGCGGCTCGATCCGGGAGGAAACGCCCGGCCATTAGCAACCTGGTGGCGAGTTTATGATCAAGATCTAAGTGATCACGCTCGCATCCGAGCTCGCAAGCTGCCCGCCGCCGAGTTGCATCGTCGATGCCTGTGACAAGCGAATCGTCCCGTTGTTCGATAACTACCAGGCGGCGGGCGGCGGGTGGCGTGCTCGATGACGATCAGGGCGTAGATGCGCCGCAGCAGCATGGTGTCCGCATGGAAGAAATCGGCTGCGAGAATGCCGCGGGCCTGCGCGGTGAGGAACTGCTTTCAGGCCGGGCGGGCGCGGCGGGGTGCGGGGCCGATCCCGGCGGCATGCAGGATTTGCCATACCATGGAGGCCGCGATCGGGTGGCCGGGTCTGACGAGTTCGCCTTGCACGCGCCGGTGCCCCCGTGTCGGATTGTCCGCCACGATGCGGATCACGAGCTTGCTGATCGCGGCCTCGGGGGACGGTCCCCCGGGACGCCGCCGACTGGTGCAGGCCCATTTGCGGGCGACCAGCCGGCGGTGCCAGGCCAGCAGCGCCGCCGGGGTCACCGCGAGTACCTCGCCCCGCCGGCGCCGGGGGATCAGCCGCGACAGCGCCGCGAGCCACAGCCGGCCGGCGGGCTGGTAGCGGGCCCGGCCGGCCTGGCGGCGCTGCACCGCGTTCTCGCGCCGGAGCACCAGGAGTCCGGTGTCCCTGGACACCTCACGCCGGGCCAGCACCATCAGGCAGCAGGGCAGGCGGCGCGCGAGCAGGCACAAGACAGGGAAGATCACCCAGCGATGATCCCAAGCCGGGACCTTGCCCGGGCCAGGCTTGCCCAGATCGAGTTATCGGGCCCTACGGGCTCTGCGATGTGCTTTTCACGAGCTGGCCGACAAGGCTCACCTCGTACGGCGCAATGCCTTCCCCGGCGCGCCCGGCGGTTTCTTTCACCAGTTGCCACGACGCACCGGGCGAATCCCCGCTTTCAACTCGCGTGCCTTGCCTGAAGTTGCACCACGGCGAGTCCTGGTTAACGAGGCGGCGCCTGCCAGGCGAGCCAGGATCCGCGCTTATCCCCGTGCGAACTGCCGGCGACCGGGTGTTAGCGGCCGCGCTGTTTGCACATGATTCGGCAGCGTTCGGTGTTCACGTTTCGGCAGGTCTTGGTGGTGACCTTTGCTGCCGGGGGTTGTGGGTGGCGGCGTGTCGCGCGGCGCCGCGCCCGCCGCAGGGGGCTTGTGCGGGTGGGCGGTCAGGCTGGGCGGTTGCCAGGGTGGCCGGGTACGCCGAGGAGGCTGGAGAGTGCCGCGATGGCTTCGAGCAGCAGCGCGTTGACTCGGGCCTGCTGGTCGGCGGCGTGGCGGGCGCGGAACTCGGCGATGGCGCGACGGTGCCCGGCTTGAGCGGCGAGCTGGCGCAGGCGGGCGGTGACGGCGGGGCTGGCGTGGGGCACCGGGCGGCCTGGCCGGGGCATGGTCAGTCCCGGGTGAGCTCGGCGACGGCTTTCTTGGCGCAGGCGTCGTCGACAAGATCCTTGCCGCTGGCGGCGGCGATGAGCGCGGCGGTGGCGGCGTTGTTGAGGGCGCGGGGCAGCCCGTTGGAGACGCGGTGCAGCCGGGCGATGGCGTCATCGGCGGATAGCGGCTCTTCGCGCCCCGCCAGCGCCAGGTGATGGCGCAGGCAGGCGGCGGATTCGGCCAGGTCCATCGGCTTGATGGCGACCCGGGTGGCGATCCGCTGGCCGAGCGCGGCGAACATGCCCATCCGCAGCTGCCGGTTCAGGGTCGGCTGCCCGGCCAGGATCCCGGCGAACGGGGAGGCGGAATCCATCTCCGGGTTGGTCAAGAGCCGCAGCTCCTCCAGCTGGGCCGGGCCCGGGAGATGAGCCTCGTCCAAGATCACTACGACACGGCGGTGCCGCTCGGCGGTCTCGGCGGCGAGCAGGTCGCTGGCCTGGGCCATCAGCTCGGCCTTGAGGTAGCGGGGCTGGGCGCCGGGCGCCCGCACGATCGTGACATACAGCCCCCGGGTGCCGAACGCCGGGTTGGCGATGTAGATGACCTGGTGGCTGGTCGGGTCCAGGCCGGCGACGGCGGCGCGCAGCGCCACGGTCTTGCCCGCGCCGACGTCGCCGGTGACCACGCAGGGCGCGGACTCCACGACGCAGAAGCTGATCCGGGCGATCGCCTCGGCGTGCGCGGGCCGGGGAAACAGGTCCCGGGCGGGGATCGACTTGCCGAACGGGGTGCGGGCCAGGCCGAAGTGCGCGGCCCAGGGCGCGGCGCTCACGGCTGCTGCTCCGCGCCGCCGCCTGTGAACATGGCGAGCTGGGCGAAGTCGATCTTCGCTCCGGTTCCGGCGGCTTCGTCGTGGGCAGCGGCGACCAGGCCCAGGTAGTCGATGCCGGTGGCGGCCGGCTCGGCCGGGGCGGCCTGCGGGACGGCCCGGTGCACGTGCCGGCGGGTGACGAACGGCACTGCGGCCCCGGCGGGCTTGCCGTCGAGAAACACCTCGATCGCGGTCAGGTCCCCGGGGTCGTAGCGCAGCTCGACCCGCCGCCCGGTCAGCGCCGGGCCGGCGGCGCAGGCGTTTCCCTCCAGCGGAACGGTCGCGGTGCGGGTCACCTTGCGGGTCACCGGCCAGCGGAACGCCTCGCGCAGTAACCCGGGATCGGCCTGGCGGGGCGGCCCGCCGGCCTCGAACCGGCAGATGGGGGCCTGGCCGGTCTCGGCGTGCACCCGCCGGCTGGCGACCTGCCCGGCCCAGGCGAAGAACAGGTCATTCAGCTGCTCCAGCGACTCGATGCCCTGATGGGTGGCCTCGGCCAGGAACGCCTCCCGGATATAGCGGTTCAGCCTTTCCTGTTTCCCCCTCCCTTCCGGTTAAGGGGGGCGAGGACGGCTGGGAGTGCACCAGCCGGATGCCCAGCACACCGCAGGTCCGCGCCAGCCACGCGTTGGAGAACGGCGCGCCGTTGTCGCAATACAGGACATCGGGGACGCCGCGGCGGGTGATCGCGCGGCGCAGCAGCTCCTGGCAGGCGCGGGCATTCTCGTGCGCGAAGAACCGGCCATCGGCCAGCAGCCGGGAATGATCATCGACGATCAGGAACAGCCGGGCCCGCACCGGGCCCTCCCGTCTGGGCCAGGGCACCCACGGGCCGGTCAGCACGTCGGTGATCCACCGCTCGTTGCACCGGGCCGCCTCATAGCGGCCGTAGGCTTCCGGCTGGGCGGCCAGCGCCTCGCGGTGCAGGCCGGCCCGGCGCAGCCGGGCGCGGATCGTCCGCTCCGCGACGGCTATCCCGTGCCGGTGATACAAGATCGAGGCGATCTGCGCGGCCGAGCGGCCCGGCAGCTCCAGCCGCAGCGCGGCGGCCTCGGCGAACAGCTCCGGGTGGGCGCGCACCACGCCGGTGCCGGCGCGCGGCGAGGGCTTGAGCGCTTCCAGCCCGCCAGCCCGCCATGCCCGCAGCCAGCGGTCGATCGTCCCCCTGGAATACCGGCGGGCCATCCCGTCGGGGTGAGTGTGAGCGCGGACGGCGATCTGCCGCACCAGCGCCCCCCGCCCGGCCGCGGTCAGCCGGGCGCCCGCCGCCTCGGCGATCACCGCCCAGCGGTGCAATGCGACCTGCTCTTGCTGCTTGCTTTCCATGCCCTTGCGCCTCCCCATGCCGGTAATGGCGGGACAGGAGGCATGAAACGCCGTCTGCCGACGATCAGGAAGGGCGAGCTTTTGCTGGCCGCGATCAGCCTCCCGCCGCTCACCGCGCAGGCGAACCGCCACACCCCCAGCGCCGGCCATCCCGGCAGCGCGGCAGCCGCGCCGAACACCGCGGTGATCGCCGCCAGCGCGAACCGGCCAGGGTCAGCAGCCGGGCGGACCGGCTCCCCGCCCAGCTCGGCCGCCAGCGCCGCGAACGCCACCCCGGTCTCCGCAGCCCTGAGCCGGAAACGGCGCAGCCACCCGCGCGCGGTCGTGTGCGGGACACCGGCCCGCTCCGCGGCCGGGCGCGACCCGCCCGGCCCGCTGACCACCTCGGCGATCACCGCGCCGGCCGTCTCAGCCGTATCCAGCCGCCAGGCCAGCACGAACGCCGGCAGCAGGGCATGACTCACCCGGCACGGCCCGCAGCGCTCCCGTGGCACGAAGATCCTCCGGCACCGCCCTGCCGCGCGGACATGCCGCCAGTAACCCGGCCACAACACCATCGGCCCGCCGCACGAAGGGCAGCCCAGGCGCGGGAACTCCACCTCACGGCCGGCCACCACGCAGGCATCGACCGTCAGCGGACAGGGCCATACCATGGCCATAGGCGACAACACCGCCACGGATCCCTTCCCGCGTCCGTCGCAAACGAGGCGAGAAGGGATCCCTCACGTTCCGGGGACCACTAAATCCTCGCCCCGCCGTGGCCACAGGCGGAGGCATCATCGCAAAGAACACGGCCGAACAGCCGCAGGCGATGCTCACGAAGTCAGGCCGTCAACACCGGGGATAAGCCTCGATTCCCGGTGCGGTAATCCAGTTGAGGTTGGGGCGCTGTTGGAGCTGACTGGGGCGAACGTCATCAGATCTCCATCATGAGCACAAGCCGACCGTAACGCCGCAGCACGCGGGTTGCCGGAGTTCGGCCAAGAAACCCCAGGTCACGACCGTGACGCCTGCCGCGATAGCCCGAATCCCACTTCAGTGATCTTGATAGATGCGTTCAGCCAGACTCGTTTGAAGTCGGAGCATCTGCCCTGGTCAGCGATACCGAAGGCGCTGGCGGCGAGGTCTGATCCGCTCGCCGGGAATCGAGGTTAGACCGTGACGTATGCGCCCTGGCCGTCCGATGCCTGGGCGGTTTCGTCGTCGAACCATACCCCGCCCTCGGCGAGGTAACGGAAGTGCAGTGTGCTGCCAGCTTTGACAGTCACCGAGGCGCTCCGAATGCCGTTTGCCCGCTGCTGCAGTGGATGGGCGAAGGGATCCCAGTCGTTGAAATCACCCACCACCGATACGGCCCCGCCGGGCTCATCGACTGGCAGTGCGAAGGTGACGCGAACATTGCCCTTACGCCCAGGCTTGGCTGTCTTGATCAACTGCTCTCTCCGCTCCGGCGCTGAACACCCTGATCGCGCCATTGTCCCAAATTTGCGTGCATTGTCACGAATATTGCGGTGCAGGGGCCGGCGTGTCGTAGTCGACGGTGACGTCATCAACGGCCGGCGGCCTTAGGTCACTGCGGGAGTCTTCCGCAACGACGCGGTCGGCAAACGTTCGCGGGCCGGCCTGCAGTGCGCCGCTCTGCCCCGGATCGACGGCAAACGGCCGCCGCAAGATGACCCGGTCCCGGCTCCGCCGGGACGCCGTCGAAGTTGAGGTCGCTGCGGTATGCCGACGCCCACGGGAAGCTCCAGGCCATGCGCTGCTTGTACGCGGTCAGCTTCTCGATCGGGGCGCGTGACACCGCGGTGAGCGCCACGTCGTGATGCTCGAGGTGGATCCGGAGACTGTCGAAGCCGTCGGCAACCGACGAGCACATCGGGCAACCTTCGGTCCAGTCGGGGCCGAACACCGGCGTCCCCTACGACCCGCAATCCACCAAGCCCGGCAACGCCTCAACGGCTAAAGAGTTGACTTAGGGGACTCAAGCGCTAGATCGCCCGTAAGCTCTACCGCGCACCCAAGGCCCAATGCCACTCAGCCTAAGTTGATCATGCTGCGAGGGTGAGGTTGCGGTGGTGGCGGGTGCCGTGGTCGCCGGGTCGTTTGACGCGGTAGGAGTTGTGGCGGGCTCGCTTGACCACCCTGGGGTAGGTCCGGTGCCGGCGCTTCGGGTTGAGGTGCTTTTTCCTTGAGATGCCGGCCATGACCGTGGCGAGGGTTCGTTCTTGGTGCTCAGGGGGGAAAGGCCGCCGGGCCGGCGGCCCGGCCGCGGACGATGCGGACGGTGCGCTTGAACTTGACCCGGTCCGGGTCGATGCCGGCCTCGGTGGCGGCCCGGCAGATCAGGGCAGAAATGGCGTAGTGGGTCAGCAGGTACCCGTAGATCTCCTGGCGGACCATGTCCGGGCTCTTGGACCGCAGCACCCGCCCGGGACCGCGCAGGTGCGTCTTGAGCTGGGCGTTCCCGGTCTCGTGTTCCCATCTTTGGTGGTAGGCCTCCGCCAGCAGCGGGGCCGGGGCTGCCGTCATCTGAGTGATGGTGGTGACCAGCGCGATCACCTCCCCTTTCCCGTCACCATCGCGGTCAGGGATCTGGTATTCGATCACCCGGACGTAGCGGGCCTGGTCTTCGTCCAGATCTTCCCCGGCGCGGGCCGCATCGATGAGTGCCTGGCGGGCCTTGCCGCGGATCTTCGGGTTCACCAGCACCGAGGAATAGGACCCGTCGGGCAGCAGGTCCAGCACCGGCAGCGTGAGATCGGCCTTGACCCGCCACAGCAGCGCCGCGCCGGAATCAGCCGCCGTGCACCAGTCCGCCCAGTTAAAGAAATTGCGATCCGCGATCAGCAGCCAGTCCTCGTCCAGCCGCGGATAGAGCTTGCGGGCCAGCGACTGCTCCCCGGCGCCCTTGCCCGCCACGCCGCCCATCGCCGCATCTGCGACCGCGTGCGAGGCGCACTCGCTGACCGTCACGACCCGCACCTTCGGGTACGCCGGCCTGTCCTGCTCATCAGCCCCGGCGCCGGCGAACCCGAACGCGGCCGCGTTCTCCGCCGTATCGGGGGCATCCCACCCGGACCCGTCAATCGCCATCAGCCGCCACGGCCCCAGGAACGCCCCCGCGGTCAGCTCCTCCGCCACCGGGGCTGCCACCTGGGAGAACAGCTCCTTCATGGGCTCGTGCCCCAGCCGCTGGCGGGCCTGGGTGATCCCGCCCGAGCCCGGCACGCTCCACGAATCATCCCAGCACCCCCACGAGGCCAGCGTCTCGGTCAGCCGGGCCGCGACCTCCTCATAGTCATCGTCAGCGAACAGCGCCAGCGCCATCACCAGGTACACCATCACATGCGGCGGGAGCTTGCCATCCGACCGCCTCGCCTGCTTCCCCGCCGCCGCGATCGCGTCATCCACCGCATCCCGGGGCACGAACGCAGCCAGCACCCCCAGCGACACCCAGTCCGTCAGCCGGCCGCCCGCACTCACCACGCCATTGTCTGCCATAAGCCGTGATCATGCCGGCCACCTGCCAGAACACCCCGCAGCGACACACCCGGACACCATGATCAACTTAGGCTGAGTGGCATTGACCTCCGGGATTCACCTACCCGCCGCTGATCAGCGGTTTTCCCTATGTTTATGGCCCTGGCCTGCGGCTTTGCGTCTGGCTGCGCGGGTGCGGGCTGCACCCTGCGGGTGCGGGGCCGTGGCGTGCCGCCGCGCCTGCGGGCCGCATGCCCGGGACGGCCGGGGGCTACCTGGAGTAAGCGGCGAAGAGCGCCCGGTTCTGGGAGATTACGCGGTACCACACCGTTGTAAACCCAGGACTGGAGCGCTCTTCAATGCCGAAACGCGCTGGGACCGCAACCTGTCCGTGACCGCCGATGGCGAGGGCCTGATCGGGCATGCCGGGGCGGTGCTGCTGCGCAAGCTCGCCGACCAGTGCGGGCTGACGGCGCTGCTGGGGCCGGCGCTGGCGCGGACGGGCAAGTCCCCGCTGCTGGACCGGGGCGTGGCGCTGGTGTCGATGGCGGTGGCGATCGCGCTCGGGGCCACCAGCATGCGCGACATCGCGGTGCTGGGCCACCTGGAGCGGGTGCTCGGCGCCGCGCCGTCCGGCACCACGGTGCGGCGGACGCTGGAGCTGGCCGATCCGCGGACCCTGGACCGGATCGCCCGGGCGCGGGCGAAGGTCCGCGCGCACGTGTGGCAGCTGATCGAGGGTACGGCCGCGGGGTTCCCGTGGCTGGCCATCGCCGGGAAGGTGCTGGCGGGCTGGCTGGTCATCGACCTGGGCGCGACGCTGATCACCGCGCACAGACCTGCACTTGGCACACGTTCCTGAGCCATCAAAGTGCCTGCTAGCTGGTGCGTTCCCGTGCATTCGGCGTGTCGCGTATCTCAAGGTAATGGTTTTCTCTGTAAGGTGACACCTTAATTCGTAAAGCGGGAAGAAGGTGGACGTGGCGAGAGAGGGCCTGCGCCTGGTCATGGGCGGTGCGGCGAGCACGGTTCCGGCCGCGCCGGCCGCTGATCCCGTGGCGTTCCAGGATGGCTGCCTGCTGGCGTTCGAGGCGTCGCAGGTCGCGCGCGGCTTCAGTCAGACCTCGATGGACAACGGTTCCGGGGTCCTGGAACGGTTCCTGGCCGCTTGCGGCCGTCCGGCGTGGGACGTGACCAGGGAAGACGTGGACCGGGTCGTCGCCGGGCTGAGCGCCCAGGGGCTGGCCGCCTCGACGCGACGGGGCTACGTGCAGGCGTTCAAGGGCTTCCACGCGTTCCTTGTCGCGCGCAAGGCGGGCGAGATCGAGGCGGTGTTCGGGGTCCGGCTGGCCAGCCCGGTGGATGAGTTCAACGCGGCCCGGCATGTCGGCGCGGGCTTCCCGTCGGTGAGCCCGCCGCCGGGCCCGGAGCGGATGGAGGAGTTCTTCGATTTCCTCAAGGAGCGGATCGCCGGCGCCCGCAAGTACACGGCGGCCGGCCGGGACTACGCGTTGTTCCGGACGTTGTATCTGGCCGGGCTGCGGGCGGAGGAGTCCGCTTCGCTGGACCGGACCGACGTGCACTTCGGCCGGGGGCCGTTCGGCAAGCTGCATGTCCGGTTCGGCAAGGGTGCCAGGACATCCGGCCCGCGGCCGCGGTGGGTACCGATGCTGGATGGCCTGGACCTGATCTTGCGGTGGTATCTGGAGGAGATCCGTCCCCGCCTCGGTGACGGCCCGGCGTTGTTCTGCGACGAGGGCGGCGGCCGGATCCACCGCGGCACGATCCGCAACCGCCTGGCCTGCCTGCTCGACCTGGAGCAGGCTGCTGCCGATGGCGGCAGTGAGCCTGGCCGGGTGAGGTTCAGCCCGCATTCGCTGCGGCATGCCTGCGCCACCCGAAATTACGAGCGTGGCGTGGATCTCGTCGCGATCCAGCAGATGCTCGGGCACTGGCACGTGGGCACCACGATGCGTTACCTCACTCCCTCGGCGACGTTCATTGAGGACGCGTACCGCCGCGCGGTTTCTGGCACCCTGGCCGGGCTGGAAGGAGATGGTGATGCAGATTAGATGGCGGCTGCGGCTGGCCGCAGCGCACCGGGAAGTCTGGACCGGGGCGCAGCTGCGCCGGCTCCTGGCCGAGCGGTCCGGGCTGCACCTGTCGTCCGCGTCGGTATCCGCGCTGCTGACCAGGCAGCCGGCGCAGGTGAAGCTGGACACCCTGGCCGCGTTGTGCACCGCGCTGGAGTGCACTCCCAACGACTTGTTCGAGGTGGATACCACGCCCGTGGCGCCCGCCGTCAGGCCGGAGCGCACCAGGGCGGAGCCGAAGGCAGCCCGGGGCCGGTCCATGCCGCCGCTATGACCGGCTACCGGACCTGTGCCGATTGCCCCGCGCCAGTGAAGTTCAGTGACCGGGTCCGCTGCCACGTCTGTCATCGCCGGGTCACCCGCGCCGCGCTGAAGCGCCCCTGCCCGCACTGCGGCCAGGTCCGGCACCTGGGCGAATCCGGCGCCTGTGCCATCTGCGGGCGCGGCGCCGTTCCGGGCAGGCCAGCCAAGACCATCACCTGTGCCCGCTGCGGTGAGCAGCGGCAGCACGCCTCGCACGGCCTATGCAACCGCTGCAGCCTCGCCGGCCCGGACCGGCCGTTCCGTTACGCCGCCGCGGCGGCCAGGCGGCTGCGCCAGGTCCCGGACTGGCGGGAAGACCTAGCCGCATTCGCCGCGGCACGCCATCATCCAGGCGGCGCGATCGAGATCCTGCGCGAGGCCAGACGGCTGCTCGCAGCCGACCCCGCAGCCAGCCCAGCGCAGCTCCTGGACCGCTGCGAACCGGCCAGCGGCACAGCCGGGCGGGCCCTGCGCTGGTTCTTCACCAGCTGCGGCCTGGCCCTGCCCGGAGACGAAGAACAGCGCCGCGCCGCGGCACGCCGCCGCCACCACCTCGACGCCGTCCCGGCCGGTCTGGCCGCCGCAGTAGCCGCCTTTAACGGCAGCCAGCTCGAAGAGCGGGAACGAGCCCGGCGCGCCGGCCGGCACCCGGTCAGCGACACCACCCTGGAGACCAGGCTCCGGATCCTCCGTGACCTGGCCGTCCACCTGACATCCGCCCGGTCGGTGACCGGCTGGTCCCAGGTGACCACCGCCGACCTCGAAGCATTCCTCGGCCACAGCCCCAGGAACCTCCACCAGAGGACCTATATCCTGCGCGGCTTCTTCAGCTGGGCGAAGCGCCGCAAGCTCATCCTCATCGACCCGGCCATCTCCTTGCGGCCGGGCAGCCAGCCGGCCTTCACCGGAGACGTCCTGGACGCAAGCACCCAGCGTGCACTGTTCCGGCGATGGACCGGCGACGCGGCCCATCCCCACGAACGGCTCACCGGCCTGCTCACATTGCTGCACGGAGCATCCAGCGCCCAGATCCGCGGCCTGACCATCGGCGACGCGGACCCGGCGCGGCGAACGCTGAACCTCACCGGCCGGCCATTCCCAGTACCCCTGGACCCGGTGAGCTGGGCCGCGCTCGAGGACTGCCTGCGCCACCGCACGGATCTGCGCACTCTCAACCCCCACGTGATCGTCACGAGGGCCACCCGCACCAGCGACAGCCCCGCGCACCAGACCTACCTCACGCGGGTCCTCCGGCCTGCGGGCACCACGCCGTCGCTGTGCCGGCAAACCCGGATCGCCCAGCTCGTCACCGACCTGGATCCCAAGCTCGCCGCCACCGTCCCCGGCATGCAGGACTCCGGGCTCGTCCGCTACCTCGCCGGCAACGTGGACCGCGACCGTCTCGAACGCACCGCACGCATCGGCCAGCGAAGCCGTGCGCTCCAGGTGTTGCCTCGCACACCTTGACGCGAACCTGTGCGGGTTCGACAAGGAAGGCGCGGCACCGACGTTCAAGATGGGCTACGGCTTCCACCCGCTGGCGGCGTGGTGTTCGAATACCCGCGAGTGCCTGGCCATGCTACTGCGTCCCGGGAACGCCGGGTCGAACACCTTCGCCGGCCACCTCACGGTGCTGACCGCGGCGCTCCGCCAGATCCCCTCCCGGATGCGGTCAAAGCTGCTGGTCCGCGTGGATGGGGCCGGCGCCAGCCACGAGCTCATCAAGCACCTGCTGTCGCTGTCGTCGCGGCGCCGCACCGTGCTGTTCACCTGCGGGCGGGCCATCACCGAGGCCGATGAGCAGGCCATCGGACTGCTGCCCTCTGGCGCCTGGCAGGCCGCCGTGGACCAGGACGGAGTGGTGCAGCAAGACAAGCACGTCGCCGAGATCACCCACCTGCCCGGCCGGGCCGCCGGCTGGCCGGCCGGGCTACGGTGGATCGTGCGCCGCACGAAACCCTCCCGGCGGCAGGCCAGGAACCTGACCGCCTTCGAGCGCGCCACCGGCTGGCGGTACTCCATCATCGTCACCAACATCCCCGCCACCGGCATCCCGGGCGTGCCCGGCAGTCACCACCCCCAGTTCACCGACGTGCTGCACCGCCAGCACGCCGTCGTCGAGGACCAGGTGCGGACGAATAAGGCCATGGGCCTGTACAACCTGCCATCGAAGACCTGGCTGGTGAACTGCGGCTGGGTGCTGGCCGCCAACATCGCCGCCGACCTGGCCGCCCGGTGCCGGCTGCTCGGCCTGTACGACTGCGAGGACCTTAAGGACGCAGAGCCGGGCACGCTGCGCTACCGGCTGCTGAGCCTGCCCGCCCGGCTGGCCCGCCACGCCCGCGCCCGGGTGCTGAAGATCAGCCGCACCCGGCCCTGGAAAGACGCCTTCCTGGCCTGCTGGCACCGGCTGTGCGCCCTGCCCGCACCCGCCTGACCAGTCACCCCTGTCCCTGCGACCAGGAAAGGAGGCTCCTCGGCGCGGTCGGAGCCGGTGCCCAACCCGAGCACATCGGGCAGCACCGCCACCCGCCGGGAACCCGCGGACCAGACAAAACCACCGAAAACCGGCACGGCACGATCAGTAACCAGCCTCGCCCGCCCCCTGAATCATCGAGGTTGACCCAAGGCCGCTTTGACGCACGTCGAAAGCGTCGTGCAGATGCGCGCGTCTTGGCTCAGCTGATTCGGGGGGTGACTGTCATGTATGCGCGCCGCTGAGCTCTGGGGTCTCGCCAAGCTTGGAAAGGGTGATCGGTTCGGCAAAGCTGCCGGGCGTTGACAGTCTGCCCGGACTCTTGACTGTGGCCTTTTGGGGTCTGTCCGGAATGATCGTTGCAGCTTTAGCTCTCTCGTCGGCAGCGATCGCGGCTTGAACCCGCTCAACGAGTCCGGTGGCCTTCTTCTTGGCGCTGGCCAGCAAGCCGGAACCCGTCACGCCGACTATTCCGAGCGCAGATATTAGCGCTCCCCATGGCTGGCTGTTTCCGTACCTGGTGATGGCCCAAGCGCCGGCCGCGAGTATTCCGGCGCTCAACAGCGCAGCGACGATCTGAACCCACAACCCTTTGATGATCGGAATGATGTTGGCAACCTCCTGCAATGGCCTGGGTGCCCGCTCGAATGTTTGCGGGTCCGCGCCAACGATCAACATGTCTCGCCACGCGTTGACCTGGTGGCGCAGGAATACCGGGGCCTCCGGGTTTGTACCGCTCCGCCATGCAGGATCCCGCGCGACCCGCTGCCAGGCGGCGAGAGAGCCTTTGATGGCGGAGGCTGTTGCCGTCGGCAGGGCAGGTGTCAGGCGCTCTAGCAGGCGTGTGAGGGCGACGCACCGTTCGCTGCCGAGTACGTGCTCCCAGCCCATGACCTCGTTGGGTGGCCAATTTGGATCAAGTGCCCAGGAGCACTCCGCGAGCCCTCGGCCTAGCTGGTAGGCGCTCGACTCTCCGAAGCTGGCGCTGGCGAGGTGGTCTTGGATAGCGGCGTCCCATTGATAGAGCGCCTCAGTGAAGGAATCCCACGTATCGCCCCATGACGTTGCTGATCGCTTGTCCGGTACCTGATCAGCTAACTCGATCGCCCGAGCAGCCGCCGTGCACGGCGTTGTCGCGGTGTGGCCACGGCTGCCTTTCATGCGGCCGCCGTCCAGCTCGAGGTTGGCCCGCTTGGCCAGCGCTTGTACGACTTCCTTGGTTTCGATGAGCTGCTCCTTCGGGGAGCGCTCGCCCGACAGCGGCAGCGAATGGTCCGCGCGGACAGTGGCTGGATCAGCAATGCGCCCCGGGTCGGCAGCGCCGAAGTACAGTCGGCCTCGGAGTTCGGCGATGGCCCAGCCGAGCCGCATCAGGTCCTGTGCCCGGTTCTGATTCACTGCGGGTGCGGTCATTATCGCCCCTTAAAAGCTCGAAGATTCAGGTTTCTGCGGAGACGGGACCCTGGACTTAGGGCAGACCCGGGTTCAGGTTCTGATCTGGATGTGCCGGAAGGCGACCGGCGAAGACGGATAGGATTACAGCCCGACGTATCCCGGCCGGTTCCCTTCGGTAGCTACCCCCCGCAAGGCGTCCGTGTTCTGGAAAGCGGTCGTTCGCGTTTGCGCACCGACCTGCAGATCGGTGAGGTCTACCGTGTAGACATCACCTTGCACGTCGACTTGGAGCTGATACCAGCGACCTGGCACGAGGTTGGGTGCCGCCTGGTATTGCTGCCCGGCCGCATCGAACACGTTGGTTCCCGGTATCGGATCTCCGGCAGGAATTTTGTAGATCGCGCCGGTGCGGTTCTTGCGTAGCCCGTCCGGCTCTGGCTGTCCGTAGAAGTCTCTTCGCCGGTCGCTGCGGGCATTGTCGTCGATTTGAACCTCAAACCGGCTGTAGACAGCGCTCCAGGCACGGTTGTTGGTAAACAGCTGGAAGTCGGTGGGATAGTTCGGATACGCGCTTGTACTGCGCACGATCCGGTCAAGAACCTGCGGCGGCAGGTCCTGCGCCGGGTCGCGGAACCGGACGAAGACGCCGCAGTTCTGGTTATTTGCGTCAGAAACACGGAACTCTAGCTTCCCGGCCTGGGCGCCTGGGTGATTGTCGCGGACGTACTTGTAGGTGGCCTTTGACGCGCCGTTCCCGCCCTTCCCTGCTATCCCCTTCATGATCAGAACGCAGAGGAGGTACTTCCACGCGGCAGCGTACGCACCGTGTTTCGCCCACGAGCCGGCATCCGCGGCGGCCATCGTGGAGCCAAGCAGCTCATAGGAGTAGTCCTCTGGAGCCAGCTCGATGACATGGCTTCCTGTGGACCGCTCCCTGCTCGCGAGCACCTTGAAGATCGCGCTCTTCCCCGAGCCGCGGTTCCCCAGGATGATCGTCTTAGCCCTCGAGCGGACGCGATGGAACACCGCCGATTCGACGAAGTACTTCTCCAGCCCGCGCCCCATGTCCCGTTCCGCCGACGGCGCGCCGAAGTCGAGACCGCGCATGATCTTCGGGGATAACCTCAATCCGGCCAATACCCGCCCTTTCCCCAAATCAGCACCACCAGCCTGGCACGGCAGGAAAGGACAATCAACCGCATGACAGCATCCGTACCGGCAGATGTCCAGACGGCAGGCGTAACCCCGAGCGCACGACAGCGCTGCGCGTCACCAGCGATTTCGCGCCGCCCCGTGCGGAAGCAAACCCGCGAGGACGCACTACATGCCGCAGAGGAGCGAATTCGCCATGCGATGCGACTTGCAGTCAAGGCTCTGCTCGCGGAGCGTGCCGACTGCCCCAGCGTTGTGTCCGAAGATGGTCCCATGAACGCTCCGGCTGTCGTCGTGGCGTATGACCCGCATTGGCCACGGCAGTTCGAGGCGCTGCGCGCGCAGGCCGACGTGGTGCTGGCGGGCGTCAAGCACCGCTGGGTGTCCGTTGACCGCGACAGCGGCGCCTACCTGGTCAAGTTCTCCTGGACCGGCTAGGCGGGAGCCGACGCGGGTGATGCAGTCACCGTCAGCGCGGACATGACCTGCCGTCAGGGCGGCCCGGCCTGGACCGGTTTCCCTCGGCTACCATCGGCTGATGCTGCTCCCCGGGCACCCGGTTGAGACGCGGCGGGCTGGCCCTGCGCCCGTTCACCCCCGGCGGCTTCGACGGCCTGTACGCCTGCCAGCCGCCGGCCGGACGTGGCACGGTACCTGCGCTGGGATGCCCGCGGCCGTGCGCAGGTCCGGCAGGCCCTGGATCGCCGGTGCGGTGAGACCGCGCTGGACGCCGCCGTGGCTGCGGCCAGGTGGCCTTGAGTACCCACTCCTTCCAGGCACCCGGGTTCTACGCCCGCTTCGGTTACCAGGAGTGCGGTCGCACGCCGGGCTACCGCGCGGGCACGACCAGATCCACTTGGTGAAGCGCCTCAGCTGACCCGGGCGGCTCCTGGTGGGCGGCGGCACGGATCAGCTCGCCCGGCGATGCGCAGGGGCATATTCGAGGTCATCGCTTCGGCGGAGGTGGATACGAACAGTCGGAAATGATCATCCAGCAATTGCTCGCCTAAGCCGGAATCGGCGGCATCGGTCATGAGCTAGTTCGGGCCGATGCCCGCGGTGCTGAAGCTGCCGCCGACTGGGGCGCCCTGGAGTCCCCGGAGAACTACACCGGCTATGAGCGCACCGAGAACTTCGCGTCCCCCCGGTGGCGCCCTGCCGGGCAAGCGCCACGTCTATGCCGCCCCGGCGGAGCTGGGGCTCAATCACTGGGCCCTGTCCGGGGACTGGACGATGGAGGAACAGGCCACCACGCTGAACACGGCCGGCGGGCGGATCGCCTGCCGCTTCCACGCCCGCGACCTTCATCTGGTCATGGGACCGGCAGCACCAGGAACATCGCTGCGGTTCCGCGTGCTCCTCGACGGGCAGCCGCCGGGCGCCGCGCATGGGGTCGACGTGGACGGGCACGGCAACGGCACCGTGACCGGGCAGCGGCTGTACCAGCTCATCCGCCAGCCCGGCCGCGTCACCGGCCACACGTTCGAGATCACGTTCCCCGACCCCCGTCATCCAGGCCTACGCGTTCACCTTCGGCTAGACCGGAGCGGACCATGCTGCGGGGGTGTTCCACCGCGCCGGGGCCGGGAGACGGGCAGCGGGCCCGGACCCGGAACGCCGCGGCTATGGCCCGGGTGCCTCGTTCAGCGATCCGGACGGTAACGGCTGGCTGCTCCGGGAAGTAAAGCAGCCGACTCCCGGACGGTGACCGGACACGCGCCCGATCCGGCCGGCGTTACGCTGCGAGCGGGCCGGCCGGTGGCGCCGGACGCTCCCGCTGGCGCGCGATGCGGTCCGCGAGCTGGTGGCGATCGCCGCGGCGGAGCCGGTGATTGCCAGCGCGGCCGCGGTGGCAGTTCTTTCGAGAGGAGATCCCATGTAACTGACCTTTGATTCCGCGAGCGACTTGGCGCGAGCCCTCCGGCGCGCAGCCGATGCGCACGCCCAGCATGAAGAGCAGACCGGGCACCCGGACCCGGACTGGCCGTACTGGTACGCGCACTACCTCGAGCCAGAACAGGCCGGACCCTGGCACGTGCCCGCCTTCCCGGCCCGCCTTCCCGGCCCGCCTTCCCGGCCCGCCTTCCCGGCTCGCCTTCCCGGCCCGCCTTCCCGGCCCGCCTTGCCGGCGCGACAGTGCCCGTGACGGTCGTTACCAGCCGCACAGAGGCGGAACTGATCGCCCGCATGTTGCGCAATAACGGCCTGAGAGCAGCCGTGTCGGCAGATGATGCCGGAGGACAGTATCCGGCGCTGCAGACCGAGGGTGTCCGGGTGTGCTGGTTGCCCCTTCCGATGAAGCCGCGGCCCGCCGGCTCCTGGCCGCCGCCGAGGACACCCCCTCGGAGTCGTGAGCCCAGCGCCTTTCAGCAGTGGATGAGCGGGCTCCTCTGTACCGGAAGGAGCTAATCGATGGCCGTAGCTGACGACCGGGGATACCCCCAGCCCATGGCCGCCAGCTCCTCCGGCGACGCGTTGCTCTGGCACGGCGGTCTCAGCGACGATCGTCGTGATCTCGATCTCGCGAGTGAGCCACGCCACCCGCTGTGCCTGCCGGGAAAGCGCAAGATCCACTCGCCGCCGAGCCGAGTTACCTTCCGGCTGGCGAGATCGGGGAACTAGACGGCGATCAGGCCCGACACGATATCATCGCCGAGATACCGATCCGATGAGGGCTGATCCACCAGCTCAGTGCAGGACTCTGCATCGCCAGCCCCGGAAGACCTCGACAGCCGCCTGCGCACGCGGATGCCCCACGGGTTGACATCTCCCGACAGCCCTTACGATGAGTAGCCAGCGTTGGGGTCCGCGGAAGCGCACACTGCCGCCGCTATGCGCGCCAGTCCGGGTCGGCTGGCTAGCCGTCGAAGACTCACCCGAACGGATGATCTGCGCGCGGCGACTAGTTCGATATGAAATATGGCAAGGGTACAGAAAACTAGCCTGACAGCGGCTTGAACAGTGGTTGCTCGCAGACGATAATGGCTGCCGAATAACGCTAGCTGCGGGCCGGGGGTTAGGCTGCCACAGCTGGGATACGACGCCTGTAATGGTTCTTTTTGCTCAGGGACCAAACTTATCCTTGCGCTCACATGGAGATGGCTGGGGGGCCATATGGCTGACCCGATGATGCAGTTCAGCCCCGTTTGCCTTGTACGAGTGGTTCACACCTGGCAACTTCCGCACCTGCCCTCAGAAGAGGTGCGGCGACCGGGATCCCTCTCGCACTTGTTGCAACTGGGTGCAGGAGCGAACGACAACCTCGGGCACCACAGCGACGGTGGGTCCACGCTCAAAATGGCGCGCCGCATCGAGCCGCGGAAGGGAACGTATGAAGCTGCCCCTCCGGCGGCCGGCCTCCGAGCTGGGGCGCAAGCCCGAACGCGACGGCCCGCCGCGACCAATCCAGCCAGCCGGACCGGCGCAGACCGGCCTTCCGGCGCCTGACGAGCCCCAGCGTGCGGAGTCGGACTTCCGTCTGGAGGCCCCGTCGATCTCGCTCCCGACTGGCGGCGGCGCGATCCGGGGGATCGACGAGAAGTTCACGGTAAACCCATCGAACGGGACGGTGTCGCTGTCACTCCCGCTGCCGTTCACCCCGGCCAGGAACGGGTTCGTCCCGCCAGTGAATCTGGGCTACGACTCCGGGGCGGGCAACTCCACCGTGGGCTTGGGCTGGTCGATCGGGGTCGGGTCGATCCGGCGGCGCACCGAGCAACGGCTGCCCACCTACGGCGACGACGACGTGTTCGTGCTCGCCGGTGCAGAGGACCTCGTCCCCGCCGCGGTGTGGGACGGGAGCGCCTGGGGGGAGCCCGCTGCGTCCCCGGGCCCCTACCGTGTGCGACGCTTCCGGCCCAGGGTGGACCGCGGCTTCGCACGGATCGAGCTGCTCACCGACGACAACCTGGGCTCGTGGTGGCGGGTGACCTCATGCGACAACATCACCACCTACTTCGGCACGGACGACGGCTCGCGGGTGGTCGATCCCGCGCATCCGGCCGACCTCTCACGGGTGTTCGAGTGGCTGCCCTCGTGCAGCATCGACGACAAGGGCAACGTCGTCCACTACGAGTGGCTGGCCGAGGATCTCGCCGGGGTCGGGCCGTCTCTTGCCGACGCCAACCGCCGCGCCGGGGTGGCGCCGTTCGCCAACCGGCATCTCAAGCGGGTGCGCTACGGGAACCGCGCGCCAGCCTTCGCCGATCCCGGCGACCCGTACCGGCCCCCCGCGATCACCGGCGAGTTCCTGTTCGAGGCCGTGCTGGACTACGGCGAGCACGGCGAGGTCAACCCGGGCCCGGATCCCGAGCCTGGGCGCATGTGGCCTGCGCGCCCCGACGCGTTCTCGAGCTATCGGCCAGGCTTCGACCTGCGTACCTATAGGTTGGTGCGACGGGTGCTCATGTTCCATCGCTTCGATGACCTTGATGGCGGTGCGCCCACGCTCGTGCGGTCGCTCGACCTGTCCTATGCCGCCTCGTCGGGCGGGCAAGGTCCAGGGGGCGAGGTCACCAACCTGGTGGCGGCCACGGTACGCGGGTACGTCAAGAAGCCCGACGGGACGTACGCGGTGGACTCGCTCCCGCCCACCGAGTTCGAGTACGAGCCGGTGGCCTGGGACGACACCGTCCACACCGTCGATGCGGCCTCCGTCTCCGGGCTGCCGGCCGGGACCGGCGGGCATTACCAGTGGATCGACCTGTTCGGCGAGGGCCTTGCCGGGATCTTCTCCGAGCACACCGGCTCGTGGCTGTACAAGCGAAACCTCGGTGACGTCGGCGAGACCGGTGCGGTCACGCTCGATGAGTCCCGGCCCGTGCTCCCCAGGCCCTCCGTCGCCGGAGTAGCTAGCGGCGTTGTGCAGGTCCAGGACCTCGACGCCGACGGGCAGCGCCAGGTCGTCGTGCATGCACCCGAGCTGCAAGGGTTCTTCGCGCTCGACGACACCGACGGGTGGCGTCCCTTCGTGCCCTTCCCGAACTGCCTTCGCATCGACCTGCACGACCGTCACGTGCGAGCGCTCGATCTCGTCGGTGATGGTCGCGCCCACCTGCTGGTGTCCGAGCAAGACGCCTTCGTGTGGTACCGCTCGACGGGCATCCAGGGTCACCAGACGGGCGGGCGCACCCCCAAGCCGGCCGACGAGGAGCGCGGCCCCACGGTCGTCTTCGCCGACCGCACCCAGAGCGTGTTCCTGGCCGACCTGCCCGGCGACGGGCTCGCCGACATCGTCAGGGTCCGCAATGGCGAGGTCTGCTACTGGCCGAACCTCGGCTACGGCCGATTCGGCGCGAAGGTGACCATGGACGCGGCACCGCGCTTCGACGAGCCGGAGCAGTTCGACGGCTCGCGCGTGCATCTCGTCGACCTCACCGGCACCGGCGCCGCCGACCTCGTGTACGTCGGCCGGCTCGGCTGCACCGCCTGGCTGAACGTGAGCGGCAACCGGTGGAGCGACGGGCAGCGGATCGCCGCGCCGTTCCCGCCCAATTCGGCGGTGGACCTGTCGACCACCGACCTGCTCGGTAATGGCACCGCCTGCCTGGTCTGGTCGTCCAGCCTGCCCGCCGACGCCGACGCCCCGATGCGCTACGTCGACCCGATGGCTAGCAGGAAGCCGCACCTGCTGCGCCGCTACGAGAACAATCTCGGCAAACAGGCCGAGCTGTCGTACAAGAGCTCCACCTGGTTCCGCTTGCGGGACGAGCGCAACGGCCGGCCTTGGCGGACCCGGCTGGCATTCCCCGTGCACTGCGTGCGGCGGGTCGAGACCCGCGACCTCGTCAGCGGCACGCGTCTGGTAACCGATTACCGATACCACCACGGCTGCTACGACGTCACCGAGCGCGAGTTCCGCGGCTTCGGGATGGTCGAGCAGCTCGACGCGGAGGACGTCGAGCACTGGGCCCGCGGTCCGGACAACGCGCTGGTCGATCGCACGCTGCACTGCCCGCCGAAGCTCACCAAGACCTGGTTCCACACGGGCTTCGCTGGCGACGACGGCAGCCTGCTCGCCCGGTACCGCGAGGAGCACTGGAGCGCCGAGATGCGCCGAGCCGGCTTCGAGGAGCTCGCCGACGAGCCCGACCTGCCAGACGGGCGGCTCGTCGCGGGCCCGGGCACGCCGCCTGACCTGCTCGACACGCTCGGCCCTGCGGAACGGCGCGAGGCGCTGCGGGCCTGCAAGGGCCTGGTGCTGCGAGCCGAGGTATTTGCCCTCGACGCTCCGCCGAACGCCGATGACGACGCCCGCAAGCGGGAGCTCTCGCCGTACACGGTCACCACCAAGAGCCACCAGGTCACGGTGCTGCAGCCGATCGTGGCCGGAGGCCACGCGGTCTTCTCTGTGCATGAGAGCGAGTCGCTTGCGCGCAACTACGAGCGGGTGCTCGACGATCCGCGGGTAGTGCATCAGCTCAACGTGCGTGTAGACGACATCGGCAACGTGCTCGAGGCGGCCACAGTCGCCTACGGCCGCCAGCTCGCCGACATGTCGCTCCCGCCCGCCGTGCGCACGATGCAGCAGCGCCCGCGGATCACCTACCTGCGTAACGAGTACACCCTCGACGTCACGAACGCGATCGACCACCGCATGCGCCTGCCATCTCGCTCGACGGCGTTCGAGATCCGAGGGCTCGGCCCGGCCGTCGCGCCGCTTTTCCTGCTCTCCGACTTCGATCGAACCGGGTTCCACGTGCTCGCCGAATCCACCGAGGTGCCGCCCTACGACGACACGGTGCCCGCGGCCGGCATGGTGACGCGCCGGCTGCTGCACGCCAGCGAGACCCGCTACCTCGACGACGCGCTCACCTCGCCGCGCCCCCTGCACGACCTCGACCCTCGCGGGCTGGTGTATGAGCGCTACGAGCTGGCGTTCACCCCCGAACTGCGTGCGCACGTCTACGGCAACCGGGTCACCGCCGAGATGCTGGCCGAGGGCGGCTACGTCGTGCGCGATGGCGGGGGGAACTGGGTCCCGTCAGGCCGCCAGGCATACCTGCACGACGGCGAGGTGGCCGCGGCGGCACGCGACCGCTTCTTCACGCAGGTGGCGCACGTCGACGCGGTCGGCGTCCGCACCGAGATCCGCCACCACGGCGACACCTGGCTCCTGGTCTCCGAGGTCGAGGACGCCGTCGGCAACCGGACAAAGGTGGATGCCTTCGACTTCCGCACGCTCGACCCGGTGAGCACGATCGACCCGAACGGCAACATCGGTGCCGTCCTGCTCGACGCGCTCGGCCGGGTGAAGGCCTCGGCGCTCATGGGCAAGGGCGGCGAGGGCGATGCGCTCGAGGGCGTCAGCGCCTGGGCCACGCCCGCGGAGACCGCGGCGGTTGCGGCGTTCCTCGCCGCCGATTCGTCGGTGGACCTGGCCGCCATCGGCGCGGGCCTGCTCGGGTCGGCCTCGGCCCGGTACGTGCACGACGCTAATGCGTTCATGGTCTCCAGTGGCGTGTCGCCGCCCGTGCTGGCCACGATCACACGAGAGCAGCATGCGGCCGTCCAGCTCGCGTCTCCCGTGCAGATCGGCTTCGAGCACGCCAACGGCTCGGGCAAAGTCGAGCTGCACAAGGTACAGGCCGAAGCGGGCATCGCCCGCCGCGCGATCGTCCAGCCCGACGACACTGTGCTCGTCGAGGACGTCGACACGGCGGCGCTCGTGCCGCCACGGCTGCGCTGGCTCGGCAACGGACGTGAGGTGCGTGATGCCAAGGGGCGCACAATCAAGGAATACGAGCCCTTCTTCTCGACGACACCCAGGTTCGAGAACGCCAAGGAGCTGGTCGAGGTGGGGGTGACCCACCTTCGCAGCTACGATCCGCTCGACCGGCTCGTGCGCGTGGATCATCCCGACGGCACGTTCTCGCGCAGCGAGCCCGGGGCCTGGCGCACCGTGGAGCACGACCGCAACGACACGGTCACCGAGTCCGACTGGTATCGCCAGCGGATCAACCACGAGATCGACGCCGAGCTCCTGGCCGAGGGGAAGGATCCCGCGCGGGAAGCGGATGCCGCCCAGCGCGCCGAGCCGCACGCCGGCACGCCGTTCACCCGCCATCTCGACCCGATGGGCCGGCCGATCCTCGAGGTGCAGGACGCCGGCCGTGATGACGCCGACCTCGAGGTGCTGCTCCCCACCACCTACGAGCGTGACGTAGAGGGGCGGGCCCGCTCGGTCGTCGACGCCCGCGGCGTGGCAACGATCGCCTACGACCGCGACCTCCGGGGCACCCTGGCCGCCTATCGCAGCGCGGATGGCGGCGACAGGTGGATGCTCGCCGACGTGCGAGGCGAGCCGCTGCGGAGCTGGGACCAGCGCGACCATGCGTTCACTTTCGTCTACGACGACCCCGTCCGCCGGCTCA
>WNFX01000746.1_pt1 | contig 32870 bp, 28 predicted proteins | sample 5400111 | NCBI WGS metagenome assembly WNFX01 (sample SAMN13153363, study PRJNA577476) | soil metagenome | isolation source: 40 cm soil or saprolite under grassland replicate 1 | place: USA:California | collected 2016-06-15 | reverse complement strand
GCTCGATGACGCGCGGCCCGGCGAAACCGATGAGCGCACGCGGTTCGGCAATCACGACATCACCGATCATGGCGAAGCTGGCCGACACCCCGCCCATGGTCGGGTCGGTGAGAACCGTGACGAACGGGAGCTTGCGCGCCGTGAGTTGCGTCAAGGCGGCGGTGGTCTTGGCCATCTGCATGAGCGAAAACAGCCCCTCCTGCATACGTGCGCCGCCGGTCGCCGTGACGCACACGAGCGGCAGTTGCTGGTCGAGGCACGCGTGCACGCCGCGCACGAAGCGCTCCCCCACCGCCGACCCCATCGATCCGCCCATGAACTCGAACTCGAAAGCGACGACGATGAGGGGCACGTTTTTTATTGCCCCTTGCATCACCACCAAGGCTTCGGTTTCGCCGGTGGCCTTCTCGGCCTCCTCGAGCCGTTCCGGATAACGCCTGTCGTCCTTGAATTTCAGGCTGTCGACCGACGCGACCTCGACGCCAATCTCGAAGCGTCCTTCCGGGTCGAGAAGGAGGTCGAGCCGTACCCGTGCCGAAATGCGATTGTGATGGCCGCATTTGGGACAGACATTGGCGTTCTTTTCCAAATCGGTTGCATACAGGACCGCCGCGCAAGAGGGGCACTTGCTCCACAGGCCTTCCGGGACGTTTTTCTTCGCGCCGGTTCCGGTGCGGTTGATCTTGGGTGGAAGCAGTTTTTGGAGCCAGCTCATGCGTCGATTGCCCTGCGAATTTCCCTGAGCAAGGTCGCGGCCTTCTCCACGCAAGCCTTGGGAGAGGCCTGTTCCATTTCCTGGATTATCCGGCTGCCGATCACGACGGCGTCGGCGATCTGGGCCACGGCACGCGCGGTCTGTCCATCGCGGATGCCGAATCCCACCCCTACCGGAAGCCTCGTCTTGCCGCGGATCGCCGGCAACTTCGCGGCAACATCATCCAAATCGAGGTGCTTCGCCCCGGTCACGCCGCGCAGCGACACATAGTAGATGTAACCGCTCGCAAGCCTTGCCACCTCCTCAATGCGCGCTGCGGTGGAGGTCGGCGCAAGCAAGAAAATCACGTCGATGCCGCGTGCGCGCAGCATCGTCGCGAACTCAGCGCTCTCCTCGGGGGGATAGTCGATCACCAGGACTCCGTCGACTCCCGCCCGGCGCGCGGCGTCGGCGAAGCGCTCTAATCCCATCGCTTCGATGGGATTGGCATACCCCATCAGAACGATCGGGGTCGACAAGTCACTGGCGCGGAATTCGGCGACGAACGCAAGCACGTTGTCAATCCCAATATGGTTTTTCAGCGCCCTCTCGCTTGAGCGCTGGATCACGGGCCCATCGGCCATCGGATCGGAGAAAGGCACGCCCAGCTCGATGACGTCCGCTCCCGCCGCGACCAGCGCGCGCATGAGCGGCACCGTCACTTCGCCTCGTGGGTCTCCGGCCGTAACGTAGGGAATCAGGGCCTTGCGGCGCTCGCGCGCGAGCCGTTCGAAAGCAGACTGGATTCTCGACACCGCAGCTTTCATAGCGCCGCAGCGCTACGGACCGGGCTCGTGACGGCGCCGGCGTCCGGTTTGTACAAACGGGCCACGCGACGCTTCGCCAGCGCGCAATATTCCGGATTGATCTCGATGCCGACGAAGCTCCGACCGTGCTTGAGCGCTGCAACCGCCGCGGTGCCGCTCCCCATGAACGGATCGAGCACGAGGCCTTCGGGGGGGCAGCTCGCGAGCACCATGCGCTCGACGATCTCGAGCGGCTTCTGGGTCGGATGATTCTCGCGTTCCGGATCCTGGCGGTGAATCCGTGTCACGCTCCAGACGTCCTTCGGGTTATAGCCCACCTCGAGCCATTTCTTGCCGACGAAAATCGAGCGCGTTCGCGCGCGCTTTGTCTCCGCGTCGTAGGGAATGCGAACACTGTCAATATCGAAAAAGTATTCCTTCGAGTACGCGAACAGGCCGATCGTGTCGTGGACGGAGGAGAATTTCCGCGTGCTGCCACCCATGCTCGGCACTTTTCTGTCCCAGACGATCTCGTTCACCATCGTCAAGCGCGTCTTCAGGTAGCTGAAAACCTCCGGACTGTGCTGCCAGGTCAGAAAGACGTAGAGGCTGCCGCTGGGCTTGAGCTTCGGAATCACCGCATCGATCCAGCGCCGACTGAAGGCGAGATAGGCTTCTCCACTCAGGCAGTCCGAGTCGTTCCCGTAGTCCTTGCCGAGGCCGTACGGGGGGTCGGCGACGATGAGATCCACGCTCGCCTCGGGGACCCGGACGATGCAATCGAAGAGATCCCCGTTGAGAAGCGTTGCGCGCAGGTCGCTCAAAATTGGATTCCCGATTTTTCCGCGACGGTGTGCATATCCTTGTCACCCCGTCCCGAGAGATTGACCAGCAGGATCCTGTCCCTTGACAGCGTGGGCGCGAGCTTCGCCGCCTGGGCGAGCGCATGCGCGGACTCGAGCGCAGGAATGATGCCCTCGCAGCGGCACAAGTCGTGGAACGCGGCGACGGCTTCTCCGTCGTCGATGGTGACATATTCGGCCCGACCGGTGTCCTTGAGCCAGGCGTGCTCGGGGCCCACACCCGGGTAATCCAGCCCTGCCGAGATCGAGTGCGTCTCGATGATCTGACCGTGTTCGTCCTGAAGCAGGTACGTGCGATTTCCGTGCAGCACCCCCGGCCTGCCCGCGCACAGCGACGCCGCATGCTTGCCGCTGGCTATTCCGAGTCCACCCGCCTCCACGCCGATGAGCTTGACCGCTTCGTACGGGATATAGGGGTAGAAGATGCCCATTGCGTTCGAGCCCCCGCCGACGCAGGCGATCACCGCGTCCGGTTGCCTGCCGCACAGCTCCGGCATCTGCGTCAGGCACTCGCGCCCGATGACCGACTGAAAGTCGCGCACCATCATCGGATACGGGTGCGGGCCGGCGACGGTGCCAATGATATAGAAGGTGTTGTCGACATGGGTGACCCAGTCGCGCATGGCCTCGTTCAGCGCGTCCTTCAGCGTTTTCGACCCCGATTCGACCGGCACGACCGCCGCCCCGAGAAGCTTCATGCGATAGACGTTCTGCACCTGGCGCTTGATGTCCTCCGAGCCCATGTACACCACGCATTCCATGCCGTAACGCGCCGCCACCGTCGCGGCCGCGACGCCGTGCATCCCGGCGCCGGTCTCGGCGATGACGCGCGGTTTGCCCATGCGCCTCGCGACGAGCGCCTGCCCGACGGTGTTGTTGATCTTGTGAGCGCCGGTATGGTTGAGATCCTCGCGCTTGATGTAGATCTGGGCTCCGCCGAGCATCTGCGACCAGCGTTTGCAGTGATAAACGGGGCTCGGGCGACCGACGTAGTGCTTGAGCTCGTACTCGAATTCGGAGACGAATTCCGGATCCTTGCGGCAGGCCTCATACGCGCGTTTGAGTTCATCGAGCGCGTGCACCAGCGTCTCGGCGACGAACACGCCGCCATACCGGCCGAAATGTCCCTGGTCGTCCGGAAGATCATGCATCTTCATGCTTTACCGCTCCGATAAAACCGGCGATTTTCACCGCGTCCTTGATTCCCTTTGACGCCTCGACGCTGCTCGAGACATCGACGGCGTAGGGCCTGGTGCGGCGTAGGGCGCCGGCGACATTGCCAGCAGTCAGGCCGCCCGAGAGGATGATCGGCCTCGCCATGCGCTCCGGCACGAGGCCCCAGTCGAACGAGCCGCCCGTTCCACCCCAGAGATCCTCGTGGTAAGCGTCGAGCATCCACGCGGCGGCAGCCCCGTAAGGCGAGAGGTATTTTAGCAAATCCAGCCCGGGCCGAATGCGCGCAGCCTTGATGTACGGCCGGGAGAAACTCGAGCAGAACTCGGGTGGCTCGTCACCGTGGAACTGCAGCAGCGTTACACCGCACTCGCCGATCACGCGCTCGACGTCCTCGCGTGAGGGATTGACGAACACCGCTACGGTCGCGACAAAGGGCGGGAGGCTCGTCGCGATCTCACGCGCCTGACCGAGGCTCACGCAGCGCGGGCTGGGGCGATAAAAGATCAACCCGATTGCGTCGGCGCCGTGCGCAGCGGCGGCCTGCGCATCTTCCACGCGCGTGATGCCGCAAATCTTGACTCGCGTTCTCATCGTCCGGATTCGAAGTCGAACGGCATCATAGGGGGAAACGCCGGCAGGCTCCAGCGGGCGTCGTATCTCACTCCGAAGAGGTACAGGCCGTCGGCGGAGAACGTCGGCGCCGCAAGCCGCCGGTCTTGCGCGGCGATCAGCTCCGAGATCCATTGCGGTGCTTGATTGCCCTTGCCGACGTACACGAGACATCCGACGATATTGCGCACCATGTGATGAAGGAACGCATTTGCGGTGAAATCGAAGAGGAAATACGCGCCGCTCGCGCGTATTCCCGCGCTTTGCATGACCCGCACCGGGGTCTTCGCCTGGCACTCTGCGGACCGGAAGCTGGAAAAATCATGCTCTCCGATCAGGCAATCGGCGGCTTTGCGCATCCTCTCCAGGTCGAGCGGCAGATGAAACCACCCGGTGCGCCCCGCGAGCAACGCCGGCCGGACCGGGTGGTTGTAGAGAACGTACCGGTAGCTTCGTGAGAGCGCCGAGTAGCGCGCGTGAAAATCTCCAGCAACGGCAGTCACCCACTGTACGGCGATCCCATCGGGAAGGAGGGAGTTTGCGCCGCGCACCCACGCCGATTCGGGGCGCTCCACCGAGGTTTCGAAATGCGCCACCTGAGCGCTCGCATGCACGCCCGCGTCGGTGCGTCCGGCGCCGGTCACGGCGATCGGTTCGCCGCCTATTTCCGAAAGGGCGCGCGCGAGATGATCTTGCACGGTGTTGCCGGAAGGCTGTGATTGCCAACCTTCCATGCCCGCGCCGCAGTAGCTCACTCCGATGGCAAACTTCATTCTACGACCCCGAAAACAACGATCGGCGCACGAGGCGCCGATCGTCTAAGGAGACCTCTGTGGAAATCAGCCGAGCGCCTGTAGCATCGTTTGGGCCTGTTGTTGCTGTGCCGTATCGCCTTCTTTCACCACTTCCTTCAGCAACTCGCGGGCCCCGTCCTTGTCGCCCATCTCTTCGTACGCCTTGGCGAGATCGAGCTTGGTCGCGACTTCTTGCCATCGCGCGTCCAGAGCACCGCCTGAACCGTTGCCGCTGCCGGGTGTACCGAGATCCAGACTGATGGCGGCCAGATCCACGGAGGGCGTTTTGGGCGCCTCGGTTTTCTCTTCGCCACCGCCCGAGGGTGCTCCAAGGTCGAAATCGATCGCTCCCAGGTCCACAGCAGAAAACTGAGAGGCGGCCGGCGCGGCATCGGCCGAGGTGGAAAGACCCGGCTTGTCGCCCATCGGTAAATCGAAATCGATGCTGAGGGGTTCCGCTGACGGGATGGCGCTCGCAGCCACGGTCCCGACAGCGGCGGACTTGTCTCCGCCGAGACCGAGATCGAAATCGAGGCCGGCCGCGGACTCCGCCGAGGACGCCGATCCAACGCCGAGATCGAGGTCGGGCAGCGGAGCAGAACCTCCAGATGTCGCCGCGCCAACGTCAAAATCGATGTTGAGGGGTGCCGCAGGCTCGAACGGCGGTTGAGTGCTCGTGCTGAAGGCCGGCATCCGCGTCGTTGTGTTTGTGCTGAACGCCGGCATCTGCGCCGTTTCATTGAACCGATGCGGTGCGTTTCCCGGCTTGCCCCCGTAGAGCGCGTTCGCCGGATCGATCGACAATCCCAGACCGGCCACCTTTTCCCATTCCGCCCCGCGTCCACCGGTTGCGGCCCGCAGCTCGTTCGCGGCCGCCTCGAATGACCTCGTGTCCTTCCGATTGGCGTAAATCTCGAGGAGCTTGACGCGAATCGCCTGGCGACTGGAATCCTTGGCGAGCGCGTCTCTCAGAATCTCCTCGGCCTGGGCATCGCGGCCGTAAGCCATGTAGACGTCGGCTTCCGCGATCGGGTCGATCTCCTCGGTGTCGGCCTTGCCGACGCCACCTTGACTGAAATCGCTCTGAAGCGAGCTCGCGCTGGTGTCAACGTTACGACCCCCTGCGCTCCCCAGTACCGAGTCGGCATCCGAAGGCACGACGCTCATGATGCTGTTCTCGAACTGCGAATTGCGTTTCCTGCGCCAGCGATACGCCGCGTAACCCGCCAGCAGGATCGCGGCGACGCCGGTGCCACCCAGCTTATAGGGGTCATCGAGCAACTCGTCGACGAAACTGGTTTCAATCGTCGCAGGCGCGGGCGTAGCCTTGGCCTTGGGAGCGGCCTTCGCGACATCGGTTCTCGCGGGTTCCGGCGGCTTGGCGGCAGGTTCGGGAGCCTTTGCCGGCTCGGGCGCTTTCGCAGTTTCGGTAGCTTTTGCTCCTTCCTGGGCCTTCGCGGGTTCGGGAGCCTTGGCCGCTTCCAGAGCTTTCGTCGGCTCGGGCGCTTTGGGCGCTGCTTTGGCGGGCTCTGGGGCCTTGGGCGCTTCCGCCTTGGCTGCAGGCGCGACCTTGGCGGGCTCGCTGGCTTTCGCCGCAGAGGCGGCTTTCGCGGCTTCGGCCTGCTGCTGTAACTGGGCTCCTGTCTGGCTTTTTATCTGCGCCAGTTTCTGCATGTCCTGCAGATTCCTTTCCAGGAGAGCAATGCGCTCTTGGACTTCCTTCAGCGCATTGTCCTTGGCCGCCAAGTCATCGGCTGCCGCGGTGCCTGCCGCCTTCGCCCCGCGCTTGGCGTCGTCAGCGCGAGAGAGACGAAGCTCATCCTTGGGCGGTTCCTTGGATGGCACCGGCTTTTCTTCCTTGGCTGCACTGATTTGTCCGGTTACCTGGCGGCCACCTTGAGACCCCGGGGTCGATGCGACGGCGATTCCGAGGCTGCGGCGATATTCGTTGAAGTCGGCGTACTGGGCGGAGACGATGCGGCGCGCATTGGCGGGCGCCACGGCGACGGCCGCCTCCTTGTCCGGAATGCTGATGATCTTGCCCGCGCGCAAACGGTTCATGTTGTCGGCGACGAATGCTTCTTGATTCGCGCGGAACAGCGCCACCAGCATCTGCTGAAAGGTCACTCCCTCAACTCGGTTTCGGATCGCAATCTTCGAGAGCGTGTCGCCGCGTACGACCTCGTAGACATCTGAAATCCCGAACTCTCGGACTAGGGTGGCGGGCGCCGCTGCAGCAGGCGCGGCGTCCATCTGGACGGGCACGGGTTCGGCCGGATTCACCTCGGCCGGCAGCACCTCAACTTGCGCCGGCGAAGCTGATCCCCCGACCGTTTCCTGCGGCCGCGTTCCGGTCTCCGCTGCGGTTGCTTGAGCGGGCGCGATCGGCTCTGCGGCAGCGGGCCCCTCCGGGGGCTCCCCGAGCGGCACCAGCACAATGGGTTCAGCCGAGGTAAGAGGCTCAGCCGATGGCTCCGACGCCACCGGTTCCGATAGCTCAGTCGCCTCGCGCTTCGCGGCCTGGAGCGCCTTGAATCTGGCCGCACGGGCGTATTCGGGTGGATCGAGCAGGAAGGTGTATTCGCGGACCAGACGCCCGTTCGCCCAGTTCAACTCCACCAGCACGTCGATGAACGGCTCGTTGATCGCCTGGCCGGACGTGAGAGTCATCACATACTGGCCACTGGGGCGTCGCTGAACGGCAAATTTGACCGACATCAATGCCGGATTCAGGTCTATGTTGGCCTGGCGGAAGACCTCCCCCGGCGCGAGCCGCGCACCCAGCGTGTCGCCTTCACCTTTCTGCAGAGAAACGATCTCGATTTCCGCCCTGAGCGGCTGCCCAAGCATGGAGAGAACCGACAACTTGCCCAAGCCCGCTGCCCAAGCGAACGAGGGCAGAATCAGGCTCGCGATTGCTGGCAAACAAATTTTTGAGGCGAACTTCCCCACTTGCCACCCTGAACCTAAGTGGAAACAAATTAAAATACCATCATGGCCTTAGCCTTGCAAGCTCAACTTTCGTCTCAGAAATGGCGTCAAGTGACTATTTCTTCACGAAGTTTGCTTGTTTTTCCCCTGAAAAGCCCGGGGAAGGGCGAGGAGACCGGACGAGAGGCCTTCGACGGACGTTCTTGAGGGAGGCCGCCTAGCCCTCAAGCAGAAGGCGCAGCATTCTCCGGAGCGGCTCGGCGGCACCCCAGAGCAGTTGGTCGCCGACCGTAAAGGCGGCAAGATAGGAGCCGCCTTTTTCCAGGACCAGCTTGCGCAAACGTCCGATCGGCACCTGCAGCGTGCCGCTCACCGCAGCTGGAGTCAGCTCGCGCAGGCTCGCCTCGCGCTCGTTCGGAACAACCCTCACCCAAGGGTTCGCCTCCGCGAGTATCCGCTCGATTTCGTCCACGGGCAGATCCCGCCTGAGTTTGATAGTGAGCGCCTGGCTGTGGCAACGCATCGCGCCGATGCGCACACAAATACCGTCGATCGGGATCGGGTTTTCTTCGCGGCCAAGAATCTTGTTGCCTTCCGCCTGAGCTTTCCACTCTTCGCGGCTTTGGCCGGTGCCGAGATCCTTGTCGATCCACGGCAGCAGGCTGCCCGCAAGCGGAAACCCGAACTGCCGGCTTGGCAACGATCCGTCCCGCAGCGCCGAGGTCACTGCGCTGTCCAACTCGAGGATCGCGGAGGCAGGATCCTCCAGGGACGATCTCGCCGCCTGGTGTACGAATCCGATCTGTTCAACCAGCTCGCGCACGTGCTCGGCGCCCGCGCCGGAGGCCGCCTGGTAGGTCATCGAGGTCACCCATTCGACGAGGTCCGCCTTCAGCAGGCCGTGCATGCCCATGAGCATCAAGCTTACGGTGCAGTTTCCCCCGATGTAATTTCGCACGCCCGTGGAAAGCGCGTCCCTGATCACGTTCATGTTGACCGGATCCAGGATGATGACCGCGTCGTCCTGCATGCGAAGAGCGGATGCGGCGTCTATCCAGTAGCCCCTCCACCCCGAGGCACGCAGCTTGGGAAACACCTCGTGGGTGTAGTCGCCGCCCTGACAGGAAATGACGATGTCCATCAGTGCGAGCTCTCTCACGCTCTTTGCGTCCTTGAGCGGTGCCGTTTCCTTTCCGATGAATGGCCCGAGCTCGCCCACTCGGGAAGTCGAGAAAAAAACCGGCTCCATCAACGCGAAGTCGCGCTCGGCGTGCATACGCTGCATCAGCACCGATCCGACCATCCCGCGCCAACCGACGACTCCGACTCGCTTCATCGCATTTCCCGAATACCCGATCTGCGTATGCTAGCGCACTGAGCCACAAAAAGGTTGCACCGCATCAACGGAGCGCTGCGACCACGGCATCGCCCATCTCGCGGGTGCCAACTCTGCGGGTTCCTTGCTGAAAAATATCCGCCGTGCGATACCCCTGAGCGAGTACTTTCTTCACCGCGCGTTCGACGCGGGCGGCGACCCGCTCCTGGTCGCAGCTGTAGCGAAGCATCATCGCCGCGGACAGGATGGCCGCCAGCGGATTGGCGAGGTTCTTTCCTGCGATGTCCGGGGCCGATCCGTGAATCGGCTCGTACAGCCCCTTGCCCTTTTCGTCGAGCGAAGCCGAAGGCAGCATTCCGATCGAGCCGGTCAGCATGGAAGCCTCGTCCGAGAGGATGTCGCCGAACATGTTGCCCGTGACGATCACGTCGAACTGCCCGGGATTCTTGAGGAGCTGCATCGCGGCGTTGTCCACGTACATGTGCACCAGCTCCACCTCGGCGTACTCCTCGCCGACCGCGCTCACCACTTCCCGCCACAACTGCGAGGTCTCGAGTACGTTCGCTTTGTCGACTGAACACAGTTTTCTTTTGCGCTTCCGCGCGGCGCGAAAGCCCGCGTGGGCGATACGGCGTATCTCCTCATCGGTGTAGCGCATGGTATCGAAGCCTTCGCGCATCCCGCCCTCGAGCTTGCGGATGCCGCGCGGCTGGCCGAAATAGATGTCGCCGGTCAGCTCGCGCACGATCAGAATATCGAGCCCGGCCACCACCTCGGGTTTGAGCGTCGAGGCATCGGCGAGCTCGGGGAAAACGGACGCGGGCCGCAAATTGGCGAACAGACCGAGCTCCTTGCGGAGCCTGAGGATCGCCTGCTCGGGGCGCTTTTCGCGCGGCAACGCGTCGTAGCGAGGATCGCCGGCCGCGCCGAACAGGATGGCATCGGCCTTTTTCGCCAGCTCCAGCGTCGCGTCAGGCAGGGGATCACCCGAGGTGTCGTAGGCAGCGCCGCCGACAGGGGCTTGCTCCATCTCGAAAGCGAGACCTTCCCTCCGCAGCGCGGCGAGCACCTTGACCGCCTCGGCAATAACTTCCATGCCGACCCCGTCGCCGGGCAGGACTGCAATTTTCATGAGAGCAGATGGACTAAGCGAACAACCAGGGCTGTTCGGAGCGGTGCCGCTCTTCGAAGGCGCGGATCTTGTCCGCGTGCCGCAGAGTGAGTCCTATGTCGTCAAAACCGTTGAGCAAGGCGTATTTGCGGAAAGGGTCGATGTCGAAGCGCCCCACCCCGCCGCCCTCCGGGGTCGCAACCGTCTGTTTCTCGAGGTCGATAACGAGCCGGAACCCCGGAAAGGCGGCGACCTCATGGAACAACCGATCCACCTCGCCTTCGGCGAGCGCCACCGGCAGCAAGCCGTTTTTGCAGCAGTTGTTGAAAAATATGTCGGCGTAGGACGGTGCGATGAGCGCGCGAAAACCATACTCGGCGAGCGCCCAGGGCGCGTGCTCCCGCGAGCTTCCGCAGCCGAAGTTCTCGCGCGCGAGCAATATGCTGGCGCCTTTGTAGCGCGGCTGGTTGAGGACAAAATCGGGGTTGAGCGGGCGGCCCGCGTCGGGCTTGTCCGGCCGGCCTTCGTCGAGGTAACGCCAGGCATCGAAGAGATTCGGCCCGAATCCCGTGCGCTTGATCGACTTGAGGAATTGCTTGGGGATGATCTGGTCGGTGTCGACGTTGGCCCGGTCAAGCGGTGCCACCAGGCCGGTCAAGACGGTAAATCGCTCCATCGAGTCATCTCCACCGGCGAACGTCGACGAAATGTCCGGCGATCGCGGCCGCCGCGGCCATCTCGGGGCTCACGAGGTGGGTCCTGCCGCCGCTGCCCTGGCGGCCCTCGAAATTGCGGTTCGAGGTCGAAGCGCAGCGCTCGCCCGGCTCGAGCCGGTCTGCGTTCATTCCCAGGCACATGGAGCAGCCGGGTTCGCGCCACTCGAAGCCGGCGTCCCTGAAAATTCGGTCAAGGCCTTCGTGCTCCGCCTGCGCTTTCACCAGGCCCGATCCCGGCACGACCATCGCGAGCTTGATATTCGAGGCAAGACGCCGCCCGCGAACGACCGCCGCAGCGGCCCGCAGGTCCTCGATGCGCGAATTGGTGCACGAGCCGATGAACACCTTGTCGATGCGGATATCGGTCATGGGGGTATTGGGCCTGAGGCCCATGTAGGTGAGCGCCCTCTCCATGCTCTCCCGGCGAATCGCGTCCTTCTCCCTGTCGGGGTCGGGCACGCGCTCGTCCACGGTGACGACCATCTCGGGGGAGGTGCCCCAGGTCACCTGCGGCTTGATCGAGCGCGCGTCGATCGTCACTTCCCGGTCGAATTTCGCCTCAGGATCGCTCTTCAGCGTGCGCCAGTGCGCCACTGCGCGATCCCACAGCTGGCCGCGCGGCGTGAAAGGCCTTCCGTTCAGATAGGCCAGGGTCACCTCGTCGACCGCCACCAGTCCGGCGCGCGCTCCCGCTTCGATCGACATGTTGCACAGAGTCATGCGGCCTTCAATGGTAAGCGAACGCACCGTGCTGCCGGCGTACTCGATCGTGCAGCCGGTTCCCCCTGCAATTCCGATCCTGCCGATCACGGCGAGCGCCAGGTCCTTCGCCGTGACCCCGCGCGCAAGCGGCCCCTCGACGCGCACGAGCATGTTTTTCATCTTCTTCGCAAGCAGGCATTGGGTCGAAAGCACGTGCTCGACTTCCGACGTCCCGATGCCGAACGCGAGGCATCCGAACGCGCCGTGCGTGCTCGTATGCGAGTCACCGCACACCACGGTCATTCCGGGCAAGGTCGCGCCCTGCTCCGGGCCGATGACGTGCACGATGCCCTGGCGGGCGTCGTTCATCTTGAATTCGACGATGCCGTATTCCGCGCAATTCTTGTCGAGAGTGTCGACTTGCAGGCGCGATACGGGGTCGGCGATTCCGGCGGAGCGGTCGGTCGTCGGAACATTGTGGTCGGCCACCGCGAGGTTGGCAGAGACGCGCCAGGGTTTGCGCCGCGCGAGCTTCATGCCCTCGAACGCCTGGGGGCTGGTGACTTCGTGCACCAGGTGGCGATCGATGTAGAGCAGCGTCGTGCCGTCTTCCTCGACGTGCACCGTGTGCGACTCCCAGAGCTTGTCGTAAAGCGTGCGCGCGATCATTCGGCTCGCTGCCCAAAGACAAAATTATACCGGATCGCGCCTTCGCCCCTTCAGCGCCTGCGCACGGCCTCATAGAGAGGAGCGACACGGTCCGAGTAGTTTTGAAGGTCTCGCGTTCGGGTTTGGTCCGAAGGGTGAGTCGACATCCACTCGGGCGGCTTGCCGCCGCCCAACCTCCCCATCTTCTGCCAGAGCGAAACGGCGGCATGCGGATCGTAGCCGGAGCGCGCGGCAAGCTCCACGCCGATGCGATCCGCCTCGGTCTCGTGCGTGCGCGAATGCGGGAGCGAGAGCGTCACGTCGAGCAAGGTTTGCGTCAGCCGAGCGCCCAGATCCCCCAGCCCGAGCGCCGCGCTGAGCACGCTGACCCCGAGCTGCTGGGTCACCTGCTCGCTCGCGCGTTCGCGCCCGTGCTCACGCAGGGCGTGCGCGATCTCGTGCCCCATTACGGCAGCCAGCTCCTCGTCGGTTGGATCCAATTTTGTCAGAAGCCCCGAGTAGACGGCGATCTTGCCGCCGGGCATGCACCACGCATTCACCTCGGCCGAAGTGATCACGTTGACCTCCCAGTTCCAGCGTGGCGCATCGGCGCGGAACGCCGCGGTGCTCGGGATTAGGCGGTTGGCGACGCCGCGCACCCGTTCGACCTGAGCAGAATCCCGGTTGAGCTGGTTTTTCTTGCCGGCCTCGGAAATGACTTTGCCATAGGCCTCCGCGGCGCTCCGATCGATCTGGGAAGCCGAGATCAAGGACGACATGGATTGCCGGCGCTCGATGCCGACGACGCCGCCTTCGGTCGTTTGTACCGTCTGGCAGGCGGCGAGAGCCATCGCGGCGAAAAGACAGAACCACACTGAGAATTTCATCTGCGCTCCGAGAGAAGTATTTTCCACGCATCCGCGGCGTCATCAAGCCCCGCGACAACCGCCCCGTATAATGCCAGCGCTCACCAACCCGCGTCCGACCACCCGCACATGAGTCGCATCCCCCGAAGCGCATTTTTTTTGCTGTTCACCGTATCCGGGTTTGCGGGGCTCATCTACGAGTCGATCTGGAGCCACTACCTGAAACTCTTTCTCGGCCACGCCGCCTACGCGCAGACGCTGGTACTGGCGCTGTTCATGGGCGGGATGGCGATCGGGTCGTGGCTCTGCAGCCAGTGGTCGGCAGGCTGGGGAAATCTCCTTCGCGGCTACGCGCTCGCGGAAGGCTTGATCGGGCTCGCGGCGCTCGCGTTCCACCCGGTCTTCGTCGCCGCGACGGACGCCGCTTACGAGAGCATTCTGCCTGCACTGGGCGGCGAGATTCCGGCAGCGCTTTTCAAGTGGACGCTCGCCGGGCTTCTCATCTTGCCGCAGTCGGTCTTGCTCGGCGTGACCTTTCCCCTGATGAGCGCGGGGCTGATCCGGCGCTATCCGGAGGCGCCCGGCGAATCGCTCGCAATGCTCTATTTCACCAACAGCTTCGGGGCCTCGATCGGCGCGCTGGCAAGCGGATTCATCATGATCGAGGAGCTGGGGCTGCCGGGCACCGTGCAGGCGGCGGGGACCCTGAATCTCGCACTCGCCGCCGCCGTGTGGCTGCTCGCGCGCGGCAGCGAGGATCCGATGAGGGCCCGCCCCGGAGCGGGGCGCGATTCCGAAGGCGCGGCGCCTTTCCGACTTTTCCTCGCGGTCGCGCTCCTCACCGGCGCGGCTTCGTTCGTCTTCGAGATCGGCTGGATCCGCATGCTCTCGCTCGTCCTCGGATCCTCGACGCACTCGTTCGAGTTGATGCTCTCGGCCTTCATCCTGGGGCTCGCCTGCGGGGGCTACTGGGTGCGCCGGCGCATCGACTCGATCGCCGACCCGGCTCGGTTCCTCGGCATCGTGCTGGTGACGATGAGCCTGCTCGCGCTCGCCACGCTGCCGCTCTATGGCAAGATGTTCGGGTTGATGCAGGCCGTGATGAACGCGCTCGCGAAGACGGAAACCGGATACACGCTGTTCCTCCTCTCGAGCCACGGCATCGCTCTCGCCATCATGTTCCCGGCGACCTTCTGCGCGGGGATCACCTTGCCCCTCATCACCTACGTTCTTCTCCGCGGCGGCCACGGAGAAAAGTCGATCGGCGCGGTGTATTCCGCCAATACGCTGGGCTCCATTCTCGGGGTATTTTTCGCGGCGCACATCGGCATGTCCTTCCTCGGCTTGAAGGGCGTGATCGCGGCCGGAGCCGCGCTCGACGCGGGCCTGGGCCTCCTTCTCCTGTGGCGCGTTGCCGGAGGGCCGCGTCTGCGAATGGGTGCCGCAGGGTTCTCGCTCGCCTGCTTCGCCGCGGTGCTCGCCGGCGTGCACCTCGATGCGTACAAGATGGCCTCGGGCGTGTTCCGCCGCGGGGATCTCTATTCGGCGAGCGACGCCACCCTGCTCTTCCACCGCGACGGAAAGACGACGACCGTCAGCCTCATGGATTTCGGCACCGATCGGAGCCTGCGCACCAACGGCAAGTCGGACGGCGCGATCAACATGGACCCGAACGGTCCGCGCGTGTCGGACGAAATCACGATGACCCTCACTGCGGCGATTCCCCTGGCGTACAGACCCGATGCGACGAGCGCCGCGGTCATCGGAATCGGAACGGGCCTCACGACGCACACGCTCCTCGGCTCGAGCGGGCTGCGCTCGGTCGAGACGATCGAGATCGAGCCTGCGATGGCCGAGGCCTCGCGGCGCTTTTCTCCGCACAATACCAACGCCTTCGCGGATCCACGCAGCCACATCGTCTTCGAGGACGCGAAGACGTTCTTCTCGACGCACAACCGCAAGTACGACATCATCATCTCGGAGCCGTCCAACCCCTGGGTCAGCGGCGTCTCGAGCCTGTTCACCGGCGAGTTCTATCGGCTGGTGCGCCGCTACCTCAATCCAGATGGAATCCTGGTCCAGTGGTTCCAGACGTACGAGATGGACGCGAGTCTCGTCGCCTCGGTGCTGCGCGCACTCGGCGAGAACTTTCCGGACTACGCCATTTACGCCGCCACGGGCAGCGACCTGCTGATCATCGCAGGCGAGACCCAGACGCTCGCGCGCCCGCTCGCCGACATCACCGCGATGCCCGGCGTCGCCCGCGAACTGCGCCGCGTGCACGTGAATTCGATATGGGACATCGAGGTCCGCCGGCTCGGGGGAAAACGCTCGCTCGCCCCGATGTTCCTGACCTATGGCGTTCCCGGCAATTCGGACTTCTATCCGTACCTCGACCTGCACGCGGCGAAGTACCGTTTCCTGCGCGGATCGGCCGAAGAGCTGACCGGCCTGCTCGCGTACAGCGTACCGGTCGTCGCTCTCCTCGAAGGGCGGAATGGGAGCGAGCGAGCCGAATCGAGGGTGGACGGTGAGGAATACCTCGAGGCTCTCGAGCTCACGCGCCGCGCGCGGTATGCAAGGGATTTTCTCCTGCTCCAGACCGCGCCTGAGCCCGTCGCCATCCCGCGCCAGTTCCAAAAGGACCTCGAGCTGACGCGCGCCAGGCTGATCGAGTGCCGCGATCCGGAGCGCTCCGACATCTGGTTCCATTCGCTTTACCAGCTGGCGCGCACGATGAACCCGATGCTTTCGCCCGACGATGCGAAAACAGTCTGGGAACGAATCGAACCCGGGCCTTGCAGCTCACGCGTGGCGCCGGACGAGCGCCAGTGGATCGACCTGATGAAAGCGGTGGGGAACCGCGCTGCGCCCGACATGGCACGGCTCGCCGAGGCGCTGCTCGCGAAGCCGAGCGACCTTCCAACCGGCCACCGGCAGTATCTGATGGCGGCGGGCATGGCAGGCTACCTCGCGCTGGGCAAGCGCGCCGAAGCGGGCGCGCTGTGGAGCCGCTATCCGAAAGACGCCGACAAAGCCAAGGACATAGGCCTGCGACTGCTCTACGCCCACGCGTTCGAGCTCAAATAGCAGCGCGGCGATTTCTAGCGTGCCTTCCCGGGAATGGGCCTGATCGGCGGTTTGACGTCGCCGCACTGCGCGCGATGGCGCAGCGCGTGATCCATCAGCACGCAGGCGAGCATTGCCTCCGCGATCGGCGTCGCGCGGATCCCCACGCAGGGGTCGTGGCGGCCGGTGGTCTGAACCGTGGTCGGCTCGCCTTTGCGGTCGATCGAGCGGCGCGGGAGGCGGATGCTCGAGGTCGGCTTGAGCGCGATGCTCACCAGGACGTCCTGGCCGGTCGAGATGCCTCCCAGCGTTCCGCCCGCGTTGTTCGAGAGAAAGCCCCGCGGCGTCAACTCGTCGCCGTGCTCGGAGCCTTTCTGCTCGATCGCTGCGAAGCCGGCGCCGATCTCCACGCCTTTGACTGCATTGATGCCCATCATCGCCGAAGCGATGTCGGAGTCGAGCCTGCCGTAGACCGGCTCGCCCCAGCCGGCCGGAACCCCGCTCGCGACGACGTTGACCCGCGCGCCGCAGGAATCGCCCGAAGCACGCAGCTCGTCCATGAACTGCTCGAGCCTCGGGACGATGGCCGGGTCCGGAGAAAAAAACGGATTTTCGTCGACCGCGTCCCAGGACTTGAACGCGATCCTGCTCGGGCCGAGCTGCGCGAGATGCCCGCGCACCTCTACCCCGTGCCGCTCGCGCAGCCACTTCTTGGCGATCGCGCCCGCGGCGACGCGGATCGTGGTCTCGCGGGCGGAGGCCCGGCCGCCGCCGCGATAGTCGCGCAGGCCGTATTTCTGCCAATACGTGTAATCGGCGTGCCCGGGGCGAAAGGTGTCGGCGAGCGCGCTGTAGTCCTTGCTCCTCTGGTCTTCGTTTCTTATGACAAAGCCGATCGCCGTGCCGGTCGTCCTGCCTTCGAACACACCGGACAGAATCTCGATGCGGTCGGACTCCTGGCGTTGCGTCACGTGGCGGGAGCTGCCGGGCTTCCGCCGGTCGAGGTCTCTCTGGATGTCGCTCTCGGTGAGCTCGAGCCCGGGGGGGCAGCCGTCCACGACGCCTCCGTACGCGGGCCCGTGGCTCTCACCAAACGAGGTCACGCAGTAGAGCAGACCGAAAGTGTTGCCTGACATGGTTGTCTCGCGTAAAACTCATTATGACATGGCAGAAAACGACCCCGACAGCTTGAAGGGCCCGGGCGGGCTCACGCTGCGCCAGATCCACGAGCAGGTGCGCAAGTCCGTGGAGCGCGACCGCCAGGCGCAGAAAATGCAGAACGAGCTCGCGCAGAAACCAAGCCGCTGGCGGCGCTTCGTGCACTACGTGTGGGGGCGAAGCGGAAGGCGCTAGGATCCCGAAGCCAGGTCGCGCAAGACGCCTTCGAGCCCTTGCACCACCCGCGCAAGCCCGTCGTAGTCGAGCTTGTCCGGCGTGTCGCGCAGCGTGTGGTAATACGGATAGCGGAAAGGCGCGGTGTCCGTCACCATCACCGCGGGCCAGCCGAATTGCCAGTAGGCCCACTGGTCGGACCAACTCACCCCTGCGATCGATTCCAGCCCCACCGCGCCCTCCGAGGGAAACGCCGCATGACGCCTGAACGAGCCGATGACCCGGTGCAGTAGGCTTCGCGAGCGCGGATTGGCGACGAAGCCGATGAAATCGCCGGTGGACGGGTAGAGCAGATTGAAGGGAAACGGGTAGCGCTGGCTGCCCTGCGCGTCGCTGTACCAGCCGATGGTCTCGAGGGACAGCATCGCGACGACTTCCCTCCCCTCGCGCGCAAGGCCGCTCGCGTGCACGAGGCTGCCCATTTTCTCCGTCGCGAACCAGGGTAATTCCTCGTTGACGTAGAAGACCAGTCGCATCTCCAGCCCCGCGGCGGGCTGGACCGATCTGAGCAGGCGCGCAAGCTCGAGCAGCGCCGCCACGCCCGAGCCGTTGTCATCGGCCCCGACTGCGCCTTGCGCCGAATCGTAATGGGCCCCGATCACGATGAGCCGGGCGTTTCCCGCACCCGGGCCGGCGCGCCTCACCTCGAGGTTTCTAACTTTCACGCCCTCCGTTTCGAATTCCTGGCGCGAGACGGGGTAGCCCAAGCGCGAGAGCGTCGCCTCGATGTAACGCGCGGAGCGCTCGAGCGCTTCGGGATGCCCGGCGTTGTGCTCTTCGCTCGCCACTGCGACCACGTGCGCCTTCAGATCTGCGGGCAGCTGCCGGTCGCCGCTGCCGAGCGGCTGCAGCGGACCGTGATGGCGCGTGCCGGGCATCGCGGTCATGTACCAGACCGCGAGACCGACGGATACAAGGAGGATTGCGAGGAGGGTGAGTGCGATAAGGACGCTCGCGGGCTTCAAGGCTACTCGGGCCAGTTCTTGATGTAGCCCTTGAGCATGCGGTTCTCGAAGTCCTGCTCCTCGAGCACCGCCTTGGCGACGTCGCGGAAGGAGATCACCCCAAGCAGCTTGTCGCGGTCCATCACCGGAAGGTAGCGCGCGCCGGACTCGATCATGATGCGGCGCAGGTCGTTCACTTCCATGGCGGGGCTCGCGGTTACCGGATCGTGCTCCATGGTGTCGCGGACTCTCGCGTCATCGAGCGCGCCCCGGCGCTCGTCCAGAGCCATCAGAACTTCCTTGAAGGTGAGCATCCCAACCATGCGGCCCTTGTCGATCACCACGAGCGAGCCCATGTTGTGCTGCGCCATGACCGAAACCGCGTCGGTCAGCTTGCCCTCGGGCGCGATGGTGAAGAGAGCGTTGCCTTTGACCTTGAGGATTTCGCTCACTTGCATGGGTCCCCCTCTCGCTGCGCGTTTGCCACGCGATAATACTCCCGGAAACCCGCGCGCTCCAACAGGAACGAATCGGCGAACGATGCCATTTCGGGTCGTGGCCCGCGGCGCAATCTGGTAAGGTTGCCTGCGCTGGGGCGACGGAGGTTCGAAGACATCCCGTGCGATTCGACTGGTCGAAAATGGGCAGAATGCCGCCGGCGGGCCTCGTCGCGGCCCGCGAACTCGCGCATCACGCGGCGCAATGGCCCGCCAGGGCCGCGCGCGCGAACCTGAGCGCGGTCCCCGACGACAGCCACTCCGCCTTCAGCTGGGACGCGTCGCACGCGGCATTGGTTTCCCGGGTGTTGCCGGCGAAAGGCGGCGGGGTCCGGGTCGGAATTCGCATGACGCGGCTCGAGCTGGTCGTCACGAGCGGCGACAGCGTGCTCGATGCGTTCCAATTCGACGGCAAGACCGACGCGGCCGCGGGCGCCTGGATCGACTTGAAGCTGCACTCGCTCGGCCTCAAACCAGCAGGCAGCGTCGACCTGCCGTATGCTTTGCCCAATCACCCCGCCGGCGGCCGACCTCTCGCGCTCGGCATGCTGGGCCGGGAACTGGGAGAACTCTCGCGCTGGTTCGGCGGCCCGGCCGAAGTGCTGGAAGAATTCGCGGGGAGGCTCGCCGGCCTGCGACCCGGTCCCGGCCCGCTGTTGTGCTGGCCGCACCATTTCGATCTGGCGACGCTCGTGCGGCTCGACGCGGGCGCAGGCGAGTCTGCGCGTTCGGTGGGGGTCGGGGTGTCTCCGGGGGACGAGTTCTACGCGCAGCCTTACGTGTACGTGAGTCCGTGGCCGCGTTTTGACGGGGGAAACCTGCCGGCGCTGCCGCCGCCGGGTCATTGGCATACCGAAGGCTTCTTCGGCGCGGTGGCGACCGGCGAGGAGATCCTGGCGATGAAGGATCGCGGAAAGGCGCTTCTCGCGTTCATCACCGGTGCGTTCGAGATCGGCCGCGCGCGGCTGGGGGCCTAGCCATGATCCGGAAACGCGGCGTCGCATTGCTGTTCGCACTCGCGTGCGCGGGACACGGCGCAGCCGTTCTCGCCCAAGCCTATCCGAGCCGGCCGCCGCGGTTGATCGTCGGGTTCACCCCCGGCGGCGGCGTAGACATCAACGCGCGGGTGCTTGCATCGAAGCTTTCCGAGCTCCTTCCCCAGCAGGTGATCGTCGAGAACCGCCCCGGGGCGGGCACCAACATCGCGAACGAATACGTGGCCAAGTCGGCGCCCGACGGGTACACGCTCCTCTTCAACAGCCCGGCGGTCGTGATCAACATGTCGCTCTACCGGAACCCGCCTTACGACGCCCTGCGGGATTTCGCCGGGGTGTCGGTGTTTTCGGAGAGCACCAATATTCTGGTGGTGCCGGCATCGCTTTCGGCAAGATCGGCGAAGGAGCTGATCGCGCTCGCGCGCGAGCGGCCCGGCACGCTCAACTATTCCTCGGCGGGCGCCGGGTCGACGCAACACCTCGCCGCAGAGCTCTTCAAGATGCGCAGCGGAACCAGCATCGTGCACATCCCTTACAAAGGCAGCGCGCCCTCGATCGCGGCACTCCTCGCCGGGGAAGTCCAGCTCTCCTTCATCAACCCCGTCGCGGTCGGCCCGCACCTGAAGTCGGGGCGCCTGCGCGCGCTCGCCGTGGCGGGCGCCAAGCGCACCGAGCTGATGCCCGAATTGCCGACGATGAAGGAGGCGGGCGTCGAGGGCGTCGAGGTGCCGTTGTGGTTCGGCCTGCTCGCCCCCGTCGCCACGCCGCGCGAGATCGTCCGCGCGCTCGCCGCCGGGGTGGCGAAGGCGGCCAACTCGCCCGACACGCGAAAGCGCCTCCTTGAGCAGGGCGCGGAAGCCGTCGGCAATGCGCCCGAGGAGTTCGACCGGCAGCTGCGCGAGGAGGTGGCGCGCTGGGCCGAGGTAGTCAGGATCTCGGGCGCGCGTGCGGAGTGAGTCATCCGCCGGGACCTACGGGCCGGTGGTGATTTTCAGTTCTCCATGCGGCCCCCGCTCGACCGAAATGGGTTTCCCGGACCCGAGCAACTCGAGCAGTCTGTTGTGTTCCTCGATCACCGATTGTGCGGATCGGAGTCTGGCCATATAGACCTCGGGGTGAACGATCGAAAGCGGGCCGGCGCCTTCGGCAGCTCCCGCGAACGGGCCATCGCCGGTCGCCATTTCCTGCTGTGCGAAGACGAGGACGTTCTGGCGCAGCCACCACAAGACCGACGAATCGTCCCAGACCGATTGACGAATGAAATCGACCGCCTGGTATCCGGAGGCGCGAAACAGGTTGCTCCAGTAATCGGGAAACTGCTCGTTGACGTGATGGTGCCCTCCCTGGAATGGAATCGCCGCGGAGAACAGGATCACCCTCGCATGGTCGGTAAGCGACTTCACGAATTGCGTCGCCGACGCGGCGCTCAGGTGTTCGGCAACCTCGAGGCAGATCACCAGATCGAAGGTTCTTCCGAGATCGAATTTTCTCTCCAGATCGAACGTGGTGATCAGGTGCTCCGGGATCCTCGCCAGCTTCCTGTCCAGCCAGTCTCCTTCTATGCCCAAGACGTCGGCGACCCCGAGGTCCCGGGCCGTCGCGAGCCACGTGCCGATCCCGCATCCGACATCCAGAACCGATTTCGGGCGGAAGCGGCCGAACAACCGAGACAGGATCACCCGAGCCGAGTAACGGTTCGCCTCTTCCTGCTGCAGTATCTGGTTATGGTGCAGGTCGTCGTAGATTGAGGATCGCCGATCCTGCGGACTGTCGCCCGTCCCGGTGAGGGCCGCCGGCGTTCCGCGACGAAACAGCTGTCTCAGTATGGACATATGCCGTAGTCCTCTTCAGCTCGTTCTTCGCTGCAGCCTCGGTCTATTCCCGCCGCTGCGGGAAACTCCGCTCGAACACGGCTTCCGCGATGCGGTTCTTGAGGATTTCGATGGAGCCGCCGGCAATCATCCAGCCGCGGCAGCGGCGCAGGCAATATTCGACCAACTCCTCCTGGCTGTACCCGAGGCCGCCCATCACCTGCAGCGCCTCGTTCGCCACGTCGAAGCCCGCCTGGTTGCAGAACGCCTTGGCGATAGCGGTCTCCTCCGCCGACGGAAAACCGCGGTCCGCGCTGACCGCAGCACGATACAGGAGCAGCTGCCCGGCGTCGAGCTTCATCCTCATCTCCGCGAACTTCCATTGCAGCCCCTGGAATTCGCACAAGAGGCGCCCGAACTGCTTTCTCTGCATCGCCCACTCCCGAGCACGTTCGTACGCGTAGCGCCCGAGCGCGAGGGAGCGCGCCGCGTTGCCGACCCGCTCGACGTTGAAGCCGGCGATCTGCTTCTTGAAGCCGCCCTCCTCCAGCACCACCATCTCAGCGGGAACGAAGACGTTCTCGAAGTAGATCTGCGCCCACTCCTCGCCCGACATGAACTTCGAGGGCTTGCCGAAGCGTACGCCCTTCGACTTCGTATCGATCAGCACCGAGCCGATGCCGCCCACGCCCGGGCCGTAGCGCACGTAGGTGAGGATCACTTCTGCGTGTGGCGAGTGCGTGGTGAACACCTTGGAGCCGCTCACTCGATAGCCGTCGCCCTCTGCAGTCGCCGTCGTCTGGAGATCGGTCACCGCGGAGCCTGCTTCCGGCTCGGTCATGCCGACCGAGATCAGGGACTCCCCCGAGAGGAGGCGCGCGAGGTAGCGCTCCTTCTGCAGCTTCTTGCCGTATTCGGCCAGCACCCGGATCGGTCCGAAATTGCCCGCCTGGACGACGTCGGCGCTTCTGGGGCAGACCGAGGCGACGGTCTCGATCGCGATCACTGCGTCGATCAGCCCGCCGCCCTGGCCGCCGTCGGCTTCCGCGATCGTGATCCCGAGCAGCCCTTGCGCCGCCATGAGCTTGGCGACATCCCAGGGATAGTCGGGCGAGTGCGCGCGCTCGTGCGCGCCCGCGGCGAGATGCTTCTCGGCGAGGCGCCGGACCGACTCGCGGAACTGCTCCTGCTCGGGCGTAAAACTAAAGTCCATGGTCATCCCTCGTGCGTTTCCCTCTCAAAAGTCTTGTTCCTTCATCACGACGAGTGCGTCGACCGCGACGGCGCCTTCACGTTTCACGATCAGCGGATTGATCTCGGCCTCGGCGACCGACCGACCGCTGGTGAGCGCAAGGCGCGAGAGCGCGGCGACCGCCTGCGCCAGCGCGCGCACATCGCCGCGCGGGAGCCCGCGGTAGCCGCGTACCGCCGCGAGGCCCTTCACTTCCGCTATCATCGCCGCGGCCTCGTCCTCGCTCACCGGAGCGAGGCGCAGCGCGTAGTCCTTGTAGATTTCCGCAAGTGCACCTCCCGCCCCGACGAGCACGATCGGGCCGACAACCGGATCGTCGCGGTAGCCGACGATCGCCTCGGCAAGACCCGATTCCATCTTCTGTACCAGCACGGCGCGGGCCGCGGGAACGCGTTCGAGCATCGCGCGGACCCCGCGATCGAACTCGGCCCGGTCCGCGATGTCAAGACATACCGCTCCGGCTTCGGTCTTGTGAGGGAGTTCCGCGGAAAGCGCCTTTGCCGCCACCGGATAGGGAATTGCGTGCGTATAGCCGGGAGGCCGTGCGATCGCGTGCTCCACCACCGGGATTCCGAGGGAGGCAAGGAGCAGCAGCGCTTGCGCTTCATCGAGAGGCCCGCGCCGGGGCAAATCGGGCGGCCATTCGGCGGATGCGGCGGCGGCGAGGGTGCGCGGCGAGCGCCAGGCGAAGCACGCTGCAAGCGCGTCAGCGCAGGCTTCCGGGGTGCGAAAGGCGGCGATCCCGCGTTCGGCGAGCAGCGCGAGCGAGCGTTCCGCGTGCGGCGTGAGAAAGACCGCGAGCGGTTTCGCGCTCCTCTTCGAACGCACGATCGGCCCGACCGCGAGCTGCGGGTGGAACTGCGCCGAAGATCCGGCCACTGCCAGCACGCCGTCACACCGAGGAGACGCAAGCAGCTCATCGAGCGCCGCGGTGTACTGCTCCGCGGTCGCCGTCATCGTCAGATCGATGATCGGCGATTTGGAGTTCGGCGCGACCGTCTCGATGCCGAACATGCCCAGCCGATCCACGACGCTCGCGGCGCCGCCCCCGGTGGTGGTCACGACCGCAACGCGTGCGGCTCGCGGCAGGTTCGGCGGCGTCCGTCCCGAAAGGAGCGGCGCGATCTCGATGAGCGTTTCCAGCATGTCCACCCGCACGATGCCGCAGTCGCGGAAATACGCGGCCAGCGCCGCGTCCTCGCCCGCGAGAGCTCCGGTGTGAGAGCGCGCGAGGGCGGCGCCGAGCCGCGAGCGGCCGAGCTTGTACGCGACCACCGGCTTTCCCGCTGCGTGGGCCCTGCGCGCTGCGGCGGCAAGTCTCGCGCCGTCGCGTATGGTTTCGAGAAACAGGAGAATCACCCTCGTGCCTGGATCCTCGGCGAGCAGCTCGACCAGCTCCGCGATCCCGAGATCGGACTCGTTGCCGACCGAGACGAGCTTGGCGAAGCCCAGGCCCCGCGCCGCACCGCGCGAGAGCACGGTGCCGAGCATGGTTCCGCTCTGCGACACGAAGCTCGTCGTCCCCGCGGGCAGGACGTCCATCTCGAGCACCGCGTTCACGGTGAGCGCGACGCGGCCGGGAACGTCGACGAGCCCCATGCTGTTGGGGCCCAGCACGCGCACGCCTAGTGTTCTCGCGCGCGCGACGAGCCGCGCCTGCCGCGCCGTGCCCTCGTCCCCCGCGTCGGCGAAGCCGTCGCTGAAAATCGTCGCGACGGGTACGCCGCGCGCACCGCACTCATCGAGCGCGCGCTCGACCGAATCGCCCGGGGTCATGATGAAGGCGTGGTCGATCGCACCGGGCGCCTCGGCGAGGCTGCTAAAGGCGCGCTCGCCGAGCACCTCGCCGCGCGACGCGTTGATCGGGACGATGCGTCCCGCGTAGCCGTGCTTGCGCAGGAAGCGCAAGGGGCGGGCGCTGTTCTTCGCCGGGTCCCCGGATGCCCCGACGAGCGCGACGGCGCGGGGAGCGAAGAGCGCCTCGGCGAGGCTCACGGGGAGGAGCTGAGCTGGGTTTCGCTCTCCAGGCGCCAGAGGCGCGCGAGCAGCCGGCGCGCGCGCTCTTCTCCGAGCACGGGCGAGGCGAGCTCGAGGTACTTGTGCTCGAGCTCGGCGTCGGAGAGCGGCATGTCCGGGTCGCCTTTGCGCGTCGGCTGGAGATGCTCGCCACGCCGGCCGTCGCGCGACTCGATCGCGACGCGCGACGCGCGCTGCGCCGGGAATGCGGCATCGAGCCCGGGGTCGAGGACCACCTCGACGCGCCGCATGAGCGAGCGCGTCGCCGGGTCCCGGAGCCGCGCGGGCTCGAACGCGGCGAGCCGCACGCTGCCGTGCGTGAGCGCCGTCGCGACGAGATAGGGCGTGCTGAATCGCGCCTCGGCGGCCGTCGCGGGGTCCGCGATCCCCGCGACCTCCAGGGTCGCCCGGTAGCTCCCGACGCGCACCCGCGCGATCTCCCCGGCGGCCACGCCCATGCGCGCCTTCAGCGCAAGCGCGCCGTCGATCGCGGCGAAGGCGTGGCCGCAGCAGGCGTGGTTCTTGAAGCTCATCCGGGTGATGTGGAAGTCCTCGCCCAGGGTCGCGAGCCCACGCTCCCAATCCGGGCCATCGCCCGCGTCTCCATAGCCCATGGCGCGGCCGTAGCCCGCCTCGCCCTCCATGATGTCGAGCGCTCCGGTGACGCCTTCGGCCGCGGCGAGCGCCGCGGTGACGCCGGCTTCCGCAGCGCGTCCCGCGTGCATGGGCTTGGACATCGAATCCGCGCGAAACGCCTGCTGCAGGCCCGCGGAGAAAGTGGCGACCGTCGCGAGCGCGTGGGCGAAGCGCTTTGCGTCGAGGCCGAGCACCTCGGCTGCGGCGCTCGCCGCGCCAAAACAGCCGATGGTGCCGGTGTTGTGCCAGTACCTGTAGTGAGCGCGGCCCATGGCCTCGGCGATGCGCGTGGAGATCTCGTAGCCGACGATCACCGCGCGCAGAAACGCTTCGCCCGAGACCTGCCGCGACTGCGCGACTGCGAGCGCCGCGGCGATGGTCGGGGCGCCGGGATGATAGATGCCCTCGCGGAAGATGTCGTCCACCTCGACGGTGTGCGCGGCCGCGCCGTTGATGAGCGCGGCCGAGCGCACGCTCGCGCGCCTGCCGAGCGCGAGCCGGGCCGCATTTCCGTCTTGGCCGTGGTCAAGCTCTCCGGCGAGCGCGCGCTCGAGCAGGAGGGCCGGAGGAACCACGCCGCCCGGAAGCAGCGCCGCGTACCAGTCGATCACCGCGCGCTTCGCCTGGTGCAACACCTGCGGCGCGAGCGCTTGCCCGCGATAGCCCTCCGCGAACCCGGCGAAACGCTCGACGACGTTCACTCTAGTCTTTCCTGAGCGCGATGCGGCCGAAGAAGATGGTCCAATCAGACCAGGGTTCCCGCGCGTTTTTGCAACGTAGGTCGTGAGTTAAAATCCCACTGGGTTGACACCTTATCGGGGAGCCCCGAGAAGGCGCCACGCACCCGCCTTGGGGCGGGAAGTGGACATCGTCAACGGATAATACTACTGTCATGCGCTGCAGTTTTTGCTGGCGTTTTTGCTGACGGGCCGAAGCCCAACGACTCAAAAGGGGGGTGTATGGAGTGAGGGGAGCCCCACGGGCGCCCCGGAGGCTATGCAATACAGGATCGCGATGGAACGCGGTTTTCTCAGGGCAGACCTGCTCGAACGGGAAACCGCCGAAGAAACGAGAAGGTTTCTTCGCGCCGTGGTTTTCGAAAGCATCAGGCACGGCTGCCCGCGCGTCCTCGTGCACGTGCGCTCGTCGAAAACCCTGTTCACGGTCGAACGATACGGTGTCCTCGAGACCTTCAAGAGGCTCGCGTCGGATCCGGCGCACAGGATCGCCCTCGTCGGTGATACCGTTGAAATGGGCATGTCTCACGATTACGTCGCGTTGCTCGCGCGCCAGCAGGGAATCACTCTTCGCAACTTTCACAATGAGCCGCAAGCCATCGAATGGGTGAGGGACCGGCGCCGGCCGGAGGAGCGCCGTCATCAATCGGAACAAACCGCGGGCGCGCCACTGGAGCGGCGCCAGAACCAGCGCCGCAAATCCCCGGCGGACGGCTCACCCGACATCAATCCGGCGTAATCCCCGCGTCTTTCATCAGCCTGGACCACTTCGCCTGATCGGCGCGTATGAAGCGCTTGAACGCGGCGCGCCGCATCAGGATCTCACCCCGAGCGCGGCCACAGCACGCCCTGGCTGCCCTTCGGGACCGCGCCCATGCCTTTATAGACGAATTTCTGCACGCGCTTGCCTTCGTACGTCTCGGTGGTGTAGAGGTTCCCCTTCGAATCGGAGGCGATGCTGTGTACGCCGTAGAACTGGCCGGGCTGGCGGCCCCCGTCGCCGAAATTCGAAATCTCCTCCAGGGTCTCGCGCAGGATGATGCGCACCTTCTCGTTCTGGCCGTCGGCGAGGAACATGAACCGTTGTTCGCGGTCCTTTGAAAACGTGATGTCCCAGGCCGAGCCCGAAGCGAGCGTCTCCTTCGCGTAGAACCCTTCCTTCACGAACGTCCCGTCCGGCCGGAATACCTGCACGCGGTCTGCCTGGCGGTCGCAGACGTAGATGAGACCGTCGTTCGAGCGTTCGACGCAGTGCACCGGGTTGCGGAACTGCTTCGCCGGCGGCGCCTTCGGGTCGTAGTTGCCCATGGGAGCATCGTCGGGCTTGTTGCCGTACGCGCCCCAGTAGCGCTTCATCTTGCCGGTATCGGCGTCGACCACGGCGACGCGTTTGTTGGTATAGCCGTCGGCGATGTAGGCTTCGTTGGTCTTGGGATCGACCCAGATCTTGGCCACCCGCCCGAAGTTCTCAGGATCGTTGCTGCCGCCGTTCTTGCCGTAGCGGCCCAGCTGCATCAGGAACTTCCCTTCCTTGGTGAACTTGAGGACGTGGGCGTCGCCCTTGCCGTTGCCGCCCAGCCACACGTTGCCCTTGTAATCGACGTGGACGCCGTGCGCCCCTTCCGGCCACTCGTAGCCGGGTCCCGGACCGCCCCAGGACCGGACTAGGTTGCCGGCCGGGTCGAACACCAGTATGGGCGGTGCCGTGCGGCAGCACTCGGAGATGGGAGGCTTCAGCTCGAGCCCTTTTTCGTTGTCGTGCAACCCTCCCGCGCCGCGATGAATGACCCAGACGTGGTCCTGCTCGTCGACCCACACCCCGATGGTCCAGCCGAGCAGCCAGTGATTCGGCAGGGGCTTCGGCCACAGCGGGTCGACTTCGAACATCGGAGCCCGGACGGTGGGTCCCGAGGTGGCGGCCCTGTTTTCGAGCAGAGCCTGGCAGGCTGCTAGCGCGACGAGGATTGAAACGAAGGCCGCTGCGATGTGAAGATTGCGCTTGCTCTCATTGCTCTTCATTGGCTCCCCCTTTTCCTTGTAAGCTGCGCTGCCCCTATGCTCGACGCTGGGAAAACCGTTGTCAACACCTGCATGATCGTGCTGTGGGCGGCGGCGCTGATTCTGGTGCTGCCGTTGCGCACGGCCGCTCACGACATCCCGAACGACGTGACGGTCCACGCGTTCGTCAAGCCGGATGGCGAGCGGCTGCATCTTCTCGTTCGCGTGCCGCTGAAAGCCATGCGCGACGTGGACTATCCGAGGCGAGGCGCGGGCCTGCTCGACCTCGCGCTCGCCGACGCGTCGCTGCGGAATGCGGCCACCCTGTGGATCGCCGACAACGTCGAGCTGTACGAGAACGACGGCCGCCTCGGCTTGCCGCGGCTCGTCGATGCCCGCGTGTCGCTGGAGTCCGACAAGTCCTTCGCGTCCTACGAGCAGGCGCTCGCGCACCTCACCGGCCCGCGGCTGCCGAACAACACGGAGCTGTACTGGGAACAGGGACTGCTCGACGTCCTGTTCGAGTATCCGATCGCATCGGACGCCTCGGATTTCTCGATCCGGCCCAGGCTCGAGCGGCTGGGCCTGCGGACCACCGTCGCGCTCCGCTTCCTGCCCGCCGCCGGCGTCGTGCGCGCCTTCGACCTGCACGGGGATCCGGGCCTGGTCAGGCTGGCGCCGCGCTGGCACCAGGCCGCCTGGCGCTTCGTCGAGTCGGGATTCTTCCACATCCTGGAGGGGACCGACCACCTGCTGTTCCTGCTGTGCCTGGTGATCCCGTTCCGGAGGTTCGGGCAGCTCGTCCTTCTGGTCACCTCGTTTACGGTCGCCCACTCGATCACACTCATCGCGTCGGCCTACGAGCTCGGGCCCGACGCGCTGTGGTTTCCGCCGCTCATCGAAATGCTGATCGCGATTTCCATCTTGTACATGGCGGTCGAGAACGTCATCGGCAGCAACGTGAGGCGCCGCTGGTTGATCACCTTCGGGTTCGGCCTGGTCCACGGGTTCGCTTTCTCGTTCGCGCTCCGCGAAACCCTGCAATTCGCCGGGTCCCACCTGCTGACGTCGCTCCTGTCGTTCAATCTCGGCGTCGAGCTCGGTCAGCTGCTCGTGCTCGCGCTCCTCGTCCCCGCGCTGGAAATCCTGTTCCGCTTCCTGGTCGCGGAGCGTCTCGGAACCCTCGTTCTGTCGGTGCTGGTGGGCCACACGGCCTGGCACTGGATGAGCGAGCGCGCCGAACGCTTGAGCAAATTCCCGTGGCCGGCGCTCGACGCCTCGCAGCTGGCAGCCGTCATCCGCTGGCTCATGGCGCTGCTCATCCTGGCGGGCCTCGCCTGCTTCGCGCGCCGCGCGTTGCGCGAGCGGGCGCGACGCGGGCAGCGCCAATCGACCCCGGTCCCCAAGTAAAGGCTACACTTACGAGAAGGGGCCCATCGGGACCGGCAGGAAAGGGGTGTCATGACCAAGCGAAAAAAGGCCAACGGGTACGCGCGGCCGGTGAGGACGAAGCGCGACTACGAACGCGCGGCCAGCGTTGCCAAGCGCCTCTCGAATCAGGCGGACCGGGATTCCGCCGCCGAGCTGCGCCTGCAATCGCTGCTCCGGCAACTGGACAAGTTCGACGATCTGGAGGACGAGGCGGGCGCGGAGGACCCGGCGGACTATCCCTATTCGGGGCCTCGCAGGCGCTGGTCGGACAGCGAGTCCGGAGACAACTGACGCTTTAGTCCAGCCTGCGGCTCTTCGCATTCCAGTTCCGCTCGAGGTTCTCGATCAGCGCCGGACTGAAGTGGCAGTAGGCCTGCTCGAGCGCGTACAGAGCGAAATAGTTACGGAACAGATCGAACGGCTCCTGCGCGATGCGGAACGCCCTCCGGTTCGCGCCGGCGCTCACGACGCCGGAGCCGGTGAGTCTTTCCACTACGCGCTCGATCGCGCCCTCCACGTCGGCTTGCGGAACCACTTCGTCGCAGATCAGCCGCCCCTCCGCGCTTTCGCAATCGAAGCGGCGCTCGGCCATGATCGCCTGGCGCGCGATGCGGTCCCCGACGAAGCGCGGCAGGCGCAGGTTGGCCGCGCCGGGGATGATGCCCTCCTTGCGCGCGGGCAGGCTCATGAACGCGCCCTGCGCCGCGAGCACGTAGTCCATCACGAGCAGGTACTGGCAGTGCCCCCCGATCGCGAATCCTTCGACGGCCGCGATCCAGGGTTTCTCCAGGGTCGTCCCGGTGACGTCGTCCGGCACCGCGTCCGGCCGCGCCAGACCGCGGTAGATCTTGTTCACGATTCCCAGGTCGCGCTGCAGATACCAGATGAACGGCACCTTTCCGTGGTAGAGATGCGTGAGATTGATGCCGCTGCCGAACACGCGGCGTCCCTGATGCTTTCCGCTCTGCACGATATCGCCGCGCAGCACGCAGATCTGGGTGCGCGGATCGAGGATCGCCAGGTCGACTGCGATCTCGGCGGCCTCCAGGGTGGTGTCGTCCTCGGCGTTCAGGTGGCGGGGGTTCTTCTGGATCACGTACGAGGCCTTCCCTCCGCCAAACACTTCTGCCGCGCCCAGATCCGCGCGCCCGGTCCTTCCCATGCCCGAGAGCCGTTCGGCGGTCCTGGGGTGAGGCAGCAGCATCGCGTGGCAGAGGTGCCGTCCTGCGCGTGGATTCGCAAGAACCGCGGAAGCGAAGATCCCCTGGTCGATTTCGTGCCCTTCCTTGTCGCGCTGCAGGTGCGCGGACTCCGCAGCGACCTGCGCTCGCGTCGGAACGAGCCCCGGCAGGAGCGATGCGGCGTCGTAGACGAGCTGCTCGACCCGAATGAAGCGCGAGCAATTCTGCGTGAGCCGATCGTAAACGGCTTCGGCGTGGGCGGAGAGGAAACGCGCGCGCGCGTCGCGCGCGGCCTGCTTGATCTGCTCGGCCGCTTGCGCCTCGCCTGCGCTGCGCGCCGGCTTCGCGGGCAGGCGCGCGAGCAGCGCCGCGTTGCTCTCCCAGAATCGCGAGTAGCGCGTGCAGTCGCCGGCAAAATCGCCCGTGTCCTGGGGCGCTGCCTCTTGAACGGGTGCCGTTGCCGCCAAAGCGCTGCTCCTTCAGACCTTGGGCCGCTTGTCGACGACACGGACCGCCTTGCCCTGCGAACGCTGAACGGTCCCGGGTTCGACGACGCGCACTGTCGTGCTGATGCCGATGGTCCCCTTGATCAGCCGCTCGATGTCCTGCGCGATGGGGCCTGGCGCCTCGGGCCGGCGCTCCACCACGACGTCAAGCTCGTCCAGGTGTCCCTCGCGGCGCACTTCGAGCACGTAGTGGGGCGCGAGCCGCTGCTTGAGCAGAATCTCCTCGATCTGCGAAGGGAACACGTTGACGCCGCGGATGATCAGCATGTCGTCAGAGCGCCCGGTGACGCGCGCCATCCGGCGCATGCTGCGCGCGGTGCCGGGCAAAAGGCGCGTGAGATCGCGCGTGCGGAAACGGATCACGGGCATCCCGATCTTGGTGAGCGAGGTGAGGACCAGCTCGCCGTCCTCGCCGTCGGGCAGCCCCTTGCCGCTTTGCGGATCGATGATCTCGGGATAGAAGTGGTCCTCCCAGATCGTGAGCCCGTCGCGGGTGTCGACGTGCTCGCTCGCGACCCCCGGCCCGATCACCTCCGACAGCCCGTAGTGGTTCGCGCATACGATGGCGTGCACATGAGTATGCCGGGCTTGAAATCGCACATCAGCTGCACCTGCCGCTCGGTCATGCCGCCGCTCACCGGGACGACGGTCGCGCCCAGCGCCTCGGCGCCGTAGTGCGCGCCCAGGCCCCCGGTGAAAAGGCCATAGCCGTAGGCGACGTGCACGATATCGGTCGACTTCCCGCCGGCGGCGCGGATCGAGCGCGCCATCACCGCCGACCAGGTATCGATGTCCTCCTTGGTGTAGCCGACGACGGTGGGCTTGCCCGTGGTGCCGCTGGAGGCATGCACGCGCACGATTCTGTCCATGGGCACCGCGAACATCCCGAAGGGATAGTTGGCGCGCAGGTCGGCCTTGGTGGTGAACGGAAACTTCGCGAGGTCCGCGGGCTCTTTCAGATCGCCGGGGTGAACGCCCGCGGCGTCGAAGGCCTCGCGGTAGTGCGGCACATTCTCATACGCGTGCCTGAGCGTCCAGCGCAAGCGCTCGCGCTGCAGAGCGCGCAGTTCGTCAACGCCCGCCTTCTCGATCGGTTCGGGTCGATCCATTGCGCGCATCATTTCATGAATCCCGGCAGCCAGGTGACGATCGA
>WNFX01000989.1_pt1 | contig 32872 bp, 31 predicted proteins | sample 5400111 | NCBI WGS metagenome assembly WNFX01 (sample SAMN13153363, study PRJNA577476) | soil metagenome | isolation source: 40 cm soil or saprolite under grassland replicate 1 | place: USA:California | collected 2016-06-15 | reverse complement strand
GCCCCCGGCGTCTTGTTGGTGAGACGAAAGTGGCCGACCGCGCGATAGGCCGGCACCCGGTAGGGACCCGGCAGGATACCCGCCGTCATGTGCACGACGCGCGCGGCATGGGTGCGCACATAGGCGCCCTGGTCGTGAAAATAGCGATCATCGATGCCCAGGATGCGGCCCTCGCCGTCGACCGCCGCGCGCAGGCGGTGGAGCTGTTGGCGCGAATGATTGGCCGCGATCAAATGCTCGCGCCGGTCCTCGATCCATTTCACCGGACGGTCGAGGCGCATGGCGGCGACGCAGACCAGCACGTCTTCCGGATAGAGCTCGCCGCGGATGCCGAAGCCCCCGCCCACATGCGACTCGTGCACGTGAATCGACGACGGCGCGCGCTTGAGCATGCGCGCGAGCAGCTCGCGATTGCGGTGCGGCACCTTGGCGGCGCCGTGCAATTCGAGGATGTCGCGTGCGGCGTCATAGCGACCGATGGCGCCGCGCCCCTCGAGCGGCACGCCGGAATGGCGGCCGATCGCCAATTCGAGCTCCACGACGATGGGCGCGGAGCGCAGGACCGCGTCGACGTCGCCATAACCCTGGCGGATAATGCTCACCTCGGTGCTGCGGCCGGCCGAGAACTCTCCCGGCTCGGCATCGGCGGCGAGCAGGATCGGCAGTTCCTCGATCTCGAGGGTGACGAGGTCCGCCGCGTCCTCGGCAACGTAGGGATCGCCGGCGAAGACGGCGGCGACGGGCTCGCCCACGTATCGCACCGTCCCGGTTGCAAGCACCGGCTGGCGGTATGGCTCGAGCGGGGGAATTCGTCCCTCGCGAAAATCAATCGGCGGCAGGTCCGCGATGTCGGCTGCGGTCCAGACCGCGACCACGCCGGGCAGCGCGCGCGCAGCCGACGTGTCGATCGCAACGATCTTGCCGTGGGCGTGGTTTGAACGAACGATCCGCATGTGGAGCTGGTGCGGGAAGGATATGTCGGCGGCGAAGCGACCGCGGCCCCTGACCAGCGGCGGATCCTCCAGCCGATCGACCGATTGCCCGATCCATTGGTTGTTGCCGGCCGTCATCGGCCCGCGCCCATCTTGGCCGCCGCCATGACGTTGTGGACGCCGGGGCGGCGTCCGTCGATGGCGGGCGTGACCTCCTCGCTCATGCCGCCGCCTGTTCGAGCGCGCGGCGCGTGACGGTGCGCGCGAGGTCGCGACGGTAGGTCGCGCTGGTGGCGGCATCGTCGAGCGGATCAACCGCGGATGCCACCGCCGCGGCCGCCGCCTCGAAGGCCGAACGGTCGGGCGTGCGCCCCGCGAGAGCTTGCTCGGCCTGCGCAATCCGGCGCGGCTGCGTCTCGACCCCACCCACCGCCACCCGCGGCTCGCCGATCACGCCCTGTTGTACGCGAAACGTCACCAGCGCCATGGCGAGCGCAAAATCGCCGGCGCGGCGATTGAACTCGTAGAAGCCGAAACGCGTGTCGGCGGGAAGGATCGGCAGCCGCACTTCGATTAAAAGCTCGTCCTCCCTGAGCGCCGTGGTCATGATGCCGCGGAAAAAGTCCTGCGCCGGGATCGTGCGCGTGCCGGTCGTGCTCCTCGCCACCATTTCGGCGCCGAGCGCTGCGGCGACGAGACACCATTCGGCGGCCGGATCGGCGTGCGCGATGCTGCCGCAGAACGTGCCGCGCGTGCGAATGGGATAGTGCGCGATGTGACGCACGACGGTGGCGAGGAGCCGACCGAGCGGCCCGTCGACCACGGGGTGCTGGAAGGCGGCGTGGCGCACGCAGGCGCCGATGCAAAGCCGCTCGCCGTCGACCGCCAGACGCCGCAGCGCCTCGACCCCGTTGATGTCGACCAGATGCGCCGGGCGCGCCAGGCGAAACGCCATGATCGGCACCAGGCTTTGGCCACCGGCGAGCACGCGTCCGTCCTCGCTCGCAACCTCGGCGAGGGTCTCGACCGCCTCTTCGATCGTCTTGGGCGCGTGATATCGGAACGGCGCGGGCTTCATCGTTGCTCACCGCGGATACGGTGGACGTCGAAGCAAGGACGAACGATCACCGCAGCTTATCCCATATTTGGGAATTTGATTTTTTTTGGATTGATGCACAGTTGTTGGTGTATGTAAAGAAGCTGCGTCCCAACCCGGTTCGGTCCGCCACAGATGAAGCCACCGCCGTTCCGTTATCACGATCCGAAAACGGTGAGCGAGGCCGTCGGGCTGCTCGGTAGCCTGGAAAACGCCAAGCTGCTGGCGGGCGGCCAGTCGCTGATGCCCATGCTCAACATGCGGTTCGTGCTGCCCGATCACATCATCGATCTCAACCGCGTGGAAGGACTGTCCTACATCCGCGAGGCCAAGGGCGCGCTCGAAATCGGCGCCATGACGCGCCAGCGCGATCTCGAATTTTCCGATGCGGTGCGCGCGCGCTGGCCGATCATGCACGAAGCTTTGCTGCAGGTCGGACACCGGCAGACGCGCAACCGGGGCACGATCGGCGGCTCGCTCTGTCATCTCGATCCGGCGGCGGAACTGGTCTCGCTCGCGACCGGCTATGACGCGACCGTCACCGTCGCCGGTCCCAACGGGGAGCGCGAGCTGCCGTTCGCCGAGTTTCCGGTCGCCTATATGACGCCCGCCATCGAACTCAACGAACTCGTCGTCGGCGTGCGCTTCCCGCAATGGCCCGCCAAGCACGGCTATGCCTTCGTCGAGTTTTCGCGCCGGCACGGCGATTTCGCCATCACGTCGGCCGCCGTCCTGCTCGAGGGCGATGCCAGCGGCAAGATCACGCGCGCCTCGGTGACGATCGGCGGCATGGGGACGGCGCCGTGCCGCGCCCGCGAGGTCGAGCAGGCGATCGTCGGACAGGTGCCGGCAGGCACGCTTTTCCGCGACGCCTGCGAGAGCTGCCGCAAGCTCGAAGCGATCGACGACGTGCATGCGCCGGCGTCCTATCGCCAGCATCTGGCGGCGGTGCTGTCGCGGCGGGCGTTGGAGAAGGCGCATGCGCGCTTGCTCGATGCCCACGCGGGCCATCCGCACTAGGAGTGACAATGGGAGAGAAGCGGAAAATCGCGCTGACCGTCAACGGCAAGCGGTACGAAGAAGAAGTCGAGGTCCGCGTGACGCTGGCTGATTTCATCCGGCACCAGCTCGGCCTCACCGGCACCCATCTCGGCTGCGAGCACGGCGTTTGCGGTGCATGCACAATCCTCTTCGATGATCGCTCGGCGCGTTCCTGCCTGATGCTCGCGGTGCAGGCGGACGGCCATGATATTCTCACCGTCGAGGGCATCGCGCCCTCGGCCGACAAGCTGCATCCCCTGCAGCAGGCCTTCCATGAACACCATGGGCTCCAATGCGGCTTCTGCACGCCAGGCATTCTGACGACGCTCATCGAGTTCCTGCGCGACAATCCGGACCCGACCGAACAAGAGGTGCGCATCGCCATTTCCGGCAATCTGTGCCGCTGCACCGGCTATCAGAATATCGTCACCGCGACGCTCGACGCGGCGAAGCGGCTGCGAGCGCAGCCGCCGCAATCGGCTTGATTTTTTCCGTCGTGGCCGACCTGGTTCGGCCATCCCACGCATTTTGCCATGGCCGAACCCGCGCACGACGATGGCAAGATGGTTAGCCAGTCATGGCCATCCGATTCGACGATATCGGCAACCGCCTCAAAGCCTTTCGCCTCGGCTCCGGGCTGAGCGCCGACGAGATCGCTGCCCGGCTCGGCATTTCGCGCACCGCGCTCTATCGCTTCGAGAAGGGTGAGCTGGCGAAGATCGAGACGCTGGAAAAACTCGCGGAGCTGCTTTCGGTGTCGGTGCCGACCTTGCTGGGCGTCGGCGTCGAATACGTCGCCTCCGCGGTGAGCTATTTCGAACGCATGCGGCAGATCGAGGAGACCTGCGAGCACATCATCGTGCTCGCCGGCCCCATCTCCTACCTCTTGGCCTCCGACGCCTTCGATCGGGCGCTCGACGAGATCTTGCGGGAGAGCATCCCCGACGCGCTGCCGGGCCGCAAGCGCGCGCTCGATCAGGTCGACGAGATCATCGCGGTGTTGCGCCAGCGCAAGGACACCTACCGCCGACGCCAGCCCGGCATCGTCAATCTCATCTCGGCGATCGAGATGGAACACTTTTTGGAAAACGGCTTGGTCGGTCGCCTCGGCCTGCCGGAGAAGGTACGGCGCGAACGGCGCGCGTTGGCGCGCGCAGAGGCGGAGCATTTCGTCGCGCTCATGCAAGACGAGCCGATCGGCGTGCAGATCGGCATCGTGCCGGACACGCTGCCGCACGCGAGCTTTCAGCTTTTTCGCCAGCCGGACCGGCAGGTGCTGGCGCTCAGTCCGTTCCGGCTCGGCGAGCAGCCCAATATCCGGGTCGGCGTGGCGATGATCACCTCGGCGCCGGAAGCATTGGCCCTGCACGAGAAGATGGCCAAGGACCTTTGGCAGCGCGCGCTCAAGGGACCGGCGGCGGTGCGGTTGATGCGGTCGCTGATCGAGCGGGTGGGCCTAGAGGTACGATAGTATGGATCTGGTCAGTCTGTTCAGAATTTGGAAAAAATCTTGATTTTGGGACAGATCGCGGGTACCGGCTGAGCAATCGAGGCGTCTCCCAGGCGGACTCTTCGCATGATCCATCGGCCGTTCGCGTCGGCACCCTATGTCGTGGGCAAGAGCGCGCTCGCGCCCGCCCAGCCGCACATCCCGGCCGAGGAATCCTTATGCCCGGTCGTGTCCCACGCCTGGGTCAATCCCGGATACAAGCACCTGGTCGTGGATGCCTCGCCCAAGGCGCTGGCGGTCAAGCCCGGCCAGTTCTTCAATCTGCTGTGCCCGTCGCCGGACGCCGGCGAGCTTTGGCTGCGCCGGCCGCAGAGCGTTTACCGCATCGACCGGGAGAACCGCCGCGTCGAGTTTCTCTACAAATGCGTCGGCCGCGGCACCTATGGGCTGGCGACGCTGGAAGTAGGCGATGAGCTCAACATGGTCGGGCCGCTCGGCGTCGGCTTCACCGTCGATCCCGCCTGCAAGCACATCGTCGTGCTCGGCCGCGGCGTCGGGCTTGCCACGTTGGCGCCGATCTCCCAGCTCGCGGGCGAGTGCGGCATCGGCGTCACCGCGATCCTGAGCGCCCGCAGCGCGGAATTCGTGATGGCCGACGACTTGTTCGGGCGGGTCGGCGAGGTCATCGCCGTGCTCGATACCGACGGCACCAGCGCAGTCGAGCACGTCGAGGCAATCCTCGAGCGACTGATCGCGAAGCAAAGAGCCGACGCGTTCTACACCTGCGGCTCAAACCGGCTCTTGCAATTGATGAAGCGCGTCGGCAAGGCGCACGGCATCCCCGGCCAGGTCGCCATGGAGCAGGTCATGGCCTGCGGGCTCGGCCCCTGCTACGTCTGCGTGCGCACCTTCGAGGTCAACGGCAAGAAAGAGCTTCGCCGCGTGTGCATCGAAGGGCCGGTATTCGATCTACAGGAGGCGGTCGGATGGTAGACATGCGCGTGAAGATCGGGAGCGTGACGCTCGAGAACCCGATCATGCCGGCGTCGGGATGCTTCTCGACCGATCTTGCGCAGGTGATCGATTTGAACCGGCTGGGTGCGCTGGTCGCAAAGACCGTGTCACGCGAGTTTCGCGCCGGCAACCCGCCGCCGCGCGTGTCCGAGGTCGAAGGCGGCATGATCAACTCCATCGGCCTGCCGACCAAGGGCATCGAATATTTCCTGAGCCACCAGGTTCCCGACTACAAGCGCTTCACGCCGCCGCTGGTCGGCTCGATCTCGGCGACGACAATCGAGGATTTCGAAGCCATGGCGCGCGACGTCAGCGTGTCCGAGATCGACGTCCTCGAGGTCAACATCTCGTGCCCGACGCGCGACCCCAAAGGCGGCAATTTCGCGCTGCACGAGGAGCATACGTTCAACGTCATGAGCCTCATCCGCAAGACCACGGACAAGCCGATCTGGTGCAAGCTCTCGCCCAATGCCGGTGACGTCGTCGCCATCGCCAAGGCGGCCGAAGCGGCGGGAGCCGACGCGCTGGTGGTGTCGAACACCATTCTCGGCCTCAAGATCGACGTCAACAGTTTCCGGCCCGCGATCGGCAACAAGTTCGGCGGCCTCTCGGGGCCCGGCATCAAGCCGATCATCGTGCGCATGGTCTACCAATGCGCCAAGGCAGTGAAGATCCCGATCATTGGCTGCGGCGGCATCGTCAAGGTCGAGGATGTGGTCGAATACATGCTCGCCGGCGCGAGCGCGGTCATGATCGGCTATCTCATTTTTCGCAATCCTTCGGGCATCATCGCCATCATCGACGGGCTCGAAGCGTGGTGCGCCAAACGCGGCTTTGCCCGTGTCGCCGATCTCACCGGCGCCATGATCGACGAAGCGCCGCGCGAAACCTACGCCGCAGCCGCGGCGCCCATCGGCTGAAACTGCTCGAGCTGACGCGCGGCGAGCGTTCGGACGCATGAGATGACCACACGCATCACCATCCGCAAACCCGACGATTGGCACCTGCACGTGCGCGACGGCGCGATGCTCAAGGCGGTGCTGCCGTTCACGGCCAGACATTTCGGCCGCGCCATCCTGATGCCCAATCTCGTTCCCCCGGTCGTCACCACCAGGGACGCCATCGCCTACCGCGAGCGGGTCATGGCCGCGCTGCCGGCCGGCTCGCCGTTCAAGCCGTTGATGACGTGCTACCTCACCGACGATACCGACCCCGACGACGTCGAACGCGGCTTCAAGCAAGGCGTGTTCACCGGAGTGAAGCTCTATCCGGCGCATGCCACCACCAATTCGGCGGCGGGCGTCACCGACCATCGCAAGATCATGCGCGTGCTGGAGCGGATGGAAAAGATCGACATGCCGTTCCTGATGCACGGGGAGGACGTCGATCCCGAGATCGACATCTTCGACCGCGAGGCCATGTTCATCGAGCGCTACCTCTCCAAGTGGACGAGGCAGTTTCCCGGACTGCGCTTTATTCTGGAGCACCTGTCGTCCAAGGACGGCGTCGATTTCGTCCGCAGCGCGGCGCCGCAGGTCGGCGGCACGATCACGCCCTATCATCTCGTCTTGACGCGCACGGATTGGCTCGGCTGGGGGCTCAAGCCCTACATGTACTGCATGCCCGTCATCAAGACGGCGAGGGACCGCGCAGCGCTGCGCAAGGCCGCAACCTCGGGCGAGGCCTGCTATTTCCTCGGCACCGATTCCGCGCCCCATCCGATGGCGAAGAAGCTTGCCGTGAACGGCATCCCCGGCCTGTTCAACGCGCCGGTTGCGATCGAAACCTACGCCAAGGTGTTCGAGGAGGAAGGCGCGCTCGACAAGCTCGAGGCCTTTGCCTCGCTCAACGGTCCCAGGCACTATCGCCTGCCGCCCAACGAAGCGAGGATCACGCTCGAAAAATCGTCGTGGACCGCGCCGGCGGAGATCAAGGTCGAAGGGCCGGACGAGAAGGCGTTGGTCTATCGCGGCGGGGAAACGATCGAGTGGAAGGTCGTGCCGAGCTGAAAATCTCCGCTTGTCATAGGCCGCGAAAGCGGGGCATGCAGTGGCCGCCCAGAGCTGAAGAGATCAAGTCATGACCGCCGGCACCGGCTTTCCCGACAAGAAGGTGATGGCCGAACTCACGGCCAAAATGCTGCTCGAGGTCGACGCGGTGCGCTTCATGGCGGACCGGCCGTTCATCTTCACGTCCGGCTGGGCAAGCCCGGTTTATACCGACTGCCGTCGACTGATCTCGTTTCCCCGCGTGCGCGCGACGCTGATCGACTTCGCCACCGCCACCATCATGCGCGAGGCCGGGTTCGAGCAATTCGATGCGGTCGCGGGCGGCGAGACCGCCGGCATTCCGTTCGCCGCCTGGATGGCCGACCGGCTCGGACTGCCGATGCTCTACGTGCGCAAGAAGCCCAAAGGATTCGGGCGCAACAGCCAGATCGAAGGTCATCTCGTCGAAGGCCAGCGCGTGCTGCTGGTCGAGGACATGACCAGCGACGGGCGCAGCAAGATCAATTTCTGCACCGCGCTGCGCCAAGCCGGGGCCAAGGTCGAGCACGCGCTGGTGTTCTTCTTCTACGACATTTTTCCCGAGGCGCGGAAAATCCTGAGCGATCTCGGGGTGACGCTACACGCGCTGGCGACCTGGTGGGACGTGCTCGCGGTCGCCAAGGAGAGCGGCAAGTTCGACGCCGCCAAGCTCGCCGAGATCGAGAAGTTCATGCATGACCCGGCGGGCTGGTCGAAGGCCCATGGCGGCGTCGCAACCGCCGCGGCTGAGTAGTGGGAGACCTGGATGATCGGCTGGCGACGATCCGTTGCCGTCCCGGCGAAGGCCGGCACCCGTGCGCCCCAAGCGGAGCCGACAGGCGTGAGCATCGTGTGAGAGGTTAGATGGCGAAATCGGAGCCGGATGTCATCGTGGTGGGCGGCGGCAACGCGGCCTTCTGTGCGGCGCTAGCGGCGCAGGAACAAGGCGCGTCGGTGCTAATGTTGGAGGCAGCGCCCGAGGAAGAATCCGGCGGCAACAGCCGCTTCACCGCGGGATCGGTGCGGGTCGTTTACAACGGCGTCGACGACATCAAGGCGCTGGTGCCGGATCTGACGGAACAGGAAATCGCCACCACCGATTTCGGCATCTATACGAAGGAGCAATTTTTCGACGACATGGCGCGGGTGACGCAAAATCGCGCCGACCCCGATTTGGTCGAGCTGCTGGTGACCAGGAGCTTCGATACCTTCTGCTGGATGCGCGAGAAGGGCGTGCGCTTCATCCCGATCTATGGCCGCCAGGCGTTCAAGATCGACGGCAAGTTCAAGTTCTGGGGCGGCCTCACCGTCGAGGCGGTCGGGGGCGGACCCGGCCTCATCAAGATGCTCACCGATGCCGCGACCAAGCGCGGCATCGAGATTCGCTACAGCACGCGCGCGCTCAGCCTCATCCATGACGGCGTGCGGGTGATGGGCGTGCGCGTCCGGCACGGGGGCGTCGAAAGCGAGCTGCGCAGCAAGTCGGTGGTGCTCGCATGCGGCGGATTTGAGTCCAATTCCGAGTGGCGCACGCGCTATCTCGGACCTGGCTGGGACCTCGCCAAGGTGCGCGGCACGCGCTTCAACACCGGCGACGGCATTCGCATGGCGATGGACATCGGCGCGAGCCCCTGCGGCAACTGGTCCGGCTGCCACGCCGTGCAATGGGAGATGAATGCCCCCGAGTTCGGCGACCTCGCGGTCGGCGACCAGTTTCAGAAACACTCCTACCCGTTCGCCATTCTCGTCAACGCCACCGGCAAGCGCTTCGTCGACGAAGGCGCCGACTTCCGCAACTACACCTACGCCAAATATGGCCGCGTGGTGCTGGAGCAGCCCGGCCAGTTCGCCTGGCAGATCTTCGACCAGAAGGTGAAGCATCTGCAGCGCGACGAGTACAAGATCCGGCAGATCACCAAGGTCGTCGCCAATACGATCGAGGACTTCGCGCACAAGCTCGACGGCGTGAACGCAGAGCAGTTTCTCAAGACCATCGCCGAGTACAATAAGGCCGTGCGCCGCGACATTCCGTTCAATCCGAACGTCAAGGACGGCCGGCGCACCGAGGGCCTCGCCGTCAACAAGAGCAACTGGGCGAACACCATCGATGAGCCGCCGTTCGAAGGCTACGCGGTGACGTGCGGCCTCACCTTCACCTTCGGCGGCGTGCGCATCACCACCGACGCCGAAGTGCTCAATACCGACTACCAGCCGATCCGCGGCCTCTATGCCGCCGGCGAACTGGTCGGGGGATTGTTCTATTTCAACTATCCCGGCGGCTCCGGCCTGACCTCGGGCGCGGTGTTCGGCCGCATCGCGGGCACCGCGGCCGCGCGCGCGGGCAAGAATTGAGCGCGGCATGGAATTCGACAATTCATTCGAAGTGCCGCTGCCGCCGGCCGAAGCCTGGAAGGTGCTGCTCGACATCGAACGCATCGCGCCCTGCATGCCCGGCGCCGAGCTGACCGAGGTCGTCGACCAGAACACCTACAAGGGCAAGATCGACGTGCGGCTCGGGCCGGTGGCCTTGACCTTTGCGGGCATCGTCAAGTTCGAGCAGATCGACAATGCGGCCCGCACGGCGCGCGTTGCGGCGCAGGGCACCGACGCGAAGGGCCGCGGCGGCGCCAATGCGGCCTCGGTTTTCCGGCTCGAGCCGGCGGGCGAAGGGTCTAAAGTGCTGGTGCACACCAATCTGACGCTGTCGGGCGCGGTGGCGCAATACGGGCGCGGCGTGGGCATCATCCAGGCGACCGCCGCGCAGCTGATGAAGCAATTCGCCAGCTGTCTGAAGGAGGAGCTCGCGCAGGAACGTCCGGCCGCTCCCGCGGCCGCATCCGCTTCGCCAGCGCCGATGCGGCCGTTGCCCCCCATCGCGCCGGCAGCCAGGCCGGCGCCGGCAAAGCCGATCGCGGGTTTTGCGCTGATCGCGAAGGCGATCTGGAGCTGGATCAGCGGGCTGTTGCGGCGGTCGTAGCGGCTATTCCTTCAGCGCCTCCTCGCGCTTGAGGCGGATGGCGGGGGCGGCAATCACCGCCAGCAGCCCGGCCGCCACCACGAGAAACGCGAGGCTGATCGGCTCCTGCAAGAAAACCATCGGATCGCCGCGCGAGATCAGCAGCGCACGGCGCAGATTTTCCTCCATCATCGGCCCCAGCACGAAGCCGAGAATGAGCGGCGCCGGTTCGCAGTCGAGCTTGAGCGCCACGTAGCCGAAGACTGCGAAGAACGCCATCACGAAGGCGTCGAACGGCTTGCTGTTGATGGTGTAGGCGCCGATGCAGCAGAACACGATGATGGCGGGATAGAGCAGCCGGTACGGCACCCGCAGCAATCGCACCCACACCCCGACCATCGGCAGATTCAAGATCACCAGCATGAGGTTGCCGAGCCACATGCTGGCGATGAGCCCCCAGAACAATCCCGGGCGATCCGTCATCACGCGCGGCCCCGGCGCGATGCCGTGAATCATCAGCGCCCCGATCATCATCGCCATGGTCGGGTTTCCAGGAATCCCCAAAGTCAGCATCGGAATGAACGACGTCTGCGCGCCCGCATTGTTGGCGGATTCCGGCGCCGCGACGCCCCTGATGTCGCCATCGCCGAATTGGCGCGGCGGCCGGGCGACTTTCTTCTCCAGCGTATAGGCCGCGAACGAGGCCAGCAGCGCGCCTCCCCCCGGCAGCACGCCGAGAATCGCGCCGAGCCCGGTGCCGCGCAGGATCGAGCCGGCGCACTGCCGCAGATCGGCGAGGCTCGGCCACACCCTGCCGAGCGCGGGCGAAACGACACTCGCTTCCTGCTTCCTTTCCAGGTTGTAGACGACCTCGGCGACGCCGTAGATCGCCATCGAAATCGCCACGAACTCGATGCCGTCGGCAAGCCCCATCATGCCGAAATTGAACCGCCGGGCGCCCGTATTCACGTCGGTGCCGACGAGACCGAGGAGCAAACCGAGCACGACCATCGCGATCGCTTTGACGAGCGATCCGCGCGCCAGAACGACGGCTGCGACCAAGCCGCACACCATCAGGGAGAAATATTCCGCCGGACCGAACTGCAAGGCTACGGCCGCAAGCGGCGGAGCCGCGAGCGCGATCAGCAGCGTCGAGGCACAACCGGCGAAGAACGAACCCAGCGCGGCGATGCCGAGCGCCGGTCCGGCGCGTCCCTGACGCGCCATCTGGTGACCGTCGATGGTGGTGACGACCGAGGACGCCTCGCCCGGGATGTTGACCAGGATGGCGGTGGTCGAGCCGCCGTACTGGGCGCCGTAATAGATGCCGGCGAGCAGGATCAACGCCGACTCCGGTTGTAGGGTGAACGAAATCGGCAGCAGCATGGCGACTGTTGTGACCGGACCGATCCCGGGCAGCACGCCGATGATGGTGCCGAGCAGAACGCCGATGAAGCAGTAAGCGATGTTCTGGATGGTCAGCGCGACGGCAAATCCCAGGCCGAGATTTGAAATCACGTCCATCGGGAGCTACAGGCTCGGCCAGACATTGAGCGGGAGGCCCAGCGCATAAACAAAAATGCCGACGGAAAAGACGATGAGCGCGGCCGCCAATGCAAGGGTTTCCAGCACCCTAAATTGCGCGCCGGCACAGGCCGACATCAGCGTCAACACGGCGAGCGAGAGGACGAGACCGAGCGGCTCGATCATCACGCCGAATAAGCACACGGCCGCCGCAATCGCCGCCAGCGGCACGACGTGAAAGCGCGCAACCGGTTCACCGCCGAGGACGAGCGAGCGGCCGATGAGTATCGCTCCCAGGGCCGCAAGCAGGCTGCCGAGCAGCAGCGGAAAATAGCCCGGTCCCATTTTGCCGGCCGTGCCCAAGGAATATCCGCGCGCGCCGAGGATGGCGACCACGGCGAAGCCGCAGAACATCACGCCCGACCAGAAATCCTTCGGCGCGCGGATTCTCATGCTTCCCCTCACGCCGAGTGCGCTGCCATCGGACGATCAAATCGGCTAGTGTGGTGGATTTGAAGTTCCTACCATTGTAGCCGCAAGCTCGCATAGGAACTTCAAATCCAAAACCACACTAGCATGATAAATTTGCTTGTGTCCCTTTGATTCCGAAGTTCGCATCAGAGGCTGCCGCAAGGGTTTGCGAACTTCGGAATCAGGACACAAGCGGTTCCTCCGTCAATGGCGCACACCGTGCGTCGCGCTGCGTGTGCAATCTGGATCGGCCCCGCGCCATCATCTACATTGCGACCCTCCCGCGGCGTCGCACGGAATGATGCAGGTGAAAAAGCCTCTCCCATTCATCGCAAAGCACGGCCTGTGGACCGACGAGCAGCGACGGCAAGCCGACGATCTCAAGCGTAGGGTCGAGAAGGACAATCTGCATCTCGTGCGCCTCGTCTGGGCCGATCCGCACGGCGCGGCGCGCGCCAAAGCGGTGACGGTGCCGGCTTTCCTCGCCGCGCTGGAGACCGGCTACAACATCAACGTCGCGACCACCACCCTCGATTCCGCCAACGCCCGCACCTTCGCCTCGTTCACGCGCGGCGGCGGGATGGGCCTCGACGAGATGACGGGCTCGCCTAATCTCACCATCGTCCCCGATCCTGCGACCTTTCGCGTGCTGCCTTGGGCGAGCGGCATCGGCTGGGTGCTGTGCGATGAATATTTCAACAGCGGCGTGCCGTTCCATTTCTCGCCCCGGCAATTGTTGCGCAAGCACCTCAAACGGCTCGCGGACAAGGGTATGGACCTCATCGTGGGTCTGGAAATCGAGTGGTACCTCCTGCGCGTCGCGCAGGAGGAGCTGGGCGACGAGAATGTCGGCATCCCCGGCGTGCGCGGGCGGCCGATCAAGACCGCGCCGGTCGAACCGGGCTTTTCCTATCACTGTGAAACCAACATGGACTTGATGCAGCCGGTGCTCTCCGCGCTCGCCGATCATTTCGAGAAAATCGGATTGCCGCTGCGATCGATCGAGAACGAGTGGGGACCGGGGCAGGTCGAGTGCACGTTCGCCGCGCGACCGGCGCTGGAGGCGGCCGATCACGCGTTGCTGTTTCGCACCGCGACGCGGCAAATCTGCCGCCGGATGGAACATTTCGCCACGTTCATGTGCCGGCCGGCGCTCAAGGGCTATTACTCCAGCGGCTGGCACCTCCATCAGTCGCTGGTCGACCGCAAGAGCGGGCGCAACCTGTTCATGCCCGAACGCGAGCGCGAACATTTGTCGCCGCTCGGCCGCGCCTTTCTCGGCGGCTTGATGACATATGCCGCCGCCGCGACCGCGTTTGCCACGCCGACGGTCAACGGCTATCGGCGATTTCGGCCGAACTCGCTCGCACCCGACCGAGCCTCCTGGTGTTACGACCACCGCGGCGTCATGATCCGCGTGCTGGGCGCGCCGGGGGATGAGGCGACGCGGCTGGAGAATCGAGCAGGCGAGCCCTCCGCCAACCCCTACCTCTATATCCTGTCGCAGATCATCGCCGGCCTTGACGGCATCGAGAACGCGCTTGATCCCGGGCCGGCGGAGGACGACCCCTACAACGCCGACCGGCCCATGCTGCCCACGAGCTTGCCCGCCGCGTTGGAGGCGCTTGAGCGCGAACCTTTGTTTCGCGCCCAACTCGGGGAGGTGTTCGTCGACTATTTCCTCAAGCTCAAGCGCAACGAGGCCGGCCGGTTTGCGCAATGGCTCAAGCAAACCGGTGCGCGGGAGGGCGATGAGCCGACGGCCTGGGAGCAGAACGAGTATTTCGATTTTTTCTAGGCGGATGCGGCGGGCACCGCTAAAGTCTGATGCGGAACGAGCGATCGTGCCATTCTCTTGGTGTCGTTCCCGCGCAAGCGGGAACCCGTAACCGCCGGCTCTGCAAACTACTTCCGACGGTGATTATGGGTCCCCGCGCACGCGGGGACGACGGGAGATGGAGTAATGCCGATTCTCTAGAGGACGAAGGCCATGCTGGAGAAGCTCAACGCGTCTCGGATCGAGAGCGCCGACCTCTACGACTGGGACGAACTCGTTCAGGAGGACCGCGTCCATCGGCTGATCTACACCGACCCGGCGATCTTCGCCGCGGAGATGACGAACATCTTCGGCGCGGTCTGGGTCTATCTCGGCCACGAGAGCCAGATCCCAGCGAACGACGACTACATCACCGTGCGGCTGGGCCTGCGACCGATCATCCTGTTGCGAGACTCGCAGGGGAAAATCCGCGCGCTGTTCAATCGCTGCGCGCACCGCGGCACCACGCTATGCCGCAAAGACAAAGGCTCGGCGCGCATATTCACCTGCCCGTATCACGGCTGGAGCTACCTCAACACCGGAAAGCTGCGCGCGGTGCCGTGGCCGGACGGCTATGCCTGCGACTTCAACGACGCGAAGTACAATGTCGCGCAGGTGCCGCGCGTGGACAGCTATCGCGGCTTCATCTTCGCCACGCTTAACCCCGACGCCCCTTCGCTGATCGACTACCTCGGCGCCATCACCAAACCGATCGACGAATGGCTCGACCGGCAGCCGAAGGGACAGATTCGGGTCTGCGAGGCGAACCGACTCAAATACAAGGGCAACTGGAAGCTCGCCTACGACAATTCCGGCGACGGTTATCACGTAGTGTTCTCGCACCGCTCGCTCTTGGAAATGGAGAACCGGCAGGCCGACGTCGCCAACAAGGGCATGTCCTACTACAAGGGTTCGCCGGACACGGCGCCGATGTACATCGCCTATATGGGCAACGGCCATCACTTCAAGGACAAGCGGCCGAACATCCAAAAGCGCGCCGGCGGTTTATGGGCGGTGGAAGGCCCGGCCCCGGGCAGCGAGCATTACGCCGAGGCGCTGCGCCGCCGCTTCGGCGCCAAGGCGGAAGAAATCCTCGACCTTGCGTCCTCGGAGCCGGTCAACATCAACGTGTTTCCCAACTTCTCGCTGCTCGGCAACCATATCCAGGTGTTCGAACCGATCTCGGTCGACGAGACCAACGTCACTTGGTACGGCACGGCGGTGGTCGACGAGGACGACGCGCTGCGCGGAGCGGTCGACGAGGTCAACGCGCTGCGCATGCGCACGCAGGAGCAGTTCCCGAATTTCGGGGAGGTCGACGACCTCGCCAATTTCGAGGAAATCCAGCGCGGGCTCGCGTGCCAGGAGGATGAGTGGATTTACATGCATCGCGGGCTCGGCATTCCCGGCCGCGTCAAGACCGACGAGAACGGCATCATCACGGCGCCCGCTACCGATGAGGTGTTCATGCGCGAATACATCAAGGAGTGGAAGCGGCTGATGAAGGCGACGCCCAAGCTCGTGGTTCAGCGCGAGCCGTGAGCGTGAACATGCAAACCGTCCACGATCCCACGATCAGTTCCTATTACGTCAACGATGAGCTCTATCGGAATCTGGTAGCGAACTTCACCGATTGGCAGCGCGAGGAGCTGGCGATCGATGCGCCGGAGGTACGCGATCGTTTCCGCCTGCTGATCGAACGCGAAGCGCGGCTGCTCGATGAGCTTCGCTTCGACGAATGGCTGGCGATGTATTCGCCCGAATGCATCTACTGGGTCCCAGGAACGCCCGAGGGCGGAGATCCCCGCCGCGAGATCGCCGTGTCGTTCGACGATCGCCGGCGCATGGAGGACCGGATCTATCGCCTGCGCACCGGCTATGCCTGGTCGCAAGCGCCGAAATCCCGCACCGTGCGGATGATCTCGAATGTCGAAGTATTCGCCACCAGGGAGAGCGCCGTCCGCATGGTCCGCTCCAATTTCCTGATCAGCGAGTTTCGGGTGGACGGAACGCGCTTTTTATCGGGTTGGTGCGGCCACCGCTTCGTGGAGCGCGCGGGCCGTTGGGAAATCCAGGTCCGGCAGGTCAACCTCATCGACTGCGACCGCAACCTGCGCAATCCCAGCATCGTGCTCTGACCGCGATGCCCGATATCGCCACGAGAACCGTACACTGCGCAGGCGGGCTCCCCGCCTTCCTCGCCGTTCCGGCGACGGATACCAAAGTGCCCGCTATCGTGCTCATGCATGAACGCTACGGCGTCGTGCGGCACACGCGCGATCTTGCCGAGCGCTTCGCGCGCGACGGCTTCGTCTGCATCGCACCGGATTTCTTCCACAAGCACCCGGATCAAGCGGCGCTTCACCGCGGCGACGTCGGCTACGACATGACGGACCCGGAGGCCGCGGCGTATCTCGAGGCCGCGATTGCCGAAGTCGCCGCGCTGGCGCAAGTCGATGCCTCGAGGATCGCCGTCAAGGGCGTCTGTCAGACCGGGCGCCATCCACTGGTGCTGGCGGCGCAGCGGCCGATCGCCGCGGCGCTCGTCTGGTACGGCGCGGCGTCGCAGCGCGAATGGCAGGTCAGCGCGCGCTATCCCAAACCGCTCGACGAGATCATCGCCGCGGTCGAATGTCCGGTTCTCGGCATTTTTGGCGAGGCCGACCACGTGATCTCGCTCACCGACGTGCGGCGCTTGCGCGACTGCCTCGATCGTCACGATAAGAGCTATACGATCAAGGTCTACGCCGACGCGCCGCACGGCTGGCTCAACGACACCATGCCGGGCCGTTATCGCCGTGCGCAGGCGGAGGCCGCTTGGGCGCTGCAACTCGCGTTTCTCGAGCGCGTACTCGACCCCGGCTACGACCGCGCGCGCCGCGTGCAGGTTTACGAATGCGACCATTCCGCCAATTATGATTTCACCAAGAACGTGCGGATGGAGTAACAATTGGAGTGCGAATGGCGGATAGATCGTTTGCCATTCGCGATTCGCCGCTCAAGCAGGAGCACATCATGGCGCGCGATTTCGAAGACCATTGCTGGAAGGACGTCATCGATGCCGACACCGTCCAGATCTACCAGGCCTATCGCCGCAAGATTTATGTCGGAGACAACCCGGCGGTGCTCGCCATCGACCTCTACAACAAGGCCTATCGCGGCGGCGACCGTCCGGTGAAAGAAGTCGACCGCGAATTCTCCGGCTCCTGCGGCGAACACGCCTGGAAGGCGATGGCGCCAACGCAAGCCCTGTTTGTGGCCGCACGCCGCGCCGCCGTACCGATCATCTACACCACCCGCCACGTCGACACGGGCGGCGTGCATTCGACCAACCGTAACAGCGGCCGCGAGGCCCACGACACCTACGCCATCAAGGCCGAACTTGCGCCGGCGCCGGACGAGCTCGTGATCTACAAGGTGCGCGCCTCGGCGTTCTTCGGCACGCCGTTGATCGCGCATCTGCAACAAAAACGCATCGACAGCCTGATCATTTGCGGCGAAAGCACGTCGGGCTGCGTGCGCGCGTCGACCGTCGATGCCTATTCCTACGGCTTCCACAATGTCGTGGTCGAGGAATGCACCTACGACCGCTCGCTCATCACCCACAAGGTCAACCTGTTCGATCTGCATCACAAATACGCCGACGTCATGCATATCGAGGAGGTGCTCGCGCATCTCGACGGCCTCGCGCGCGGGCGCAAGGTCGCCTGATCGCAGTATTTCGTTGGCGCTGACCGCCGGAGAGACAGCATGACCGCGACGGCGCTCGATTCCGTCATCTTCTGCGACATCTTCTGCACGCCGGAGATGCGGCGGGTTTTTTCCGACGAAGCGAGGACCGGCTATTGTCTCGATTTCGAGGCCGCGCTTGCCCGCGCGCAGGCGCGCCTCGGCATCATCCCCCAAAACGCCGCACGCGAGATCGTGCGCCAATGCCGGATCGAGAACATCGACTTTGCCCGCCTGAAAAAGCAGACCGAGCGCATCGGCTATCCGATCCTGGGTATCGTGCAGCAAATCGTCGAGCTTTGCGCCGAGGGTCTCGGCGAATGGTGCCACTGGGGCGCCACCACGCAGGACATCACCGACACCGTGGCGATCATGCAGATCCGCGCCGCGCTGGAACTCGTCGAACAGGACATGGCGGCGATCGCAACGGCCCTCGCCGACCTTTCCCGGCGCTATCGCGATACCCCGATGGCCGGCCGCAGCAACCTGCAGCAGGCGGTCCCGCTCACCTTCGGCTTCAAGACGGCCGCGTTGCTCGCGGCGATGCAGCGCCACCGCGAGCGGCTGGCGCAGCTCAAGCCCCGCGTCCTGGTCGGCGAGTTCGGCGGCGCAGTCGGGACGCTGGCGTCGCTCGGGAGTGACGGACTCAAGGTGCAGGCCGCGCTGATGCAGGAGCTCGGCCTCGCCCAGCCGGAGATCGCCTGGCACACGGTGCGTGACCGCATCGGCGAGGTCGCCTGCTTTCTCGGGCTCCTCACCGGCACGCTCGGCAAGATTTCCATGGACGTGAAGCTTTTGATGCAGACCGAGGTAGCCGAGGTCTATGAGCCCTTCCACGAGGGGCGCGGATCGTCGAGCACCATGCCGCAGAAGCGCAATCCGATCTCGTGCCTCTATATCCACTCGACCGTCGCACTGGTGCGCCAGCACGTCGCCGCGCTGCTCGAAGCCGCCGTCGCCGACCACGAGCGCTCGACCGGCCCGTGGGAGATCGAATGGATCTCGCTGCCTGAAATCTTTCTGCTGACCTCGGGCGCGCTCGCGCAGACCAAGCTCATGCTGTCCGGACTCGAGGTCGACGCCGATCGCATGCGCGCCAATCTCGACCTCACCCGCGGCATGATCGTCTCCGAAGCCGTCATGATGGGGCTCGCCCCGCATCTCGGCCGCCAACGGGCGCACGACCTCGTCTACGACATTTGCCGCAAGGTCGCGGCGAGCGGGGAGCCGCTGGTCGATCTGTTGGGGCAGAATGCCGATATCGCCCGGCACCTCACGCGCGCGCAACTCGAGAAGATGTGCGACCCCGGCGCCTATCTCGGGCTCGCCGGTGAGATGGTGGACAAGGTGCTGGCGCGCGAAGGCGGCGGGAAGCGTTGATATAGGACGCCGGGCTTTCAGCCCTTAACGGGCTGCAAAATGTCGCGGGTCATCTTGGCAAAATGACAGCACTTCTGACTTTCGCGTTGCCAGCGCGCGTGTCATCGTCGCCGCAAAAGACCAGGAGGAACCCATGAAGACGATATCGCGTGCCGTCGCATTCGCGGCGGCGCTCGGTTGCGCCAACTTCGTGTGCGGCATTGGCGCGCGGGCGCAAGAATACCCAACGCATCCCATCACGATGATCGTGCCGTTCCCCGCGGGCGGCCCGACCGACACGCTCGGGCGGATTTTGAGCGAAGGCATGCGGATGTCGCTCGGCCAGCCCATCATCGTGGAGAATGTGACCGGTGCCGGGTCGACCATCGGCGTCGGCCGCGCCGCCCAGGCGGCGCCCGACGGTTACACGCTTACCCTCGGCAATTGGACCAGCTTTGTCGGGGCCGGCGCGCTCTACCGTACGTCATACGACCTATTGACAGATTTTGAGCCGATCTCGCTGCTCACGTTCGCGCCGATGCTGATCGTGGGGAAAAATGCTTTGCCGGCGAACAACGCCACGGAATTGATCGCCTGGCTCAGGGCAAACCCGGACAAGGCATCGGCCGCCAGCGTCGGCGCTGGCAGCGCGGCGCACGTGTGCGGGCTTTATTTCCAGGACAAGACGCAGACCCGCTTCCAATTCGTGCCTTATCGCGGCGGGGCGCCGGCGATGCAGGATTTGGTCGGCGGGCAGATCGACCTGATGTGCGCCGAGGCGTCGCAAACGCTGACCTACATACGCGGCGGCAAGATGAAGGCCTTTGCTGTCATGGCGCAGACCCGCTGGCCGGCTTTGCCCGATGTTCCGACCACAGATGAGATCGGTACTCCGGGCATGTACATTTCGTTCTGGCATGGCCTCTGGGTCCCAAAGGGCACGCCCAAGGAAGTCATCATCAAACTCAACGGCGCGGTCTTGGACACCTTGGCCGATCCGGTAGTGCGGCAACGTTTCACCGATCTCGGCCAAGTGATCGCGACGCGCGAGCAGCAGACGCCGGCGGCGCTCGCCGCTTTCCACAAGGCCGAGATCGAGAAGTGGTGGCCGATCATCCGGGCAGCCAACATCAAGGTCGAAGCGAATTGAGCGTCGACAGGCGAGCGGGTTGTCGTGTGCTCGATGCATACTGGCGACGCGCATTCGTTTTCGCCCTGATTCCACGTCACAGGAACGTGCGATAATGTCGCGTTGGTTCTCAAACGCGAGATCGGAGGAGTCCATGCGCAACGTGCAGCGCTCGTTGCTTGCCTTAGGCCTGCTCGCGCCGCTCATGCTGGGGGCGCCGCCGTCGGCGGCGCAGACTTGGCCGCAGCGGACGGTGAAATTCCTGCTGCCGCTCGGACCCGGCTCCGGAGTGGACATCGGTGCGCGACTATTAGGGGATCGGCTGAGCACGCGGTGGGGCCAGCCGGTCGTGGTGGAGAATCGGCCCGGCGGCGATGGGATCGTCGCGATCAGCGCGTTCGTCGGCTCCCACGACGATCACGTCCTGCTGGCGTCACCCACGTCGTCATTTACCGCCCACCCCTATCTGCACGAGAACCTGCCGTACAAACCGAGTGATCTCCTGCCCATCGCCAGAGTGTCCAATACGCTCATAACCATCTCGGTGCCCGCTTCGTTGAATATCGGATCGCTCGCGGAACTGGTCGCGCTGACGCGCGCGCAGCCGGGCAAGCTCAATTGGGCAGGGGTGACCGGGGCGCTCGATTTTCTGTTCGCCGGCTTTCTCAAGCGCAACGACCTGACCATGACCAAGGTCCCCTATCGCAACCTGGTCGAGGCTGCCAACGATCTCGCCGAGGGACGCGTGCAGATGTACATGTCGGCGCTGGCGATCGTGCGGCCGCAACTTCAGACCGGAAAAATCAAACTGCTGGCGGTCACGAACAGCGTCCGCGCCCCGGCCGCGCCCGATGTTTCCACGGTCAAGGAGGCCGGTTATCCCGGGCTCACATTCGATGGCCTGGCCGGCCTGTTCGGCCCACCGGAGATGTCTAAAGAGCTGCGCGAGCGCATCGCCGCGGATATTCGGGCGGTCGTTGCTGCCGATCCGGTGATCGGCGACCGCCTCGCCGCCACCGGCCAACTCCTCAACGTTGGCGGGCCGGCCGAGTTCGCGCAGGCGACCGAGGAGCAACGCGAGAAGATCGCGGCGATTGCCATGGATCTCGGCATCAAGCCGATGCAGTGATGTCGCCATGAAGGTAGAAGGAAAGGTCATTGTGATCACGGGTGCCGCGCGCGGGATCGGGCAGGAATACGCCCGCTATTTCGGCGGCCTCGGCGCGCGTGTCGTGATCGCGGACATCAACGACTGCGCGCAGACGCTCGAGCTGGTGCGGAGCGAAAAGGGCACCGCGGTCTGCACCAAGCTCGACGTCGCGAGCGCCGCGTCGGCGATGGATATGGCACGCACCGCGCTCGACGCGTTCGGACGCATCGACGCCCTCATCAACAATGCCGCGCTTTACGGCGGCCTGACAGGCGGCCGATTCGACGCGATCACCGAAGCGGATTGGGACGCTGCGATGGCGGTGAACGTCAAAGGCATCTGGAACTGCTGCAAGGCCGTGGTGCCGGCCCTTCGACAGGCCGGCGGCGGCAGCATCGTCAACATGGCCTCGCTCGCAGCCACCTACGGGATGCCGTACGGCCTGCACTATACGACGTCCAAGGCCGCCGTGATCGGGCTGACTCGCGGTCTTGCCCGCGAGCTCGGCCGCGACAACATACGCGTCAATGCCATCGCACCGAGCGTGGTCTTGACCGAGGGAACGCGCGAATTCTTCGCCCAGAAAACGGACAAGGCGCTCGATACCATCAGGACGGGCCAGACGATCGCGAGAAATCTGACGCCGTCGGATCTGCTCGGCGCCGTGCACTGGCTTGTATCCGATTCAAGTCAGCTGGTCACGGGACAAACGATCGCCGTCGATGGCGGGACCGTGATGCATTGAGCAACGCTTGCCGCGGCGCGGTTCACACCGCGTCGCGCGGAAATCTCGGCGCGCGCTTTTCGCGCAAAGCCGCCGCGCCTTCCGGCGCTTCGTGCCCGCTGAAGCCGAGGAATTCCATGCCGAGCGAGGCGTCGAAGATCGGCCCCGCCGCTCGCAGCCAATTGTTGAGGGCGTACTTGGTCCAGCGTATCGCGGTCGGCGCGCCCTCGGCCAGGCGCACGGCCACGTCCATGGCGCGGGCCTGCAGCTCCTCGTCGGGCACCGCGAGCGAAACGAGGCCGATGCGCGCGGCCTCCTCACCAGTGACCGGCTCGCACAGCAGCAGATGGTATTTGGCCTTGGCCATGCCGCACAGCAGCGGCCAGATGCTTGCCGCGTGATCGCCGGCGGCGACGCCGAGCTTGGTATGCCCGTCGATGAGGCGCGCGGATGCGGCGGCGATGGAGATGTCGGCGAGGATGGCCAACGCCAGTCCCGCGCCCACCGCCGCGCCGTTGATCGCCGCGACAACCGGTTTGCTGCAGTTGATCAGGTTATAGACCATGTCGCGCGCTTCCTTCCAAACGCGCATGCGGGTGTCGACATCCGCAATCATCTCGTCCAGCAAATCGAGGTCGCCGCCCGCCGAAAAGGCCTTACCGGCGCCGGTCAGCAAGACCGCGCTCACGCTCGGATCGGCGTCGATAACGCGCCAAATCTCGGTCAGGTTGGAGTGCATCTCGCCATCGGTGGCATTGAGCTTGTCCGGCCGGTTCATGACCACGCGGAGCACCCGCGGATGCGGCCGATCGATCAACAGCCGAGAAAAGCGTGCATAGGCTTCATCCATCGTCGTTCTCCAAATCGTCGCCCATCAGTTGGCAGCCGACATCCGCGCCGGGACGTCGCGCACGAGCAAGTGGCGTTGGATGTTGCCGGCCGGGGCGGGCCGCCGGACAACCCTGTAAGAGCAATCGCTGCGCGCGGCGCTGCCGTTTGACCCCGCAGCGCGCGCCCGCAGCGCGCAGCCATCTTGGCGCGCTTTGTTCCAGCGTCTCAACATCAATTATTCTGCGACCCTCATGCGGCTCCGACCTCCCGCCACCGACGGCGACAGTCGATTGACGGCCTTCGGCCGATGCGAATACTCTCCGCCCGCCTGCTTCAACCGGCACGGGTCATGTCCTTCATTTCGCGAACGAATTTTTGCAAAGCGGTGGCCGTCTGCGTCGCAGCCTTGGCGGCGCTTCCGCTTGCCAGCGCGCGCGAGTTCCGCGTCGCCGATACCCAGTCGGAAGACTATCCCACCGTGCAGGCGCTCATGTTCATGGCCCGCCTGGTCGAGGAGCGGACCGGCGGACGCCACCACATTCGCGTATTCCATTCGCGTCAGCTTGGCGAGGAGAAGGACACCATCGAACAGACGCGGGTTGGCGCCATCGATCTCAACCGCACCAATGTCGCGCCGATCGGCGCATTGATCCCCGCGGCCAACGTGCTCGCGCTGCCGTTTCTGTTCCGCTCGCTCGATCATCTTCACAAGGTGCTCGATCAAGCCATCGGCGAGGAGATTCTGGCGAGTTCCCAGCGCCACGGTTTTGTCGGCTTGACCTTCTACGACTCCGGATCGCGGTCGATTTACAACGTCATGCGGCCGGTTCGCACGCTGGCGGACATGAAGGGCTTGCGAATTCGGGTCCAGCAATCCGAGCTGATGGTCGACATGATCAAGGCGCTTGGCGCCGAACCGATCGAACTGCCTTACGGACAGGTGTCGACGGGCCTCTCCACCAAATTGATCGACGGCGCGGAAAACAATTGGCCTTCCTACGTCACGACCGGCCATTACAAGCTCGCTCCCTACTATACCTTGACCGAACACACGATGGGCCCCGAAGTACTTGTGATGTCGCCGCGCGCGTGGGAAAGCCTATCGGCCGAGGACCAGCAGATCTTTCGCGACGCGGCGCGAAAGTCGAGCATGTTCATGCGCGAGCTGTGGAGTGGGTTGGAGGAGCGCTCGCGTCAGCAGGCGCGCGCGGCCGGCAACACGATCATCGCGGATTTCGACCGCAAGCCGTTCGAGCATGCGATGAATACAATCTATGAAAAGACGGTGTCGGATCCGGGCCTGCGCCAATTGATCGAGCGTATTCGCAAGGTTCAATGAGCCTCGATTTGGTCGCCCTCAAGGATGAACAATCGGCCACGCGAAACGCGCGGCCGCGGCGAAGCCTTGATCTGGAGACCGAAAGCGTTGTGCGGGTGCTGCCGATCAGGTGGCGCCTGTTCTTGATCGCCGCGCTCAATGCGTCGGTCGCCTTCATTCTGGCCGCGTTTATCTGGAACGGCGCCAATGTTCTCAGCCGCGCCTGGGACGACGTGCGAACGGTGCGCGAATCCGACAAGCTTCTGGTTTTGCTGGAAAGCGAGGCCAGCCGCCTGCAGAACCTGATCCATCGCTACATCAATCAGCCGAGCCAAGAGGTCCTTACCGAAATTCTGGGATTGCATGGCGAGGTTCTCAGCACCCTGCGCAACCGCGGCGCGGTGGATCCCATCCTATCGGGCTCGGCCGACGAGCTGCGCACCGTGACCGAGCGGTTCCTTCAGGGCTTTGGAGAGGTGCGCGCGCTGCAGACCACGATCGCGCACACCTACGAGAACGATGTGCTCAAGCCGGCACGGGAGATGGCGGGGCTTTATGCCATCATCGAGGGCGCCATCGGCGCGCGCGACGCCTTGTTGTTGCCTTCGCTCGGAAAGTCGCGCGAGGCGTTCACCGCGAGCCTCGTCGCCGCCAATGCCTTCTATCTATCGCTGGCTTCGGACGCCGCCGACGAGGCCCGCAGGAACATCACGACCGTCGAGCAGACCATCCCGGTGATGATCGATCTCGCGGAGAACAGCCTGCAGCGCGCCGCCCTGAGCGCGCTGGCACAGCGCGCCGCCGCGTTCGGCGACGGCTTGAAGACGCTGGCCGAGCAATTCGCGATGCGGACGAATCTGCTGAAAACCGCGATCGACGACAACCAGGCTGCCATGATCGCGGTGATCAACAAGCTCTCCGCCCAGATGACGCTGCGCGAATTGCAGGCGCAAGGAAGCTTCGACCACACGCTTGCCAATATCTATCAAAACGTGGCCCTCGTCGCGGTGATTTTCTTGACATTGATCGTGGTCATCGGGGCGCTGATCGCCCGCAGCATCATCCTCCCGCTCAAAGAGATCATGGCCGCGATGCACGCCGTCGTCTCCGAGAAATACGACGAGCCCATTCAAGGAACGCATGCCCGCGATGAAATCGGCGAGATGGCGCGCGCGGTCGCGGTCTTTCGCGAAAATGCCATTGCTAAGCGCAAGGCCGAGGACGAGTTGCGGGCGGCCAAGGATCGCGCGGAGAAGGCGCTCGACGACCTGCGCGAGGCGCAGCAAAGTCTCATCGCCGCGGAAAAGCTCGCGGCGCTGGGCGGCCTTGTCGCCGGGGTGGCGCACGAAGTGAACAATCCCATCGGCATCAGCCTCACGGTAGCGTCAAGTTTCGCCCGCAGATGCGACGAGTTCGCAAAGGAGGTCGATGCAGGCCCGCTGCGGCGCTCGCGGCTCGACGAATTTCTCGAGGGCGGGCGAGACGCCGCCAACCAGCTCGTCGCCAATCTCCAGCGGGCGGGCGAGCTGGTGCAATCGTTCAAGCAGGTCGCCGTCGACCGCAGCCACGCGGATCGGCGTCCGTTCGATCTGCGGGAATCGACCGATCAAATCGTCGCCAGCTTGCGCCCCGTGCTCAAAAAGTCCCAGATCACGCTGACCGTGGACGTGCCGGCCGGCATCATCATGGACAGCTACCCGGGCTCCTATGGCCAGGTCTTGACCAACCTCTTTCTCAACAGCGTCGTCCATGCCTTTCCCGACGGCCGCGCCGGCAGCGTCATCGTCGAGGCGCGGCAGGTCCGCGACGACGTGGATATCTTCGTGTCCGACGACGGCGTGGGCATGAGCGAGGAGATCCAACGTCGCGCGTTCGACCCTTTCTTCACCACTCGCCGCAACGAGGGCGGAACGGGCCTCGGCCTGCACATCATCTTCAATCTCGTGACCCAGCAGCTCGGCGGCCGACTGGCCTTCGAATCCCGGCTCGGCTGGGGTACACGGTTTCGCATCACCCTCCCCCGCGTTGCGCCCGGCGAAGCTCAGCCGGCGCAGGCTGCACAATGACGGACAAGGCGCATGGCTGAGGACGACATCGTCCATCTGATCGACGATCCGGGCGGCAGGCCTCCGGAACAAGGCCCGCGTTGGAAGATCGCGGTGATCGACGACGAGCCGGCCGTGCACGACGGCACGCGTTTCGCGCTCAGTGATTATCGTCTGAACGGACAAGGCCTTGAAATCCTCTCCGCCTATTCGGCGGCCGAGGGCCGCGAGCTCATGCGCCGCCATGCCGACATCGCCGTCGTGCTGCTCGACGTCATCATGGAGAGCGACACCGCCGGACTGGGCTTGGTCGAATTCATTCGCAACGATCTCAAGAACGAGACCGTGCGCATCATCCTGCGCACCGGTCAACCGGGACAAGCGCCGGAACGGCGCGTCATCGTCGACTACGACATCAACGACTACAAAGCGAAGACCGAGCTCACGGCCGACAAGCTGTTCACGTCGTTGACCGCCGCGCTGCGCAGCTACCAGCAGCTCCAGCGCATGGTGGAAACGCGCCGCGGGCTCGAAATCATCATCGAGGCGGCATCGACTTTGTTCGACTTCAAGTCGATGCAGCGGCTGGCCGAAGGCGTTCTCACCCAGATCGGGTCGTTGCTCAATGTCGAGTGCGCCGGAATTCTGGTTTTGCGCGAAGCGCAAAACGCCCGTGAGACGTTCTCGGTGCTCGCCGGTTCGGGCTGCTACAGCCGTTTCATCGGCAGCGACGTCTCGCAAATCCTCGAGCACGACCTACGCCAGCTGGTCCACGAGGCATTCGCCCGCCGCCATCACGAGTTCTCGCCGCGCCGGTCGGTTCTCTACATCAGGACGGTGAGCGGCCGCGAAGTCGTCGTCGTGCTCGAGGCGGCGCGCCGTCTCTCCAGCACCGACCGCACGCTGGTCGAGATCTTCTGCAGCCGGCTGTCCATCGCCTTCGACAACGTCATTCTGTACGAGCAACTGCAGCGCGCCAACACGCGGCTCGAGGAACGCGTCGCCGCGCGCACGCAAGATCTGACTACCGCCAACCGCCGGCTGGCCGCGCAATGGGCGCGGCTGCGGCAGGCCAACACCTTCAAGAGCGAGATCCTCGGCACCGTCGCCCACGACTTGAAAAACCCGCTCGGCGTGATCCTCGGCCGAACCGAAATATTGCGGGAGATGATCGCCGGGGCCGGCGCGCTCGACGAGAACGTGAAGGTGCAGCTCGCCTATGTCCGCGACGCGGCCAATCGGCTCACCGAAATGGTCGACGATCTCGTGGCGGACGCGATGGCCGACGCCCTCGACATCACCATCCGGCGCGAGCCCGTCGATATCTCGCTGCTGGTCGAGGAAGTGGCGGAGGCGAACCGGCCGCTCGCTGCGCGCAAGGAACAGACCATCACGGTCACCGCGCCCCCCAATCACGCCGCCATATGCGACGCCGACCGCATCCGCGAGGCGATCGACAACCTCGTGAGCAACGCCGTCAAATACAGCCCGATCGGCGGAGCCATCGACCTCTTGGTGACGCAGGAGGAAGGCGGTATACTCGTGCAAGTCAGCGACCAGGGGGCGGGCCTGTCGCCGGAGGACATTTCCCGATTGTTCGGCCGTTTCCAACGGCTTTCGGCGAAGCCGACCGCAGGCGAAACCTCGACCGGCCTCGGCCTTTCGATCGTCAAGCGTATCGTCGATCTGCATGGTGGGCAGATCACGGTTGAAAGCGCGGGCCCCGGAAAGGGCGCGACGTTCAAGATGGTATTGCCGGTGACATGACCCAAGCGCAGCACATCATCGTGGTGGATGACGAGCAGCCCGCGCGCGAAATGGTCGGGGACTATTTGCGCATGCACGGCTTCAGCGTCAGCTTGTGCGACGGCGGCGCCAGCCTGCGCAAGACCATCGCGCAGCAGCTGCCGGACCTGATCGTCCTCGATCTCAATATGCCGGAAGAGGACGGTCTTTCGATCATCCGCGATCTCAAACGGCGCACCAGCGTGCCGATCATCATGCTCACCGCAACGGCGAGCGCGATCGATCGCGTGGTCGGCCTCGAGCTCGGCGCGGACGATTATCTCGCCAAGCCGTGCGAGCTGCGCGAGCTCTTGGCCCGCGTCCGCTCGGTGCTGCGCCGGAGCAGCGCCGTTCAACCGGTGGCGCCGGCGGCGCAACCCGCGGCGGGCGCGCCGGCGGCGCCCGAGCGCGCGCGGGTGCGGTTTGGAACCAAATGGCTCGACCACGACGCGCAAGCGCTGCGCGACGATGAGGGCAACGAACATCCGCTGACGGCGTCGGAGTACGGCTTGCTCAAGGTCTTCGCCGCCAACCCCAAGCGGGTGCTCTCGCGCGATCGCCTGCTGGAATTGGCCAATGCCCGCGATGCGGAGGCCTTCGATCGGGCGATCGACCTGCGAATCATGCGAATCCGCCGGAAAATCGAGCCCGATCCCGCGCGGCCTTCGGTGATCCGGACCGTCCGGGGCGGCGGATATTTGTTCTCTCCAACCGGCGAGGCACCGGCGCTGGACTGAGACAAAATTGTCTCACCGGACGAAACAATTGACGGTAGTAAATTACCTTTATTTCGTCGCTGCACCGCCCACGAAATAATTGAGTCTGCGACGAAACCATTTTTCCCCTTTCACGTAACATCGAAGCAACAGGCCTTTGCTAGTCAACTCAGTTAAGGGCTGATTAACAGGGGATCGTCATGCAAAATCAGTATGTGCTGCGCGACGTCGCGTCGCCGCACTTCAAGGCTCCAGCGCAAGAGACGTCGGATGAGGCGCTGATCGACCTCATCGCCGACGGCGACAAGCGCGCCATGCAAGTGCTCTACGCCCGGCATAATGTTCGGGTCTACCGCTTCATCCTCCGCCTGACGGGCAACCAGTCGCTGGCCGAGGATCTCGTGAGTGAGGTGTTCCTCGACGTGTGGCGGCAGGCCGAGGCGTTCGAATCGAAATCCCAGGTGTCGACCTGGTTGCTCGCGATCGCGCGCTACAAGGCGCTGTCCGCGCTGCGCCGCCGCACCGACGAGCAATTGGACGATCATATGGCGGCGACCATCGAGGACCCCGCCGATGATCCCGAGACCGTGGTGCACAACAAGGACCGCAGCACCATCGTCCAGAAGTGCCTGACGCAGCTCTCGCCGGCGCACCGCGAAGTCATCGACCTCGTCTACTATCACGAGAAGTCGGTGGATGAAGTCGCGCGGATCGTCGGGGTGCCCGCCGCGACAGTGAAGACCCGCATGTTCTATGCGCGGAGTAAGATGGCCGACCTTCTCAAGCAGTCGGGGGTGCACGCATTCTGATCGCGGCGTCCGCTGTCCCTCGGACGATCGCCCTCACCGCTTAATGTCCATGATCAGGCCCGGCGGGCTGGCGCCTCAGGTGTCAGCCCGCCGATAATTTTTGGGCTACGGGCCGCCAAACATATTCCGCTCGGGGCCAACGCTACCGGCACGGCCGGCTCAGAGCCGCCGCCAAATCAACACCCGGAACAGGCCGACAGCGATGATGACCGCGAGCAGCAAGCCCGCCAGCGGTATCAAGATCACGAACGCGCCCAGCACCAACAGGAAAAGAAGCATCGCCAGCGCTGCGATCGCGAGCGCGACCATCGCGAAACCGAACGGCCCGACCCTCGCGACATAAACCCGCTGCGTGCCATCGAATGACATCCGCTCGTCGGCTCGGCGCGAACGCACGTCGCTGGGCGGGATGATCTCCGGCTCGACACGGGGTTGCTCGGTCCCTGGTCCGGGTCGCTGGTTCATGGCCGCCTCGCGCTGGTGCCCTTTTCGGGTGCAATGTAGGGATGGCGGCAGGCCGCCACAACGGGAGAGCTCGAAAGAGCGTTGCAACATGACCGATGCTTTGCGCGAAAAACTCGTCCAAGCGGGCCGCGTACTCGTGAGCGAGGACCAAGGTGATTACGTCGCCGGACACGTGACATTGCGCCTGCCTGACGGCGACGGGCGCTTTTTGATGAAGCCCGCCGGCATCGGTCTCGAGGAGATGACGCCCGACAATATCATTATCGTCGATCGCGAGGGCGAGCCGGTCGCCGGAACCATGCCGCGCCATAGCGAGGTCTTCATCCATTCCGAAATCTTGCGGGTGCGATCCGACATTGCGCCGTCGTCCACACCCATCCGCCGCACGCGGTGGCGTTCTCGTCGCTCGGCCGGCCGCTGCTGCCGGTGGGAAACGACGGCGCGATCTTCTGCGCCGGCGTGCCGGTGTTCTCGGAGACGACCGACCTCATCATCGACCAAGCGCGCGGCCGGGCGGTTGCGCGCTGCCTCGGCGATCATCAGGCACTCATTCTGCGCAACCACGGCATCGTCACCGCCGGCCGCAGCATCGAGGAGGCGGTGTGGCTCGCGCTGAAGCTTGAACGCGCCTGCCGCGTACAGCTTATGGCCGAGGCGGCGGGCGGAGCGAAGTTGCTCGCCGACGGAGAGGACCTGACGAAGAAGAGCAAGCGGGCCAATCGCACCGATCTGCACATCAACGTCTTCAATTATCTCGTCCGGCGTTGGGCATGCAGGCACTGCCGACCATCGAAGGCGTAGATCCACCAGGCGCGTCACAGGCCCGCACTGGCCGTAGGCAGGCTGGCGCCGAATGCGCTATGCTTCAACAACAGCCTAGTACGCACTTTCAATCTTTTTCATTCGCCGCCGGCAAAGCTGCGACAACATCGCGTCGAACCAACTCGCGAGAGGACGCTCATGGCAAAGCTCAACATCAACGGCAGTATCCGCGACGTGGAGGTCGAGGCAGACACCCCGCTCCTGTGGGTCATCCGCGAACAGGTCGGCCTCACCGGCACGAAATACGGCTGCGGGATCGCCCAATGCGGCGCCTGCTCCGTGCACATCAATGACGAGGTGCAGCGCTCCTGCTCCATCCGCGTCGCAGACGTGAAGGCGAGCGACCGGATCGTCACCATCGAGGGGCTCTCCGCCACCCGCTCGCATCCGGTGCAGAAGGCCTGGGCGGCCATTATGACCAACATCTGTCGGTGCGGAACCTATCAGCGCATCCGAGCTGCCGTGCACATGGCGGCCAACGACACATCCAGAATTTAGGGAGGCCCGCCGTGAAAAAAATGATCCGCGGCAAAGCCGCGAAGCTTTCGCGCCGCACGTTCATTGTCGGCTCCGCCGCCGCGGGCGGCGGGCTCGCCCTCGGATTCAATTTGCCGACGGGCTTCGATTCCGCCGTGGCGCAGAGCGCCAATGACGGTGCCGAGGTCAATGCCTGGGTCCTCATCAAACCCGACGACACCTGCGTGATCCGCGTCGCGCGCTCGGAGATGGGACAAGGCACGATTACGGGCCTCGTCCAGCTCGTCGCCGAAGAGCTCGAGTGCGATTGGAACAAGGTGAAGGCGGAACAGATCACGGCGGGGCAAAACCTCGCTCGCAAACGCGTCTGGGGTGAGATGTCGACCGGCGGAAGCCGCGGTATCCGCATCTCGCAGGACTATGTCCGCCGCGGTGGCGCCGCCGCGCGCATGATGCTGCTGCAGGCCGCAGCCGAGGAGTGGAAGGTGCCGGCCGGCGAGCTGGCGGTCGCTGACGGTGTCATCACCCACGCCGCGTCCCGGCGTTCGCTCAGCTATGGCAAGGTCGCAGCCGCCGCCGCCAAGCTCGAGGCGCCGGATCCCAAGGCCATCAAGCTCAAAGATCCGAAAAACTGGAAGATCGCCGGCAAGCCGATGAAACGGCTCGATACCGCCGACAAGCTCGACGGCAGCAAGGTTTTTGCTATCGACGTCAAGCTGCCGGACATGCTGTGCGCCGCGATCAAGGATTGCCCGGTGTTCGGCGGCAAGGTGACGAGCTACGACGAAGCGAAGATCGCGGGCCGGCCCGGCGTGCGCAAGGTCGTCAAGGTCAAGGACACCGCCGTCGCGGTCGTTGCCGATACGTGGTGGCGCGCGAAAACTGCGCTCGATGCCCTTCCGATCGTTTGGGACGAGGGCCCAAGCGCATCCGTGTCGAGCGCCACGATCGCCGAGCACCTCAAGCAGGGGCTCGCCGCGAGCGCTACCAATGGCGAACGGCGGAACGGCGACGCGCTCAAAGCGATCGAGACCGCGGCCAAAAAGGTCGAGGCGGTCTACAGCACGCCCTTCCTCGCCCACGCGACCATGGAGCCCATGAACGCCACGGTGAGGCTCTCGGCCGACAAAGCCGAGGTGTGGGTGCCGACTCAGAACGCGGAAGCATCGCTCGCCGCCCTGTCGGA
>WNFX01001020.1_pt1 | contig 32892 bp, 25 predicted proteins | sample 5400111 | NCBI WGS metagenome assembly WNFX01 (sample SAMN13153363, study PRJNA577476) | soil metagenome | isolation source: 40 cm soil or saprolite under grassland replicate 1 | place: USA:California | collected 2016-06-15 | reverse complement strand
AAACCGGCGAAGCCGAGCCGCCCGACGCGGTGGTGCGAGCGGCACTCCGCCGCGTGGTCGGCCGCTGCATCTACGGCGTGGACGTGAATCCCATGGCCGCCGAGCTAGCAAAGGTCTCGCTCTGGCTGGAAGCGCTGGACCCAGGCAAGCCGCTGTCCTACCTCGACCAGCACATCCGCGTCGGCAACTCCTTGCTCGGAGTCACCCCCGCGCTGCTGGCCGGTGGCCTGCCGGACGCCGCGTTCACCCCGATCGAAGGCGACGACCGCAAGGTCGCCTCAGCGCTGAAGAAGCAGAACGCCGGCGAGCGGGCGGGCCAGCACGACCTGTTCAGCCCGGCGGGCATCCCAGTCAACAACGCCGTCCTGGCCAAGCGCGCCGCCCAGATCGCGGTCGCAGTTCCCGATAGCCTGGAAGACCTGCACATTCACCAGCAGCGCCTGGCCCTGGAACTCGTCGGCTCAGCCGAACTGCGTACCCAGAAGCTGCTCGGTGACGCCTGGTGCGCGGCGTTCGTGCAGCCCAAGACCGAGGAAACGCGGTCGGTAGCGATCACACAGGCGGTCATCGAACGGCTTGGCTCAGGCGGCGGAACGCTGGAATCGGCGGCGGCCGAGGCGCTGATCGAGGGTCTCGCCCGCCAGTACCGCTTCTTCCACTGGCACGTCGAGTTCCCGCACATCTTCCGCGTCGGCAACGGCGCCACAGGCATCAACCCGGCCACCGGCTGGGCCGGCGGCTTCTCCTGCGTCCTCGGTAACCCGCCCTGGGAGACGATCGAACTCAAGGAGGAAGAATTCTTCGCGGCTGCCAGGCCGGAGATCGCCAGCGCACGCAATGCTGATGCTCGGAAGAGGATGATCGCTGAGCTCGCCGGCAGCACTGAGCATGGCGATCGAACGCTGTACGAGAACTTTAAGGCTGAGCTGCATCAGATTGCGGGCTGGCGGCATTTGCTCAGCTCATCGGGCCGGTTTCCGAAGACGGGATCTGGACGCATCAACACTTACGCCGTGTTCGCCGAGACCGCCCGGACGATCATCAATGCGCGTGGACGCAGCGGCCTAGTGCTTCCCACCGGTATCGCCACCGATGCGACGACCGCCCCGTTCTTCGCAGATCTCGTTCGGAACGGCAAACTGGTCTCGTTCCTGGATTTCGAGAACGAGGCCTTCCTGCTCAGCCGCGCGGTCCATCACTCGGTGCGTTTCTGCCTGCTCACCGTTTGCGGTGCCGGGACACAGGTCAACTTGGCGAGCTTCGCCTTCAGCACCCGGTACATCCAAGATCTCGCCGCACGACGATTCGCGATGCCGCCCGAGGAGATCTTGCTGGTCAACCCGAACACCGGCACCACCCCGGTATTCCGGTCCCGCCGCGATGCTGAGATCACGATCGGCATCTACAAACGCGTCCCCGTCCTCTGGCGCGACGACCCAGAGGAGAACCCATGGGGCTTGTCGTTCAGGCAAGGCCTCTTCAATATGGCGACCGACTCAAGACTCTTCAAGAATCGTGATCAACTTGCGCGCGACGGCTGGACGCTGGTCGGCAACGTCTTCACACGCGGGAGCGAGCGCATGCTCCCACTCTATGAAGCCAAGATGATCAACTACTTCGATCATCGGCTGGGCACTTACGAAGGTCAGACCGAAGCTCAGGCCAATGTGGGCACTCTGCCGCGTCTTACGCTAGAGCAACAGAACAATCCAGCTTTCGCGGTCATGCCCCGCTATTGGGTCCAGGAGTTTGATTCGCGCAATTTGCAGCGGTCCAAGCCGAATAAGCCAGTTTACGACCACGGTGTAACGTCGAAGCTTGCAGCTAAGCACTGGATTCATGGCTGGCTGCTCGGCTGGCGCGATATCTGCCGCAGCACTGACGAGCGCACGGTCATATCGACCGCGATACCAAGGGCGGCAGTGGGCGACAAGTATCTGCTTGCCTTCGCCGATCGCGGCTCATACCTTATGCAAGCGAACCTGTCGAGCTTTGTTCTCGATTATGCTGCGAGACAGAAGTTCGCGGGAACATCCCTGAAATATTATCTCGTCAAGCAGCTTCCAGTGCTAGCCCCACAGGCATACAAAGCACCCGCCCGCTGGCTCGGCCAGACTGGGTCAGCTGACTGGATTCGTCGGCGTGTGCTCGAACTCTCGTTCACTGCGTGGGACATGGAGGCATTCGCACGTGACTTTGGTGATGATGGGGCCCCGTTCCGGTGGGACGAAGGGCGCCGGATTCTTATCCGGGCCGAGCTGGATGCGGCGTTCTTTCATCTGTACGGCCTGGAGCGGGACGAGGTCGAGCATGTGATGGATTCGTTCGATGCGCTGCGGCGGCGGGAGGCGAAGCCGCAGAACTTCGGGGAGTTTCGCACGAAGCGGCTGATCCTTGAGTGGTACGACGCCATGGCGGAGGCCGTTCGGACTGGGGTGGCGTACCGGACGGTGCTTGACCCGCCGCCTGGCCAGGGGCCTCGGCATCCAGCGAGGTCGGCATGAGCGTTCCGGTGCCGGGATCGCCAGGGCAGGCCCGTTACCCAATAATTCTCTGGGAGATCATGCACGTCCTGCGTGACGCTGCGGAACCGCTGTCGAAGAACCAAGTCGTTGATGCCGTCCGGGACAGGATTCACCCGACGGCGCATGAGTGCGAGCGGGTCAAGAGCGGCGGCGTCCGATGGGAGGTGGCGCTGCACTTCCAGTCGGGCGACGCGGTGACGGTCGGCTGGATGACCAAGCGCGAGGGCTGGTCGATCGTCGAGGCCGGGCTGGATGCGCTGGCTGAGTTCCCGACGCCGGATCAGCTCTACGGGGAGCTGAAGCGGCGTTACCGCGAAGTCGACCTGCGGCGCAGGCAGGCGCAGGAGGCACTGAGCGACGTCCAGCAGTTCATCGCCGGGGCGCTGCAGCTCGTCGGAGCCGGACTGTGGACCGCCCATAATGATCTTGCCGAGCTGGCCGGTGTGACCGGCACCGAGGTTGCTCACTTTCTGGCTAACTGGCAGGTCAAGCTGCCGAATGCCTACCGGGTGCTCAATGCCGACGGGTCGCTGCCCGAGGAAGGGATGCTCAACGCGGCCTACCGGGGCAGCGATCTGCGGCGGCAGCTTGCCAGGGAGGGGCTCGAGTTCGATGCGCAGGGCCGGGCGGCGCAGGCTCAGCGGCTGACCGCCGACGCGCTCAAGGAGCTGCTCGCCGCGCGGGAGGATGAGCCGGAGCCGAGCGCGTCCGTGCCGAGAGCCTGGATGGTGCGCGGGTCGAACGTGGAGGGGTACAACCTGGTGCAGACGTGGCTCGCCCGCGGGTTCGTGTCGCTCAGCGCTTCGCAGCTCAGCCCACTGGAGCTGGCTGCCAGCTATGACGAGCTGAAGCAGGCCGTCGAGACCGGGTATCAGCACAAGTCCTACGCTTATCGCGGCCAGCGGTTGGAGGAGTTCGACCGGTTCCTGCGCCGGATGCGGCCCGGCGACCTGGTACTCACGACCATGCAGGGCCTGATCTACCTGGGCGAGGTGACCGGTCCGGCTCGGTTCATCGAATCCGAGCATGGGCTTTCGAATTTGCAGCGCGATGTTCGCTGGTACAACGCTGGCGCGCCGATCGACGGCGGCCTGCTCCGAGCCCCGGTGCCTGCCCTGCTGCAAAGCCAGGCCTACATCGTGGATCTCACCGAGGCATACGGGCAGCTGTCCGGCCTGATCCCACCAGACGCGACCCGGCTGGCGGCTCCTGCCGTGCCGGAACTGCCGAAACGACCGCTGGCGTTCAACCCGGTCACCGACGCCATCGCCGAGGACCTGCTGATGAACCGGGCGGAGCTGGCCAAGATTGTCGACCTGCTCTGGGAGCGCAAGCAGATCATCTTCTACGGCCCGCCGGGGACCGGCAAGACGTTCCTCGCCACCCGGCTGGCCAGGAAGCTCACCGACGACGGCGCGGTCAAGCTCGTCCAGTTCCACCCGTCCTACTCCTATGAGGACTTCTTCGAGGGATTCAGGCCCGAGCCTGGTGGCAGCGGAACATTGACCTTCAAGCTCCGTGCCGGTCCGTTCCGCGACTTCGCCGAGGTGGCTGCCGCCAACCCGAGCACCGCGTACATCCTGATCATCGATGAGATCAACCGGGCGAACCTGGCCAAGGTGTTTGGCGAGCTGTACTTCCTGCTGGAGTACCGCGATGAGTCGATCAGCCTGCAGTACTCGCCGGACAAGGAGTTCACGCTTCCGCAGAACCTGTTCATCATCGGGACGATGAACACCGCCGACCGCTCGATCGCCCGGATCGACACCGCCATGCGGCGCAGGTTCGCGTTCGTCGACCTTGACCCGCGTATCCCGCCCGTGCGCGGGCTGCTCAGCCGCTGGCTGGAACGGCACCACCTGCCGCCGGACGCGGCGCTTCTACGGGCAGACCGACCTCGACCAGCATTACGGCCTGCCAAGCCTTCGCAAGGCCATCAGCGCGCCGCCCGCTGAGCCGTGATCTCGGTCGAGCTGGACGAGCTTGGCCCGGCCGTCGGACTGTGGCTCGCGCCGGATCAGGGACGTTCGCTGGCCGGATCAGGTGTCGTCAATACCGCTCCGTCGCCGTACACCACGGGAGTGTGGCAGGTCGGTGCCGCCGGGAAGGTTGGCGCGGCCCGGGTCGGAGGCATCGAGATCCAGATCAAGCCGAAGGTCCCGATCGCCCGGCTGCTGTTTCTGGTCGGCTACTCCCAGCACGCGGCCGCGTGGCGGCCGGAGACGGTGCCCGTGGCGCAGGCCGCAGATCTGGTCCCGGTGGTTGCCCAGGTGCTGTGGCGGCAGACCGAGCGGGCGATCCACCAGGGCCTGCTTCCTGGCTACATCGCTGTCGAGGAGAGTTCTCCGGTGCTGCGCGGCAGGCTGCGCGAGAGCGAGCAACTGCACCGGCATCATGGACTGCCGCTCCCGCTGGAGATCAGGCACGACGAGTTCACGATCGACATTCCGGAGAACCAGATCCTGCGGACCGCGTGCGAGCGGATGCTCAGCGTTCCGCGTGTCGATGTCGAGTCCCAGCGGATGCTGCGGCGCCTGCTGCGGGACTTCGCCGACGTCACTCCGCTGTCCCGCCGCGATCCGGTGCCCCGGTGGCAGCCGACCCGACTCAACGCCCGCTACCACCCGGCGTTGCGGCTCGCCGAGCTGGTCCTGCGCGCGACGTCGATCGAGCACGGACCCGGCGGCATCGCCGTGAACGGATTTCTGCTGGACATGCCGAGACTGTTCGAGGACTTCGTCACCGTGGCGCTGCGCGAAGCGCTCGTGGCCCGATACGGCGGGCGCGTGGTCGGTCAGGACCGGAGCTACCTCGACGAGGCGACGCAGGTCGTGCTGCGGCCGGACATCGTGTGGAAGATAGGCGGCACAGCGGTGGCGGTCGTCGACGCCAAGTACAAGGCCGAGAAGCCAGCCGGGTACCCGAACGCGGACCTCTACCAGCTGCTCGCCTACTGCACAGTCCTCGGCCTGCGCAACGGCCACCTGGTGTACGCCAAAGGAAACGAAGACCCGGCGCGCCACGTCGTGCGCCGTTCCGGCATCGAGATCTTCTGCCATGCCGTTGACCTCGACCAGCCGCCTGAGCAACTGCTGGCCAGGATGAGCGGCCTTGCCGCGCAGATTGCCGCGGCCAGGTCCGGCGATGTGGCCGCTGTCGGCTGGAGCGAGCACCGTTCCCGGTGAATGCGTCGGGGTCGCCGCCGCCAGAGGTCGTGGAGGTGCCGGGATTCGCCGGGTCGCCGGGTCGGCTGTGTTGAGCGACAGGGCCAGAACGATTCCGGCGGACCGGATAGCTGGCGCGAGCGTCCGGCGGGCAGGTCCGCCGTAGCGCATTAGAGCTACATTGCGGTATCCTGTCTCTGGAAGTACGGAGGGAGGTTGCCGTGGCCGCGAGCACATCGTTCCGGATCAGCGACACCGCCAGGGCCCGGCTGGCGTCCCGCGCCGCGCGGGAGGGCAGCACCGCTACGGCGCTGCTGGATCAGCTCATCGTCGAGGGGATCGATCAGCGGGACTACCCCGGGATCGTATTCCGCGGCCCTGCGCATGACCGGCGCGCGGCGCTCGCCGCGGGCCCGGATGTCTGGGAAGTCATCGCGCGCCTGCAAGAGCTCGACGGCACCGAGGAACAACGGATCAGCGTGCTGGCCGCGGAGTCGGATCTGCACCCCAGGCTCCTCCGGATCGCTCTGGACTATGCCGCCGAGCATCTGGATCAGATCCGGGCGCGGATCGACCGCAACCGGTCAATGGCCGAGCGGAGCCGCAGTGCCTCGCGGCAGCGCGAGGCGCTGCTGGCATGACGGCGTTCCTGCTCGATGAGATGTTCCCGGTAGCGGCGGCCGCGCTGCTGCGCGGCACCTACGGTCACGATGCAGTCCACGTCGCCGAGGCCGGCCTGCGGGCGGCAGACGACGCCGAGGTCGCCTCGACCGCGCGGGCGGAGGGCCGGGTCGTCGTCACCGAGAACGTGGCGGACGTCTCCGCGGAGCGCGACGTGGTGCTCGTGTTCGTCCTGAAGAAGAACCTTCCCGCGGGCGGCGGGATGGCGTCCGGGCTCGCGAAGATCCTGGACCGCTGGGCACAGGATTACCCGGACCCCTACATCGGCCCGCACTGGCCAGCGACCTGATGCACGCCGCCCGAACCGGCTCCGCCGCACGCGTAACGAACAATCGCGCTAGGTCACTCGGCTCCGGCCGCACCGCGAGCGGACAGAGTCGTCCGTCAGTCCCGAAGTAACGGCCGAGCCGACGGCGGCCGAAACCGTGCTTATGCTGCTCAATGCGGGGCTCGGCTCGGCTTGGCTGCGGAAGTATGTGGAATGCGTACCCGGGGCCATGGCCCACCTACGTGAACCAGGCATTGAAGTCTTGCTCGAACCCCGACTACCCAGAGACCGTTCCCTCTGGATCGAGCAGTGATCTCAAGTAATCTTCCTCGTTGTCGAAGTTGGCTAGGAGGCCGTCGAACTTGGTCATGTGGTCACGGCCAGCCTTGTCGCGGAACGCCAGCCTGTACGTCAGCTTCGTCACTCCGTCAGTCTCGTGCAGATCCATCGACTCGACGGCCTCCGCATCTGGCCACCCGTCGAACAGCCATGTCTGGACAGTCCGGGTCGGCGGCTCGACCTCCAAGAAGGTTCCCCGAAACGAGCACTCGGTTCCGTCGTCGGTCACGAAGACGAAGTGGTAGTTCCCTCCCACGCGCAGGTCGATCGAGCAGACCGTCACCTCCTCCCCAAATGGAGCGATCGTTTTCCTGACATGCTCGGGCTTCGTGGATACGTCGAAGACGAGTTCGATCGGAGCGTCGAACTCTCGAGTGACGACAATCTCGAGATCGTTCGGGAACTCGATGACTGCCGACCCATGCCGATTAGGTGTCACTGCCGCTCTCCTTGTTGTTGTAGCTCTTTGAGGTAGTCATCCAGCCGATCCAGTCGGTCGTTCCACGCCCGCTCGTACTTGGCCAGCCACTCGTGAAATGGCCGAAGGCGCGCTGGTTCCAGGCGGTACAGTCGGCGACGCCCGTCCGCCCGGCACCTGACGAGTCCGACCTCACTGAGCACCCGTAGGTGCTTTGACACCTGAGGCTGGGACATCGACAGGTCGTTCACGATCGCCCCGACCGCCTTCTCGCCTGTGATCAGCGCGTCCAGGACGTCGCGACGGTGCGCCTCGGCAATGGCGTTGAAGACATCCGACGTCGTGGAAGAGCGGGCCACGGTCCCAACATATTCCGTTATCGACATGTGTCAAGCCTTTCGGGATGACAGAAGCCACAGGTTGCCCATGGCCACGCACCACGGGTTCAGAGATCCACCACGGGATCGAGCGGAGACAGGCTGAAGGAACGTCTCGTGGAACGTGCGCTGGCGATCAAGCCGTGCCGGTCCTACACCTCGCCCGTCATCCTCGCAGGCGCCGTTCTCGGCCCGATGCCGATCGCCGACATCCAAGCCGGTCACGTACGACGCTGGCGCAAGCACCTGCTGGACGCCGAAGTAAGCGCCGTCACCCTGGCCAAGGCATACCGGCTGCTCAATACGATCATGACAACGGCGGCTGATGACGTGGCCATCCGGCGTAATCCGTGCCGGATCAAGGGCGGGGAAGCGAGTCCTGAGCAGAGCGGGCAGTGCTGACCGTCGCCCAGGTCTTCGCGCTCGCCGACGCCATCGATCCCCGGTATCGGGCGCTCGTGCTGCTGGCCACCTTTACGAGCCTGCGCTGGGGCGAGCTATGCGCGCTCCGCGAGTCGGACATCGACATGGACGCGAGAACAGTCCAGGTCCAACGCTCCCTCACTGAACTCCAGAACGGGGCGCTGGCATTCGGCCCCGCCCAAGTCCGACGCTGGACGGCGCACGGCCGGCTTCCCCGAACTGATCGCTCCGGTCGTCCGCGAGCACCTGTCACGCTTCGCCCGGCCGGAAGATGACGGTCTCGTCTTCACCGGCCCGACTGGAGCGCTATTGCGGCGGGGGACTTCCGGCGTTGGACCTGGCTTCCCGCGCTCAGGAAAGCGGGGTTGCGCGTTGTGCATTTCCACGATTTGCGCCATACCGGAAACAATCTCACCGCGACCGCTGGGGCGAACCTGCGTGACCTGATGGCGCGCATGGGCCATAGCAGCACGCGCGCCGCGCTGATCTACCTGCATTCGACCGACGAGCGGCAACGGGAGATAGCCGACGCACTCGGCGAGCTGGCGGACGGGGAGCTGAAACGAAAGCCAAGCCGGGCACGCAAGGCACCGCTGGGAGCCGATCGGGCACGCAACGGGCACAACGAAGGAAAAACACCTCATGAAGATCAACAAGAGGGCGGCGAAACGGCTTCTGACCTGCAACTACGTCTGAGTGGAGCTAAGGGGACTCGAACCCCCTGACCCCCTGCTTGCAAATCGCAGGGACCGTCCGAGTCGTGCGGCTTGAGCTGGGTGAGTGACTGCCCGCAGGTGACCGTGGCGTACCGCTCTTGACCGGGGTTAATGGCACGCTAATGGCACGGCGATCTTCGTCTGGATGCACGGTCTACTGCCACAACGCAGCCGTCCGTGCGAGGCTCGGTGGGTACTCAGTGGGAGTGCTTAGGGCCGGTCGTCGCTGGGTTATGAGCAGTACGACGGTCGTCTCTGCCGTCTCAGGCGGTCTCTAATAGCTGTGCTGACCTCAGCCGACTGACGGCGCATGTTCGTGTCGAGCCTGCTACACCTCCCACGTCTTAGCCCATCCCGCCGCGTCTCGTTCACAGGCCATGCATTGATCAGCCTCCCAGCCAGCCGGAACGGCACGGCATCGGAGCGGTCCCGAGAGCAAGCCGACACGCACCATCTGATCCGTAGATCAGAGCTGCGCGTCCGACCTGTACGCCCTAATCCAACATCCGCAGATCGAGGCTCCCCAGAGCGTCCAACGAGGACGGCCGAATCCGTCGTCAGACTGTGAGACGGCTGTGAGAGGTCTGGGCACGATGCTCGGCATCCGGCTTGGCGGCCGTATGCGTATGTAATATCGCCTCGCCTCTTGACCTTTTGGTCTTGGCTGTCACGCTCTGAACTAGATGCCAACAGACGATCATCTCCACACTGCCGTCGAATTAGTCACAAAGCTCGCGGGTTGGGAGTTTGGGTGCAAGGGTACGGGGTTACCGAAACAAGTACGGCAAGTGGGTTAGTTCGTATACGCGGCGCGGTAATTCAAGTCAAACGGGCTTAGGAGGCAGGGCACGACAGGGCTCAGCTAAACGTGCTGCAATCGCGACTACAGTCACCGTTATGGTCACAGCTGCCGGGGTCAGTGTAGGGGTTGGGCTATCCGGGGGTGGCAGTCTACCAGCCTCCAACGATTGAGCCGCAACGCGTGCAGCAAGCGTTGAATCTTACGAGAAGGTGAGAGTTGACCTCAGAAGGACCGAGGCCGCGCTTGTGGCGAGCGGTTTCAGAGTCAGTCTCGATCTTAGGTACGACCCAAACTGTGCAGCATATTCATATGGCCTAGTCCATCATTTCTTCCTAGCCCATCCATGTAAGTGGGTCGCTCGCGCATCGCTAACGCTTCGCGCGAGCGACGACAGTGTAATTCTAGTGGCCATCTCATGTGTAGATATGCGCAATACCGCCCTAGCGAAGGCATATAAGCGTTTGGTCGACGCGCCCGGCACGGGCAATGTGCTCGAACTCTCGCGCCAGAGCGATCCGTACAAAGACGTCCGATTCACCGGTGATTTCTACGAATCCGGCATGGTCGAGACAAGTGTATGGAACGTTCAGGTGCAGCCGACTGGCCGGCTGCCGATATCGGCCACTAGAAGCATCCTCAAGGATTCGCGGCAGTAGGGAGCACCGCTCGTGACCTGACCGATTCGCGTTCGGACTCGGTCTTCCTTGCTGCTCGGCAATCCCGCATGTCGCCTTGAAGACAGCGCGCCGAGCGGATGGGCCCGGCATGTGCCGAGTGGGCCAGTCCAAGGCAAAGCCCGGCCATGCCGACCAGTGGCGTCGGCGCCGCCCTGTCGTTACTCCCAATCATCTGGAGGCGGTGTTCGTATCTCGCCGTGAACCCAGGACATGTGGCCGACTAGATCACTACGAAGCCGCTTGCGTTTCGAAGGTTCCGGCTCAACTTTGCCGGACTTAATCGAGTCCGGTGGCCAATATAGAGAGGTGTGAGCGCAGTCGATAGGCTCCCGTCCCTGCGGCGTGTGATCGACTAAGAAGTTCAGATCCCGAGCATCGCCAATCAGCCACTGCCCAACCAATGTGTATCCATCTCTTGCGATCGACTCTGGCCAGAGACCGTGCTTGGTTAGATGCTCGCGCCACGAGCCCGATAGGTCTGGATTGAAATTTAGCGACCCGGGCGCTGGAATCCACGAACCCTTATCATAATCCCAGGTTAGATGGTTTTCGGAATCTCTGAATCGTCGTAGATAGTGATCCGCAGACGGCAACTCGGTTTCTTCGCCGCACGGCGCAGATGTTACTCCTGGCTCATGAGGTTTAGCAACGTCGACAACTCTGACTGACGCTCGTCCAACGAGCCGGACCACTCTTCGCCAGATTCTCGATGGTATGCCCAAACTGTCGTTCCTCCCGCCCCAACTTCAATTTCCAGATCCCAGCCTGATTTGTGCCAAATGAACAAAATATCGCCATCTTCAGATGGAACAACGGAAGGCGGCAGTGTCGCTGGATGAAGATAAGACCATGCGACCACCCATGCCCTGTCGACTACGGTGGGGGCTGGAATCTGTAGTCCGGTGAAGTCGAAGGCGCCCATCCTCAGTGCCGAGAGCCTCCTGCCGACATACTTCGCCCACCTTGTCGCACTAAAGGCCACGCGAGTAGCATGATTTGCCTGGTTGACCGTTATTGCGGACAGCGTTCGAGTTGTGACGGATGCGACTGGGTTACTAATTGTGCGCATAAATGAATATGGCGGATCAATATTCGCCCAAATAGCTTGCGGTTGGGGGAGGAAAAAGTTGGTCCCAGCAACCATCGCCACCGCTGCCGATTGTGCAAACGATGGAATTAACCGATTAGTTTCAGCAGCGATTTCCATCACTTGACGACCCGGCCCCATATTCGTTGTGCCTCGGCCGTTGTAAGTTCCGTGAAGGCATTGACTATTATGATCCGGCCCGAATTGGCATAAGTACTAATTTCTTCATCGGTCAGACCGCTAGCTCTAGTCGCTCGGTAGACCAGAGCGAGTTGGGAACCCTGAACATTTGGCGCCGCCGCTCGAAGCGTCGGTTGACACTGTACATATAGGCGCTCTATCGGATCGTCGTTCAAATCATATCGTGAAGTAAAAGTTTGGCTTGCCGGTTCCAACGTTCGTTCGTACGCTGAGATCGTGGCAGATTCTGACGCTTTCAGGAATTTCGAAGGCAGGATATCAGAAATCCAGTTGATATATGTCACCTCTACTTGCTGAACATTAGGGACAGGCAAATCCTCAGACTTTAGCAATCCTATGAATTTGCCATAATTGTCAATGAACCGCCCCCACACCTGCTCGAAATGGGGATATGCGAATTCTCGGCGACGCCAGTTCTGAACAATTCTATTATTCTGGATTTGAATTAGATAATCATCAGTTTCGTTAATTAGCCAAGTACGGGATTGAAGGGCTGAAGAAAGTGGAAACTGAATCACCGGCGCCTCGATCTGGGGGGGGCCCAGTGCCTCGATTGGAGCCTCGACCCGCGGCTGAGTTTCAGCTCTCGGGTACTGCTCACGAACCATCCGCCAGTAAAGACCTACGTGAGCGTCATGCATGCCCTCAACAGCAGGGAACTGCACGCCTACAGCAAGTTCGTCGATTGGTGGGTTCGAGTAGTCGGGTAGGTTCGCTGGTCTCTCTGCCACTTGCTAACGCCACCCTAAGTCTGAGGCCGTCGAGCCGCGGTTGGGCATACCGAGCGTCGCGATGGGTCTCGTGGAGCTGGTGCAGCCTTTCGCGGCGTTCAGACAGTACCATGACACGCCAGGAAGTTCCGTACCGTTAGCCACCGTCGCACCGTTTCTGGTTGGACTTTCAATACGCATGGTATATCGACCTGGCCAGGATGCAAACGCTCGCGACCTTGTGTGCTGGCAGGCTCGACTCGCCAGATCGGCAAAGCCTGAGCAAGACCCCATCTGGTCGAATTAGATCGCTTTTCGTCGGCCAACTTTCTGCGATCTACCAGCACGCGACGGCCGAGGCAGACCAGGCGATCGCTGACGCGCTCGACAAGCGCATCGCGGGTGCCGCCAAGCCAGCTCCGGTATCTGCCGAGGACGGCCAGGGACAGGACGACGACGGAACCGCAGGCGCGCTGGCGAGAACCGGCTAATGGCACGTTAATGGCACGATCCCGTCCAGCTCAAGATCACGGACAGGTGTTTTGCCTGGTGGAGCTAGCGAGACTCGAACTCGCGACCCCCTGCTTGCAAATCACACACGGCCGTCGCTGCAGCATGCTGGACATGGCCTGATATGCCATTCACCTGGGACGACAACCGCCCAACGTCGCTGAGCGTCGCCTGTCGTCTGGCTTCGTTGGCTCCACGTTTGGCTCCCCACTACAGTCGCGGCTCGGCACCGCACCGATGAGCCTTCGTGAGCGAGGACTCATGTGCCAGGCGGCGTAGGCCCGTAGTCGGCATGATCAAGCGGGCGGCGGCGACCTTGGCGATGCTGCGGGCCTCTTTCCCGCGCCGGGCGATGATGGCCTGCTTGACCGCGCCGGCCGAGGTACCGGGGCCGTTCCTCTGGACCGCCTCGACCAGTGCCCAGCGCAGCATCCGCGACCCCTGCTTCGTCACGCGCCCGCGGTTCACCTTGACGTCGGGACTCGCGGTGCTTGGGGGTGAGCCCGGCCCAGGAGCACAGCTGGCCGGCGGTCTTGAACCTGGTGACGTCGCCGATCTCGGCAATGATGATCGCGGCAGGACCGGGCCGATGCCAGGGAGCTGCTGGATCACCTGGTAGCCCCGGTTCCCTGCGAGCAGGTCCGCGATCACGTCGCTGAGCATGGTGATCTCGGTGGTGAGCTCGCCAGTCAGCTGCCGCAGCGAGGTCACCTTCCCCGCATACGGCTGGGGCAGGCCCAGCCCGTCCAGCCATTGCCGGCCGCTGGTCCCGAACAAGTCCGAGTGCGTGACCGGGATGCCGAGCTTGGCCAGCACGGCATGGACCTGGTCCTTGGTGTTGCTGCGCAGCGCGATGAGCTTCTGCCTGTACCTGGTCAGCTCCCTCAGCTCACGGACCTCCCGCGGCGCGATCCACGCCTCCGCCAGCCGCCCCATCCGCAGCAAGTCAGCCAAATCATTGGCGTCACGCACGTCATTCTTGACCCGCCGGTAGCTGAACGCCCTGACCCCCAGCGGATGCGCCAGGTGCACCTCCGCGCCTGCCGCCGCCAGGGTGCCGCCGCCCAGTACCAGCCCTAAGTTGCCTTGAGCACCACCCCGCGGGTTCTTCCCCGCCCGGGCGATCTGCGCCCGCAGCTCCGCCGGGCTGTTCGTGATCCGCGCCGTGCCCAGCCGCCGGCCGTCCTCCGTCATCCGCACCAGCACGCTGCGGCGGCGGTGCAAGTCCATCCCGACGACCTGTCGGCCGTCATACGCTAACTCCATCGGAGCCTCCTCTTCCTGGTGGAGACGGACGCGTTGCACCTTCCAGCATCCGCCAGCGAGCGGGAGGCTCCGCCCGTTCATCGCATCAAGACCGGGTCGGTGCGAGCCATCCCTAGGCTGTGAACTGGGCATATGCGTCGTAGGGCGTCTCATCTAAGAGTTCGATCCCCCACACGTCCCGCTAGGACCGATGCCCGGTAACGACGTTCGCGAGATGCAGCGCTTCTGACCGGCACCTGTCCGGAACTCAACGCTGGCTGCAGGAGCCTCGTGAGTGGCAGTCCGATGCAGCCAACGAGTGTGCTCAATAGGACGGGCCGCCCGCACGGTCCGTGGGGACTCGATCCTGCGTGCTGAGTCTGCCGGGATGCAGCGATGCACCCTGGTAGCGGTGTTCCAATGCATGCGCACCTTGGCGGCCACATTGAGCGCGCTTCAGCACGGGGGCTCCTCCGAGCACGCGGAAGCCCGCCAGTGGATAGACACTGGCGGGCTCCGTATAGCGGGTACTGTCGTGAGCGGTCTACCCCGCAGAAATCAAGGCACGCACGTCTTCCAGGTCGTTCGCGATCCTGGTGATCAATGCCAGGACTCTGGCCCGCGTGTCAGGCTCCTCCTCGCCCGGTGCAGCATTCCAGTACGTGACCACCTTCCGGACCTCCTCGCGCCAGAAGGCGCGCTCCTGCTCAGGCGGCAACTCGATGCCGAGGCGCTTGCGAATCAGGCCTTTGTAGAACCCATCTCCTGCCTGATGCGTTCCCGCCTGGACGACGAGCGCCGAGATTAGCGGGCGGTTATGCTCATGCTCGAAGACGCTGACGTTCCCAAGCACCTCGCCGAGGCCCCGGAAGCGAGGCCACGCCCAGTAATGCTCCTCCGGGTCGAGGGCCTTGGCGAGCTGCTGGTATTCGATCTTCGCGCTGGCCAGCCTGTCCGGGTCTGCCTGCCTGGCCTTGCTGATGAGGAACGTCCGCACGCGCTGCTCCACAGCGCTCAGCTCCTGGGACATCGATGAACTCCTCTCCGTGCCAGGACGGTGGCCGGGTATCTTCGCCAGCCATTGCCTTCACCGTCCGGGCCTCAACTCAAGCCTATCATAGTCTTGATAAGGCTATGGTAGGCTTGAGGAACTCCGAGCCCGGTGGGCGTACTGCGGGACGACGTTGGACGCGTAGCCGTTATATCCGGTCAGGTCCCGGCGCCGCCGAAGCCGACATGCCCTCCGTGCTCGGCTCGGCAAGGACATCGGAAACCTAGCGAACAGGCTGCTGTGCTTCCACCTGAGTCGAACCGTCGACCTTCCGCTCAGGCCGGGCAGGAAGCAGTGGTCAGTTGAGACCGCCCAGTGGGGACGGCTGCAGGCGGGTGCCCACGGCTGTTGGCGGTTGTCGTCGGCGCTGTCGTCATGCCGCGCTGTATTCCGTCCGTTAAGCAGGGGCCTCTGGCCAGGTTGATGCCGACTGATCTCGTGCCAAGCCGGGTATCCGAGCCGCTCGGCATACTTAGCAGGGAGTGACGAGCGGCAGTCCTTCGGCGAGGTAGCCCTGGCAGGTCGTCAATCTCGCGGCTAGGCTCGCAGGATACAAGGACCGGGAGCTGGTGCGGTCGCGGTGGGCACCGCTCCCCTGGTTCTTGTCAGCCTCGACTACATCTCCGAGACCATCGGCTCCCGGGGCCACTGAACCATGTGACGGCGACGCTCACCGACGCGGCCGACGAGTTCGGCGCAAAAAGACGGCTGACGATTTCATCGAGTTCGTCAAGGCCGCGAGTTGCTTGCCATGGCGCTGACGATCGCCCAGGACACCGGGTGATCGCCGATATTGACGAACCGCACTGCGGCTGCTGCGGCTCATGGCAACCCGACCTCCCCATCAGGACGCCGTAAACCGGCAGATGGAGGCCATTGACCAACTGCAATCCGGCAGTGGCACCCGTCCGCACTCGGCCGGCCTCGCGGAGATCGTGTGGTCCTTGCAGCCAGCCCTCGACCGCCACGGGTTGATCTTCGGTGGCTACGACGTGCTGACGCCGGTCGGCCATGAGCCCTGAATACACGACTACGCCATGTGGAGAATGGTTCCTGACCCTACTGGCCGCCCCGGAATCAGCGCCGACCTCCGTCCAGCCCCGAATAGATCGACGCGCTGAGTGTCTCGGGTGACGCGATGCCCCGTGGTCCATCATGTTCAAGCTAGCACGACGCGGTCTCCGCCTCCTTGTGCGTTCTAGGTGCTTCGTTCGCCGCCGCGTTACTTATTCCGAAGTCGGCTAATCAAGTTCCATGTATGGCTAATTTTTGTCATACCTGGTCTGTCGAGCAAGAAGCCACTAACAATGAGACCTGCGGTGATAATCAAGTCAAGGGCAAACAAGCCCACGCTACCGGACGTTATATGTTTCTCGTGCTTGATATTTATCCACTGCTGGACCGCAAAGCCAAGGAATGCGAAACCTATCCATTTACACCAATCCGCCACAAACCCCCGCAGACTGTTTTCCTTATTTCTGAGGAAATCCACCGATTCTAGTACATGTCGTCGGAGCACTCTTTCCGCATTGCGATCAGCTCGCCGGCGTATGCTCGTAAGGGAGCATACGTCCTGGGCATATTGCTTAGTTTCGAACAGTAATGTCGACTTCGCTTCGCCTGTGAAATTCGATGGAGTAATCTGATCGATGTACGCCGCGATAAGGAGGTCGCGCTCCACTGGCAGCGTCCCTGGAACTGTAGCCTCTGGATTAACGGACGCGTGCTTTACTACTACTCGTTCGTTCGGAGACTTGCCCGGCTCGCTCATCGATCATGGTTGGATGGCGAAGGTGAAGCATCTTCGGCGTTGTGTGAATCAGCTTGATCTTGTACCTCGTGCAATGAGTTGATTGTGCGGGTCACTGCTACTGCGGCAATACTACTTCCTATGGCGACAGCGACGTTAATCCAAAGCTCGCCAGCGTTGCTTCGTCCTCCAAGGCTAACAATTGCAAGAGTTAGACCTATTACGCCCCCGGCAACGATGAGAAATCTTAGAAAGATCACTGTGTATTTCGCTCGAACAGCCTTAAGAGCAAAACTCTGCTCACGTTCGACGAGCTTGAGAAGGCGTTCGGAGCTACCGGGTGCAATCCGTTCGTACTGAAGTAAGATTTCAGGATCGGGGAGTGGCCCTGTAATGTTCGCCGGGTAGTCAAAGGACTCATCCGCATAGCTTTGGCTCGGCACCAAGGCCTTATCGGCGCGGCGGATAGTCTCGTCATCCTCTGGATGACCGTTATCGTCTGCCGCAGTCATTCTAAACACCTTGCTTAAAGAACCCAACGCCGCCAATCGGACCTTAGTGTTTGAACTTTACATCATTTGCTCAGCTTCGGCTAGGCGGTCGACGTGGCACAATGGTTGATGTGCGGCTGATGCGCATGTTAGAGATGTGGATTACTGGGCTTTTGGGGCCATTGTCATGATTGGTCTGATGCAGTGATTCAATTGAGTCATCATGGCCCGGGGTGACGCCGCTAGGGCGTGAAAATTTTGGGCAGCTGACCCGCCGTTACCTGAGCCCGGCTACGCCGGGCGCTGCCGCGCTCGCCTGATCCGGTGCGCTGCCGTGGATGCTCATGCGCGGGCGCGGGTGGTCTGGGAGGCTGTGGCCGCGGTCGTTCGCTGACGTCGTTTCTCCTTGGCGGGCCCGACCCCGTAAATGAGTCTGACGCCGGAAGCCAACCTCATCATCCACGCCCTGCTATCCGACCCCGCCGCCCGCTACACCGACCTCGGCGCCGACTACTAGGAACAGCGCATGCACGTCCGCCGCCAGGCCCGCAACCACGTCCGCAGCCTGGAACGCCTCGGCTACAAGGTCACAATCGAAGCCATCAACCCCGAGACCGGTGAGCTCCTGGCCGCAGCCGGCTGAATCACCATCACCGTTACCCAGAGCCTGTCGGCGCTGGCGCGCCGCCGGGCGCTGCCGCACGCCCGGCCGAGGTCCTATTTTCGGACCAGGACTGCGGCTGCGTGGTCCGTTCCGCTCCTCACAGCACGATCCTGGTGAGTGGCGCGAGCGAGAGCTTCGGCGCAGTCGATCACGCCGCACGGCCGATCACGGGCATTGGAGATTGGTCACCGCCAGCTGGGCGGTCGGTGCCTCGGGACACGCAGCGTGGCCCGCACGCATGACGTGACGAGGGGCCAATCTGACCGCCGTCGCCGGGTCGGCCCGAAGAGGCCGCACGCCCGGCGACGGTCGGTTCGGTTATGGCTGCAGGAACTACTGCGGTGGATCGCCGGCCCGCTTCGGTCGGACCTAGGGGGACATCAGGCCGAGTCCCTAAAGATGATCGAAGATCAGCGAGGCAGCGAGCTCTCGCTGGCCGTAGGTAGGAAGCGCGACCGGCCTGATGCCCGTGTCCAGGGGAAGTCCCTTCAGCTACGGCAGCTGTAGTTCGTGATCTTGTACTGGCGACGCAGGTGCACGCAGATGTGCTGGCGGTCGGGTGCGGCTGTCGCGATCATGACGAGTCGTGACACAGGACCAAGACGCGACAGCCGCCGCCGAGCTGCTCGGGGTGGACGGCCGGGAGGGCATCGGCCGCGCTGGCGACCGCGAGCGACCAGCGGGCTCAGGTCATCGGCCGGGCCCTGGTCCTGGGCGCCTACGAGGAACACACCAGCACCGACACCTGGCGCACCCCGAAGGAGACAGACCGACCGCCGCTACCTGACCGCGCTGACTGGGGCTACCAGCCCTCCGACATCGAGCAGCTCGGCACCGGGCAGACGGCCAGTAGCCCCCATTACGGGCTGAGCGGCGGCGCATCCAGGGAGTGCCGCCGCTTCGTCATTTGCGTCGTTGTCTGGGAGCTGACGCCAGTTCATCGCCCCGGAATCGCTGGTCCGCTATGACCTGTATCTACCTGTTCATCCTTTTTTGGTTTCTGATCTTGATCGGCTGACTTGGCACCCTTCAGCCGTGATCAATTCCGGCTGCACACCCATGCACCATCTGATGATCATGGGCGGTTCTGGCTGCTCCGGGATCGCTACTGGCGGGTGTGCGTAGTGGCGGTCGTGGTCACGTTGAGCAAGGGCTTTGACCTGGACTACCTGTGGCGGCAGGCGGAGCCGGGCGCGCAGCGGCTGGCGGTGGGCTATTACATCGGCGCTGCGGAACTTGGCTGGGAGCCGCCGGGCCTGTGGTGGGGGCCGGGAGCTGCGGCGCTGGGGTTCCGGCAGGGCCAGGTGGTTGAACGGAAGCCGTATGACCTGCTGTTCGGTGAGCGGAAGGAGCCGGATGGGAGCCGGCTGGGGCGCGCGCCGTCGGGCGGGCGGGTAGCTGGGGACCTGTATGCCCGGTTGCTGGCGGCGGAGCCGCATGCCACGAGCGAGCGGAAACGGGAGCTGCGGGTCGAGGCGGCCAGGCACGCACGGCGGAGCCCGCTGTACTTCGACCTGACGGTCTCGCTGTCGAAGTCGATCTCGGTGTTCCATGCGTCGCTGGGGGAGAACGCCCGGCTGGCCCGCGAGGCCGGGGACGCCGACGGGGAGGCGTACTGGTCGGGCCTGGTCGGCGAGGTTGAGGCGATGATCTGGCAGGCGGTGTACGCGGGGTTTGCGTACTTCCAGCGGGAGGCCGGGTATACGCGTACCGGGTCGCACGCGTCGCGGGCAGCCGGGCGGGAGACCGGGCAGTGGCGTGAGGCGGATCTGGTGGTGGCGCACTGGCTGCAGCACACTTCCCGTGACGGTGACATGCAGCTGCATGTCCATTCGCAGATCGCGCATGTGGCCCGTACCCGGGTAGACGGGAAGTGGCGGGCGCCGGACTCGCTGGGGTACCACGAGCACCTGGGCGCAGTCGAGGGGATCGTGTCCCAGCATCTGGAGGAAGCGCTCACCGCGCGGTTCGGCGTCGCGTGGACGATGCGCGATGACGGCCACGGGTTCGAGATCGCGGGGATCTCCGGTGAGCTGATGCGCGTGTTCTCGGCGCGGCGCGAGTCGATCGCGGCGGATCTGCGTGTGCGTGTGCGCGGGTTCGAGGCGCGGTACGGGCGGGCGCCGTCGCAGCAGGAGCTGGCGCACCTAGCGCAGGCGTCGAACTTCACGACCCGCGCCCGCAAAACCGGCGCGGCGCCGGGCGGCGGCGCGCTGCACGAGGGCTGGGATGCGCGGCTGTCGCGTGCGCTGGGCGTGCGGCTCGCGTCGGTCGTGCCGTCGGTGTGGGGCGAGAGCCGCGCGGGTCATGCTGCCGGTGGCGGGCACGGCCGTGGCCTGAGCGCAGCGGAGGTGGCGCGGATGGCGCTGGCCCTGGCGCAGCAGGAGCGGAGTACGTTCACCCGCGCGGACCTGATCAAGTACCTGGGTCGGATGCTGCCACGCACCGGGCGGGACCCGGATGCCGCGGCGGCGCTGCTGGAGGATCTGGCGGACCGGGCGCTGGCCGGGGAGTTCGAGCTGGTGGTCTGCCTGGAGGCGCCGGAGGCGGTGACCGCGCCGCCGAGCCTGTTGCGGGCCGACGGGCGCAGCGTGTACCAGCGGCACGGCTGTGTCAGGTACGCCACCCGCGTGCAGCTGTCGGTGGAGGAACAGTTGGTGGCGCAAGCAGGAGCGGGCGGCGCGCCGATGCTGACGCGCGAGCAGGCGGCGCGGGTGCTGGGTGCCAGCGTCGCGCAGTTCGGCGGGGCACTGAGCGGTGGCGCGTCCGACGCGTCGGCGCTGGGGACGCGGGCGGGGTTGCGCGGGGATCAGGCGGCGGCGGTGTTCTCGGTGCTGACCGATGGGCGGCGGGTGTCGGTGATCAATGCTCCGGCCGGGTCGGGGAAGACCCGTGTCCTGGCCAAGGCGGGGCGGATCTGGGCCGGGGCCGGCGCGGGTCGGGTGGTCGGGATTACCCCGTCGCAGTCGGCACGGAACACCCTCGTCGCCGGGGTACCGGAGTCGTACAACACGGCCCAGTTCCTGGGGCACCTGCCTGGCCAGCGTGGTGCCTGCGGCCCCGTCGCGCTGGGGCCGGGGGATCTGGTGCTCGGCGATGAGGCGTCGATGTGGTCGACGCCGGACCTGGCCGATGTGATCAGCCAGGTGGCGGCGGCCGGGGCCAAGCTGGTGCTGGCCGGGGATACCGGGCAGTTGCAGGCCGTGCAGAACGGCGGCGGCATGACCCTGCTGACCAGCACGCTGGGGTTCGTGCGGCTGGCCGAGCCGGTGCGATTCGACCAGGCCTGGGAGCGGGCAGCGAGCCTGCGACTGCGGGCCGGTGACATGTCGGTGCTGGCCGAGTACGACGAGCACGGCCGGATCATCGGTGGCGAGGTTGAGGACATGATGGACGCCGCCGCGCGGGCCTATGTCGCGCACGCGCTGGACGGCACCGATGTGCTGCTGATGGCCGCCGACCACGCCCGGCGGCGGGAGCTGTGCCGGCGCATCCGCGACGACCTGATCCACCTCGGCGTCGTTGCGGCCGGGCCGTCGGTGCCGATCGCGGACGGGGCGCGGGCGAGCGCCGGGGATCTGATCGTGTGCACCCGCAACGACTACGGCGTCGAGGCGGGAGAGCCGCGCCGGGCGCTGGCGAACTGCGACCTGCTGCGGATCGAGGCGGTCACCGGCGGCGGGCTGCTGGTGCGCCGCGCGCTCGGCTCGGACCCGGGGACTGGGGAGCGGCGGTGGACGAAACGGCAATTCCTGTACAGCGATTACAGAAATTGTGAGCTCGGGTACGCGGTCACCGATCATGTGGCACAGAGCCGGACTGTGCGCGCCGGCCTGGCGCTGATCACCGGGACCGAGGACCGCCAGCACGCCTACGTCGCCTTGACCCGCGGCACGCACGGCAATGCCGCCTACGTCTGCACTCCGCTGGTGAAGATCGCCGATCCCAAGCCTGGTGCGCGGCCCGCGCCTGAGCTGGATCGGCATGACCGCGTGGCTGCCTGGCGTGACGGCCAGTCCGGCGCGGCGGTGCATAGGCCCGGGCACAGTGAGGATGCGGTCGGCGTGCTGGCCGCGGTGCTGGAGCGGGACGGGCAGGACATCTCGGCGACCCAGACATTGCTGCGCGGCCTGGCGAACGCCGACCACCTGGCGATCCTGCACGCCATCTGGGCCAGCGAGACCGGCCCCACGCGCGAGCAGCGGTACCGGGACCTGCTGCTCGCGGCGCTGCCGCCCGGCTACCCGGGCGAGGTTAGCCACAAAGCCAGGTGGCTGTGGCGCACCCTGTGCACCGCCGAGCTCGCCGGTCTGGACCCGGACCAGGTGCTCCGCGAGGCCGTGGGGCAGCGGAGCCTGGCCGATGCCGATGATGTCGTGGCGGTCGTCGACGCGCGGATCCGCCAGCGCATCGGCGGCCTGGTCCCGCTGTCACCCCGGCGCTGGTCCGAGCAGGTACCGGCGCTGGCCGACCCGGAACGGCAGCGGTACGTGACCGAGATCGCGGCCATGATGGACGCCCGCGCCGAGCGGATCGGCGAGCACGCCGCCCAGCACGCCCTGCCGTGGGCGGTGCACGCGCTGGGCCTGGTGCCCGGCGACCCGCTGGACCGGCTCGGCTGGCAGCGCCGGGCCGGCATCATCGGCGCCTACCGGGAGCTGTACGGCTACGACCACCCGGACGAGCCGATCGGCCCCGAGCCCGCCGGTGACACCCCGGACAAGCGCGCCGCCTGGCACCACGCCCTCGCCGCCATCGCGCCCGCCGACGGCGGCGATGTGCGGGGCCTGCCCGACGGGGCCCTGCTGCAACTGCGTGCCACCTACCCGATCGAGACCGCCTGGGCGCCGCCGTGGGTCGGCGACCAGCTACGCCAGGTCCGCTGCGGCGCAGAGGAGGCCCGCCTCGCCGCGACCAGGGCCGCCGCCGAAACACAGGCAGCCCGAACTAGCGGCCGCAACGCTGCGGCTGCCCGGCACGACGAGCTGGCAGCCAGCTACCACGCCATGGCCCGCGCCTACACCGAACGAGAAGCGGTCTTCGCCGGGGTGATGGCCGACCGCGCCGAATGGGACCGCGTGACTACGAGCCGGCGCCGGCAGGCGGTCGCCGCCGACGCCGAACTACGGCGCCGGCACCCCGGCAAGCGGTTCAAGCCACTGCGATCGGCCGAGCCCGAACCCGTCGCCGAGAGTGGCGATCTCGCGCTCGTGCCGGGCCAGGACACCGGCGAGATAAGCCAATGGATCAAGGACCTGGAGGCCCGGCGCCGGACGTTCGCCAGCAAGCTGGCCGAGCGGCAGAGCGCCGCCTGGCGTGACCAGTCAGACCCGGCCGATACCTGGAGCGCTGCTCCTGGCTGGGCAGGCAGTGGCAGGGACGCCCTCTTGCAGCCGCCGCAGCCGCAGATCCCGCCCTCCACCCGGGTTCTGGAACGAGCCAGGGAACGCCAGGCCGACATGGAAGCCGGGCACTGACGGCGGCTCTGTCGGGTGCCGGTGAGTCACCGCAGCCTCGCAGGCCGCTGTTGCCGCTAACGCTGGGCGAGCGCCTGCGGGCAGAGGCCGGGCAGGCTGCGGTTTGCTGCGCTTACTGGAGGGATGCGGCGACGAAGGTTCCGCGGCCGTGGATGCTGACGATCAGTCTGCGTTCGCGCAGCATCGCCATGGCGTGGCGGACGGTGATATAGGAGACGCCGTACTCCTCGGCGAGCGCGCGTTCCGCGGGGAGCTTGCGGGTAATCTCGCGGGCCTCGATCCGCCGGGTGACGTCCTCGGCGACCTGGATGTAGGCATGATCGCGCCGGTTCGGGTCGACCGGCTGGGCAGGCACGTGCTGAACGTAGGCGCCCGCCGAGCTAACGAAACGTTCACCTAGCTCATATGAGCTTATGTGAGCTAAGCTTTGCCGATGGCTGGGGACGCAGTGAACGTGAGCCGCTCGTTTGCCCGCCGGCGCATGGCTTATCCCGCGAGATGCGCGAGCGCGACGATCCGTTCCTGCCGCCGCGGCCCGGCCCCGCCGGCATTGACTGATGTCCGACTCCCGGCCGGTTCGTAGCCGTCTCCCGCAATCATGGTGCGACAGCGACTGCCCGGCTCGTATCACAGTGATGCGCGCGAACACGGCGCCGGCGGGTATGACCCGACGCTGCTGCGGGTGCTGATCACCGAGCGGCACTGGCAGAAGTTCCCGACCTTTGAGCGGCAGTTCCGCAGGGCGGCGGCCGAGCTGGCCGACCAGCAGGGCGAGCCCGAGCTTGCCAAGGTTACGGTGTCGGCGCGTCAGTTCGAGCGGTGGTATTCCGGGGGGCTGAAGACCGAGCCCTATCCGGACGCGTGCCGGGTGCTTGAGTTCATGTTCGGCTATCCGGTCGGGCGGCTGTTCGCGCCCGCGCGGGAAGCGGCCCGTGACGTCGGCGCTCGGTCTGCATCACCAGCACGGGGCGTCGCCGCCCGCCCGGATAGCGGCGGCAGCTTGCTGGCCGCCAGCGAGGACATTCGGCTGGAAATGGCGGATGCGCTGACCTGCGCGGGCCGGCCGGATATCGACTATCTAGCCGATGGCGTTGCGCAGCACGCCGTGGACAGCCTGGAAACGCCGCCCGAGCAGATGCTGCGCCGGCTTGTCGGCGACTACCAGCAGGCCGGGTTCTTGCTCGGCGATCGTCATCTGCTGCGGCACCAGCGGGACCTGTACCTCGTGGTCGCGCAACTCGGCGTCCTGATCGCCGACGAGCTGATGGTGCTGGGCAAGCCGGTGCACGCCAGGTCGTGGCACGAGATGACCTGCCGTGTGGCTGATGACACCGGGGATGATGCGCTGCGCGCCCATGTGCGGGCGCTGGCCGCGATGTTGCCGCTGTACTACGGCGATCCCGCCGAGGCGGTCCGGCTGGCACGCCAGGCCCAGGTCATCTCGTCTGACAGGCGGTACGTCGCCGGCGCGGTCGCGGCTGCCCTGGAGGCGCTGGCCTGCGCGCAGCTTGGTGATCGGGAATCGAGCCGCACGGCCGTGGCCGCGGCCCGCAGGAGCTTCGAGTCGCTGGACGACGGGCAGCGGGCCGAGTCGGTGTTCGGGTTCTCCGAGCGCCGCTGGCGGTTTTACGACAGCAGGACCCATTCGCTGCTGGGCGACTTTCCGGCTGCGGTAGCCGGCCAGCAGCGCGCGCTGGACCTGTACCCGCCGCATGTCGTGGGAGACCGGGCGCTGTTGCTGCTGGACCGGGCACGGTGCCTGGTGCTCGGCAATGACATCGCCGATGGGCTGCTGGCGGCCGGGGAGGTCTTGACCGGCCTGCCGGCCGAGCACCGGACCGACATCTTCCGGCGTTACTCGTGGAATGTCGCTGCTGCGGTGCCAGCGAGGCACCGGAACCGGCCGGATGTGGCTGAGTACTGCGACCTGCTGCGGACCTTGCCGGTTGTCACGGTATGAGAATCATTCGGCGAGATACCGTTCGAGAGCTTCGACCTTGGACGTGATCGCATCAGTGACGCCGGCGCGCATGTCGCCTTTCAGCACCAGGCTCACGCGCGGGGCTTTAGCGGCGACCGTCTCGACTGATTTCTTCACCACCGCCATGACCTCATCCCATTCGCCTTCGAGCAAGGTGAACATCGCGTTGGTCTGGTTAGGCAGCCCGCTTTCGCGGACCACGCGGATGGCATCGGCGACGACCTCGCCGACATCTTCTCCAATGCCCAGCGGTGTCACCGAGAAGGCGATAATCAATGCAGTCATCCAATCGTGCCGCGAAAGCCGGTAAGTGCGGTCTTGCGGCCACGCTATCACCATTGCCGCAAGCGGGACGATCGCGCCATCGGGCGGCCGTCCCGCATGCCCGTGGCCGCTTGCGGCATGCCCCGAGCCGATCGGCCGTTCCGGTGGCAGGCGCGCAGATGACGGCACAGATGCGCGACCGCGACGGCAGAGGCGCTTGCGCGCACAGGGCGTCAATAGATCCCGGGTCTTTCACGCGGTCCCAGCGGACAACGGCGCAGCGGCGAGCGCCATCCGGCGACACGGCAGGCCGGTCAGCACCACGGGCCGTGCCCGGCAACGTCCCGGACTGGGCACGGCACACAGGAATCGGAGGAAGGTCGATGATCTGCGGCAACCGGGTGGCCGCTGCCGTTGCGGGCCGTCTGAGAGGCAGGGGCCGCCGGAACAGGTCAAGGCGGTCCTGCGTGGTGACACGCCGGGCGGGTGAGCGCTGGTCAGTGCTGGAACTGGAACCGGTCCTTGACGGCCCGCGCTGGGCACGCCGCTTCACCGAGACGGTGCTGCACGCCTGGCGGCTGAGCCCTGCGGTGATAGAGACCGCCGAGCTCTTAGTCTCCGAGCTTGTCACTAATGCGATCACGGCGACTGCCGCGCTCCCGGCGTATTCTCACCTGCGCATGCCGCTCATCTCGCTGACGCTGCGGTTCTCACCGGACTGGCTTGTCATCGAGGCATTCGACCACAACCCGGACCTGCCAGTAATGATGGGTCCTGACCTCGATTCCGATAGCGGCCGCGGGCTGCTGCTCGTGCAGGCGCTCAGCAAGGAATGGGGTTATCAGTACCTGGAATCGGGGGGAAAGCTGGTGTTCTGCATTCTCGGGACTCCTGAATTGACCAGTAACGCGCAATCAGGCGGATGCTTTCTGCCATGAATCTGTGACGACAAGTACCAGGCCATTGTGCCTGCGTTCCGCGTCGCGATCCAACACTGCAATCCCAGCCCGGGGAGATGGAGGCATTCAATGACCGGAGGAACCATCAGGACCATGCCAGCGAGGCCGCTGGACGCCCAGGATGCGCAACGCCGGCGGGAGATAGCGCTGGCGGCCGCCGAATTGTTCCTGTCGGCCACCGGCGAGATGATCACCCCGGATACCCCGGCCAGCGAGCTGCTGGCGTACGCCGGGCGGTGCCGGACCCGCCTGTCGGCACTGGTGACGGCGTACCGGTTGCAGACGCCGCTGGTCCGCACGGTTGAGGAAGCCGCCGCCGCGCTGGCCGTCAGCGCCTGGACGATCTACCGCATGGTCAGCCGCGGCGAGCTGACGGCGTACCGGGTGGGCAGCCGGCATATCCGTGTCGATGAGGCCTCGCTGCGCGCCTACCTTGCCAGCCGCATCATCGGCCCGCGCGGGATCGATGCCGCGGCCGGGATCCCGCGCCAGCGCCCACCCGCCGGCTGACGGTGCGGCTGCCGGGCGGGTCACCCGCCAAAGCGGATGGTGGCCGCCGGGTGCCAGTCCCATAGCCGTTCTGGCCCCCGCTGGATGACCAGGCTGACGTCGCGGAGGCGGATCGCCGCGCCGGGCAGTTCGCGGCCGACGGAGCTGATGATCGGGGCGGCGGGCTGCCGGGACGTGCTGTAGCAGACGGTGATATGCGGCCGCCATGGCGACTGATGGCCGGAACGGCCGTCGCCGCCGGTCACCTCGCGGGTGGCCGCGCGGGCGGCGTCAAGGACCGGGTCCAGGGCTCCGGGCGGGTTCACGGCCAGCATGATGGCCTCGGGGTGGTAGAGCACCTTGCCGAGCGTGACGGTGACTGGCGCGGCGCCCGATAGCAGCCGGCCCGCCGCCGCCGCCATCCGCTCCAGGTCCGCGGACGGGATCTGGCCGGCGTCTCCGGCGATCAGCACGGTCGTGTGCAGCCATTTCAGCGGCGTCATGTGCAGCCCGGTGAACCGGGCCAGGCGTTGCTGTGCTTCTCGCGCGAGCGCCACGACCTCGGGGTGGCTGCCCATGAGCAGGTGCCAGTAGACCAGGCCCTCGCCGGGTCGCGGTTCGGCCCGGTTCTCCCAGCGATCGGTGAACTCGGCTGGCAGGGCGCTCATTGTTGGCTACCCTCCTTCGATCGCCGTGCGGTAGCCGAGGTGGCTGCGAACTCGCGGATCTGCTGCCGCAAGTCCGCTGCCAGCGGGCTGGTGGCATACCGCCCGGCGGCCAGGCGCCGGCCGAGGTCGGCGAGCCAGCCGGTAACGGTCACGATGCGGAACTCCGGCGGCAGCGCCAGGACCGGAGCGACCTCCTCGGCGGTGCCATCGAGTGAGTCAGTCAGCAGGTGCGCGATCCCCGCGCCGACCCTGATCTGAGCCCACGCTGCCTGCACGTACGGCCGGGCCGTGGCCTGGTCAGTGTCCCAATCGGCGGCCGCTCGCAGGGCACCGGCGGGATCGTGGGTGCCGAGCGCCACGGACACCCTGAAGATCGTCATCCGCTCGTCCGGGAACGACCAGGGCGACAGCGTCACCTGCCCGGTGGGGACGGCTGTCGCGGCTTCCTCGGCATACCGCATCGCCCGGCTCGCCCGGCCGGTGTCGCCGGCCAGGGCGGCGGCGTTGGCCTCATAGCAGGCGAGCTGGACGCGCATCGGGCCCGGTGAGCTGCGCTGGACGCCTTCGCTGGCCAGGTCCGCCGCGTGCAGGTACAACTGCCGCCACCGCGCGGTCTTCGCCAGCACATACCAGGCCGTCACCTCGCTCGCCCCGGCCTCGCGCAGGTACAGCAGCGCGGCGTTGCCGTACTCCTCGGCCCTGCGGTCATCGCCCAGGTCACCTAACAGCAGGCTCATGTGGGACAGCAGGCCGCCGTTGATCCGCAGCAGCTCGCGCTCCTGCCGGTGACGCATCTTGCCGTTGCGCAGCAGTGCCTGGGCGGTGGCCTGTGCCTGCCGCACCTCGGTGAGGACGGCGGCAGGCGCGGCGAGAGCGTGGGCCTCGGCCAGCCGCGAAACGGTTCGGTCCAGGCCGTCTATCGCCTCATCACTGGTCGCGGTCGCGGTCAGCCATTCGGTCAGGCCGGCGGCGTCGTCGGGTTCGAGCAGGACGACGCCGCTATCTGGGTGCGCCGGCTGGCACTGCGCCTGCAGCCGCCAGAACTGGGCCCGGGCCGGCTCAGGTGCCAGGGCGAGCGCGGTGTCCAGGTCCTGCTGCATGACCGAGCGGGGGACGAGGGCGGGCCGCTGCCGCCAGTAGGCGACCGTGCGCACGGCGATGCCCAGGTGCTCGGCGAACGACTCGTTCGTCATCCGCAGCGCCTGGCGCAGGCAGTCGGCATGGCAGCCCGTCCACTCCGCGACACGCTCTTCGAGCACTGCTGGTCCCCAAGTTGCACTGCTATTGCATCGTGGCTGCACCGGCGCTGCCTGGCCCCGCGCGAGCCGCCAAAACAGCCTAGATGCTGTGAGCAGACACGTGCTGGCGCCCGCCAAAGGCGCCGCCCCGGCCAGCCCTGCGGGGACCGGCACAGGCTGGCCGCAGCCTGGCGATCCCGGCCCGCGCCGCGGCGTCACGGCCGCCGCCGGTACCGAACCGGCCGCGCGTGATCTGACCGTTCCATCAAGGCCGGCGGGCAGGGATCGGCTGGCGGGCAGGGACAGTTCGGCGGCCTGGCTGCGGAACGCGTCGGCCGGCCTTGCGGTGCTGGCCGCCGCGGCCGCGACGGTGAGCTTCAGCGCCCAGTACCAGATGGTCTACGCGCACCGGAAGCTGCCGCTGATCGCCGGGCTTGAAGCGGCGATCCCGGACGCTGCCGCGCTGGTCTTCGCCTGCCTCGGCGTCGCGCTGGCGCTGCACGGTCGCCGGGCGGTCCGGGCCCGGGCCCTGAACGTGACCGCGGTCGGCACGTCGGTGGCGATGAACGCCCTGGCCGCCGCGCCTGGCTGGCGGGTACTGGCGATCTGGGTCATGCCCCCGGTCGCGTACGCGCTGGCCAGCGACACGCTGATCGGGGTCGTCCGCGCGTGGGCGCTCGCCCGGCACCGGGACCTGCGCCAGGCGCCCGGCGGCGAGGAAGCCACCCCGCTCACCGTTCTCGGCGGGCTGATCTTGTGGCTGCTCCGGCTGGCCCTAGCGCCCGCGTCGACGCTGCGCGGATTCCGGGCCTGGGTGATCACCGAGTGCCCCGTCGCACCCAGCCGCCGTGCCCGCCCAGCGCCTGCCCCGCCGCGGCCTGCCCGCGCCGCGAAGCCGCGCCGGGCGATCCCTGCCAGCCGGCCTGCGGCGGAACCGCGGACCAAGACCGCCCGGTTCCTGGCCCTGGTCGCCGGCCGGCACGGCCCGCTCGCCTCGATCCCGCTGGACCGGGTCTACCAGATCTGCACCGAACTCGCCCCCCAAGTCGGCCTGGACACCGGCGCGGCCCGCGCCGCGCTGCGCCGCGCCGTCCTGACCGCCCAGAACCGGAGCACACCGTGAAATACGTCATCGCGCTCTTCCTGCTGCTGCTCGTCGCCGCCTTCGCCACCTGGGCGTTCCTGCCAGCCCGGTACCTGCCCGGCAACCGCGTCCGCCACCTGCGCATCCGGCTGCACCTGCGGCTGCACCCGGGCAAGGGGTTCGCCACCGTCCTGGCGCTGCACCTGCGCTGGGGCCGGCTCGCCGCGCTGCGCCGCTCCGGCCGGCTCCGCCGCTCCGTGCCGTTGTGGCGGCGGGCCGTGAACCCCGCGCTGCACACGGTGTTCTTGGGCCGCGCGCACTACCGGCATTGCCTGCGAGTCCCGGTCGAGGAACACGTGCTGGTGATGGCCCCGCCGCGCTCGCACAAGACCGCGTTCCTGGCCGACGCGATGCTGGATTACCCGGGCCCGGCCCTGGCGACCAGCACCAAGCCGGACCTGTTCCAGCTCACCGCTGCGGTCCGGTGCGGCATCGGGCCGGTGCACGTGTTCAACCCGCAGAACATCGGCGGCGTGACGTCCACCTTCCGCTGGTCACCGATCACCGGCTGCGAAGACCCGGCCACCGCGATCCGCCGCGCGGACGCGTTCGCCCACGCCGTGTCCCACAAGGGCGTGGAGGATGCCACGTTCTGGTCGGCGAAGGCTTCCGACTACCTGCGCGCCTACTTCCACGCCGCCGCCCTCGCCGGGCACGACCTGCGCACGGTGGCCGGCTGGATCGCCGGCGCCGCACCGGCGGAGGCCGAGCAGATCCTGCTCGCCGCCGGTGCCGGGCAGTGGGCACTGACGCTGTCCGAGCTCACCTCCGAGGCCCAGAAGACCGCGGCAACGGTGCGGATGGTCATGTCCCGCGCGCTGAGCTTCATGGCCGACCCCGCGCTCGCCGCGTCGGTCCTGCCCGGCCAGGGCGGCTTCGACATCGCCGGGTTTCTCCGTGGCTGCGGCACGCTGTACATGATCGCCGAGGCGGTCAGCGAGGACGCGCCTGTCGCGCCGCTGTTCGCCGCGATGGCCGCCGAGATCCACTACGCCGCCGCGCAGATCGGGCAGGCGTCGGCGGGCAGCCGGCTTGATCCGCCACTGCTGATGGGCCTGGACGAGGTCACCCAGATTTGCCCGGTACCGCTGCCGGTTTGGTTGTCAGACTCCGGCGGCAAAGGCATCCAGGTCGTGGCCGTCGCGCACGGCGAAGCCCAGCTCGCGTCGCGGTGGGGCGACCACGGCCGCCGGGTGATCATGGACACCTCCTCGGTCAAGGTGTTCCTGCCCGGCATCACCGACACCACCACGCTGGACGCCGCAGCCAAGCTCTGCGGCCAGGCCGCCTGGAAGATCCGCGGCCACTACCACGCCACCCACCACGACATCGCCAGCCCCGACATGATCCGGCAGCTCCCCGCCGGGTTCGCCCTGGTCATCCGCGGCGGCTGCGCCCCGGTCATCGCCCGGCTGCCCCGCGCCTGGCGCAACCCCGCCTACCGGCGGGCGCGCCGCGCCGGGCGAGCGGGCGCGCTCGCACCGGGCGTCGGCCTCGGCGGCCGGATCCTGGTACCCGACTTCGTTCCCGACGACCTCGACCCGGGCGGCCCGGCCGGGCTGTGGAGCTGACCGGCGATGACAGAGCATCCGATCGCCGCGATCCTCGACCAGCTCGCCGCCCACACCGAGCAGATCGGGCACCTCGACTCCCGCGAAGCCGGGAACTTCACCCTGGCCAGCCAACGGATCAACGAGATCGCCGCGGTCACCCGCGCCCTGCACGACCAGGTCGCCGCGCTGCTGGCCGCCCGCGCCGGCCGAGGCCCGCTGAATGGTGAGGCCGGGCCTGGCCTCCGGGACGGCATCGCGCCGCCGGAGCGGTGGCAGTCCCTGGCCGGCGCCGCCCGCGGGCAGGCCGTCGCGCGGCTGCGGGACTGGGTCGAGCAGGTGTACCTGCCAGGCTACGGGCAGCTCGCCGCCACCCTCGGCCCGTGCTGGGACCAGCACACCCTGTGCCTGTACGCGCTGGACATCCTCGCCGGGCTCTGGACGGCGCTGTACCTGGGCGCCGAGCGGACACCGGCCGTGCTGTCCGCCCAGGCCGAGTTCCAGGCCCGGATCGTCCCAGCGCTCGCCGAGCAGATGGCCACCGAAACCAGCCGCTGCCGGCACGCCCGCGAACGCCTCACCGCACACGTCCACAGCCGGCCGACCCGGAGCACGTCATGACCGGCCGGCTGTCCCACCCCGATCCACAGGCAGAACAGAGAGCTGACAAGACCATGCCCGCGATATCCGGCAACACCGCGAGAACCAGCCACACGCACCCGGCCCCAGGGCCGCGAGTCACCCGCAACCTCAGCGGCCAGTACCCGCCGATCGCCCGCGCAGCCGCCACCGCACCCGCACTCCTGCCCGTGGTTCCGGCGGACCTGCGCCGCGTAGCCGAACGGATCACGCTGACCGCCGTGCCGGTGTCCAGGAACCGCAGGGCACCGGCCCGGGTGGACGCGGGTGGCACCCGGCTCCGGCTCCTGGCCCTGCACGTCATGGGCCACGGCTCGGCACGGATCGCCCGTGCGGCCGGAGCCAGCGACAAGACCATCCGCGCCCTGGTCAGCGGCGACGCCA